>ENA-OQES01000022-OQES01000022.1-human-gut-metagenome-genome-assembly--contig:-NODE-22-length-61485-cov-8.875159_pt1 | contig 61485 bp, 56 predicted proteins | sample MGYA00242798_ERZ504641 | MGnify/ENA primary metagenome ERZ504641 (study PRJEB26092, sample SAMD00036327) | human gut metagenome | host: Homo sapiens | study: EMG produced TPA metagenomics assembly of...
TCCCGCGAGGTGTTTTGGCATGAATATGCCAAAATCCCGAGACATACAAGCCAAAATTCCATTGCCGCAGGCAATCTGGAATGAATTTTGGCTACGTTACTGTGAACGGAGTGAACAGTAACGATTATCGGATTCCAAGGATATCTTTTACTGCCTTTGGCATATCCGGCGCATCTACCACCCGGTTATGAAGCACCGGTGCTGTGCGGATCGTCTCAACTGCCTGTGGAAGTTTCACTCCGGAAAGCGCACTCAGTTCATCAGCCAGTGCAAAATCATCCTTACCGTCTGTATCTGCTCCAAGTGCTTCCATTACACTTCTTGTAAATTTATATGGGCTTGCTGTGGATGCAATGACAGTTGGTGTGGTATCATTGGTATCTTTTACATATTTGTCATAAACACCTGCTGCAACTGCAGTATGGGTATCTATTACATAATGACTGTCTTTGAAGATTTCTGCGATTGTTTTTGCTGTTTCGTCTTCTGTACAGTAATTGCCATAGAAGTCTGCAAGCTGTGCCTTCATGTCTTCTGTGATGGTATACTCGCCGCCTGCAGTAAGAGACTGCATCAGCTCTGCACATTTTTTTGCATCACCGCCTGCGATGCGGTAGATCAGACGTTCCAGATTGCTGGAGATCAGAATATCCATGGACGGTGAGGTTGTAAGGATAAAGTCACGCTTTCTGTCATAAGTTCCTGTGCGGAAGAAATCATACAGAACCTTGTTATCATTGGAGGCACAGATAAGTTTGTGAACCGGAAGTCCCATCTGTTTTGCATAATAAGCAGCCAGGATATTTCCAAAGTTTCCGGTAGGTACTACCACATTGATCTCCTGACCGTCTTTGATCTTGCCTTGACGTACAAGTGATGCATATGCATATACATAATAAACGATCTGCGGTACCAGACGTCCGATATTGATAGAGTTCGCAGATGAGAACTGATATCCTGCAGCATCAAGTTCTGCTTCCAGTTCCTTATCATTGAACATTTTCTTTACGGCAGTCTGTGCATCGTCAAAGTTTCCGGTAATTCCCACAACATATGTATTGTTGCCTTTCTGAGTTACCATCTGTTTCTCCTGGATAGGACTTACACCATGTTTCGGATAGAAAACGATGATCTTGGTTCCCGGAACATTTGCAAATCCGGCCATTGCCGCTTTACCTGTATCTCCGGAAGTAGCGGTAAGAATAACAATCTCATTTTTTACCTGATTCTTCTTAGCAGCTGTAGTCATAAGATGTGGAAGAATTGATAATGCCATATCCTTAAACGCAATGGTCGCACCATGATACAGCTCAAGGAAATAAGCTCCGTCTGCTTCATGAAGCGGTGCAATCTCTTTTGTATCAAATTTTTCATCATAGGCATTGTTGATGCAGTTTTTTAATTCTTCTTCTGTAAAATCAGTAAGGAAACATTTCATTACTTCATATGCTGTCTCCTGATAGCTCATCTTTGCCAGCTCATCCATTGGGACATCCAGCTTCGGAATCTCTGTCGGCACAAATAAGCCGCCATCCTCAGAAAGCCCCTTTAAAATAGCCATAGAAGCTGTTACGGTTTCTTCTTTTCCTCTTGTGCTTTTGTATAATACCTGCATGATATTTCCTGCCTTTCCAAAGTTATTCGTAACTGTTCAGTATATTGGCAGTAATAATAAACCGCTGAACAGTTACAGTTATTCATTTCGCCAATTGAGCACATTATAGCATATACTTTAGCAAAATACTATCCTAAATTATTTCTCTTTTTTTCCTGTCTTTTTAGTTACTGTTCACACACCACTATCCCGCGATGTGTTTTGCATGAATATGTCAAAATCCCGAGACATACAAGCCAAAATTCCATAAATTACTGCAAACAATTCAATCCATCATAGCGTGAAGTCCTGCGCCTTCTGCTGAACTGTCTTGATTGCATTATTTTATGGAACTGCTATAAGTTACTGTGAACGGAGTGAACAATAACTCTTTTTTATGATGGATTACTATAAATCAAAAATATGGACATATTCTTCCACTCCCGAAGAATATGTCCATATTTTAGGCAGTATTACCGCGATCCTGTGGAACTTTCTGCTGAATCCGGATAGGTATAAAATTCATGTACGCCGTATTTAAACAGCCTTTTCAGATCTTTCTCAAACCAGGAGACATTCTGGCTTTCAGCTTCAGATTTCTGGATAAAAAACAGTGCTCCTTCTGAATAATCCACACCTTCAAGAGCCTGTCTGACGGCTTCTCTTGTCTCATCTGTAACAGTTACTTCATTGATACGTCCGTCATAAGTCGGTGAAAACTGCGGAACACCATTGGTATTCTGCCATACCACTTCTGTGACTGTATCGGGAAATTCCTTATTCTTTATACGGTTCATGATCACATTGGCAACCAGAATGCGTCCCTTGACATCCTCAGTACCTGCTTCAGCTTCTACAATATGAAGCAATGTATCATAGTCCTCATCCGACATCATCCGGGCACTCTCTGCAAGAGCCGCTGTCCTTGCATCCAACTCATTGATGCTGCTCTCCATAGAAGAGCTGACATCGAATTCTGCCATATTATCTTCAATAACTTTGATTCTCTGACCGACCATTACCTGTTCACAGGAAGTTCCGATACGTGTGACTGATTTTTTGGGAGAAGCTGTATCATTCATTCCGGATACTACTCCTGCAATTCCTGTTGGCAGTACATCTGTTTCGTCAGCATCAGAGGAAAAAGTTTTCTCCCTATTTTCAGAAGCTGCATATACTTTGTTTTTTCCATTAAAATCTGCTATTCTGCCGCCTGCTGCAAACGCAATCGCCGTACAGGTACACACTGTAACCAGTATCAGACTCCGCGCCGGATTGCCGGACTGTTTTGACTCTTTTTTCTGAACTTTCATACTTATCATTCCTTGAGTTTTTTTGAATTACAGGTTTTTATGGCTGTAACATTTCTGTAACTTATAAGAAAATTATATTTAATATAATTGATTTTGTCAAGCTTTTTTCATATTTTTGTAACATTTTAGCTTGCAAAAAAGGAAAAAAATGGAAGGCTCCATCAATGAAATCTCCCTTTAATATATGCTTCATTTTTCTCAATTATTACATTTATTTTTTTTCGCCGCAGATCAGGAACATAGGGGTTGGATTATAAAACTCATCTTTCTTTGTATAAATTCTGCTGCTGATACCCAGATCAATGGAGAATCTGTTGATACCCAGTTTTCCCAGTGTCTCCAGATCCCAGGCAGGGCGTACATAGGAACTGATAGGAAGCTGGCGTTTAATTTCCTCGCATTCCTGCATCATGGCATCGCCTACTGTAAAATGAGCATGATTGGCAGGCAGATCAGCAGTATCTGAAAAATCATCTGCACCATAATTGGCATCTGCGTTGATCAGGATTCCTCCCGTTTTCAGCACACGAATCCATTCTTTATATGCTCTTGCTGCATCCGGAAGTGTCCAGGTAAGATTTCTGGACACGATCACATCAAAGGTACCATCAGGAAAATCCGGATTTTCCGCATCCATTACTTCAAACGTACAGGAGGCGTTCTCTTCTTTTGCCAGTTCCCTGGAATGAATGATCATATCCGGTGTCAGATCGATTCCTGTAACTTCATGTCCCAGTTTTGCTAAAAGAATGGAAAAGAAGCCTGCACCGCATCCCACATCCAGAATCCTTAATTTTCCATCAGGAAGAAAAGTCCCGATCTCTTTTTGCCATTTATCAGCCATATCACTGTGAAGCTCAGCTCTTCTCTGTTCCATAAAACTGTCGCTTCTTTTCGCCCAGTAATTTGTGATCTTTTCCTTGCGTTCATCCTTTCTTCTGCTGAAACTGCCATATGCGATCATCGGACCATCCTTAATAACCTGAAGACTTCCCGCCTGATATAGAACCACTCCATTTAAATCGGATAAACTTGTCTCCAGAATATTTCCCTCATAATCCTTAACACAGCCAAGATACTCTCCAACCTTAATGATATCTCCCGGTTTTTTGGCAGGATACCACAGCCCGGATACACTGGCAGACTGATAACGCACATCTTCAATTTCCATGGGATAATAATTACTGTAACTTCTCATGCCATCGTAAACACCCAAAGCACACAGAATATTACGCACATCTTTTCTTGTAGAATGAACCTCCTCCGGACTCCAGCCTCCCATCTGGCCACGTTCGATCAGAACACTGGGAATGCCACATGCGGCAGCATAATTGTAAGAACCACCGGATGCCACATTAGACTTTACCATATAGGGAACATCTGCCTGCTCTGCCATCTTCCTTGACATCTGAACCACATCTTCATCTGCACATCCGGCATAGTAAATATAAGGCGTAAGCTGCTCATAATCATCCCCGCTGTGAAGATCAATATAATAATCTGCTGCACTGTGAAGCTTCTGAATCACCTCATACGCCAGACGGTCCATCCTGGTTCCCTGCGGATTCCCCGGAAATACACGATTCAGATTCTTCTCATCCTCCGGGCAGACACTGCCGCTCCTCTCTTCAAATTCCTTCCTGCACACAGTCTTAACCAGGATCACTCTTCCATGGATCTTCTCAGGCTTCAGTTTATCTGCAAGCTCAACAGCAGCCTGGATTCCCACATATTCTCCTCCATGGACCGCAGCGGTGATCAGAACTGTCTTTCCGGGATGAGAACCGCAGATTACTGTATAAGGAAGCGAAAACTCACCTCCGCCCAGTTTCAGGAATCCGCTCTTTTTCGTACCCGGAGCAGTACACAACGCGGCATCCTCCAAATCTCTTTCCCTGTCATATCTGCTATCAGAATCATCCGTTCCGTCATTCTCGGACCAGATATCTTTCTCTTTCTTCACAGCGCTGATCATAAACATCGGCGTAGAATGATAATTCAGTTTCTCTTCCTGACTCCACACCCTCTGCCAGATTCCGGTATCCACTGCCACAGACTCAAACCCGTTCTCCTTCAGAAACTTCCTGTCCCAGGACGGTCTGTTAATGGCAGAGAGAGGCATCTGCAGTGCGATCTTCTCCATACGGTCAATGTCTGTACAGAGGTAATGATCATCCAGATGCTCACTCTCCACACTCTTTCGGTCTTCCTCATAAGACAGGCGTTTCTCCTCATCATAAAGATAACCGTACCAGTTTGCATCGAAATTAAGAAGCTTTCCGCCCGGTTTCAGTACACGACACCACTCTTCATAAGCTCTCTTAGGATCCTTCAGATTCCATGTCAGATTCCTGCTGATCACAACATCAAACACACCATCCTCAAATTCCAGATTCTGAGCATCCATCTTATAAAAAGAAATCCGCTCACAAAGATTACCGGCATTCCTCTTCGCAGTATCCAACATCTCCTGCGTATAATCAACAGCAGTCACCTTATATCCCGCCTCAGCCAGAATAACAGGAAAAAATCCAGGTCCTGTTCCGATATCCAAAATCTTAATCTCATCCTTCGCTTTCTCCGGGAACTGCCCTTTCAACACCTCAAGCCATGCCCCCTTCTGCATCCCATTCAATTCCTTATGATTAACTTCAGAATACCCCTCAGCCCGGGTAGTCCAGTAACTCTCAATCTCCGATAATAAATCCTTCACTTTATGCCAACCTCCATGCATGCAATTTATAATCATATATGACCCAAATTATATCAAATCCCTCCCCTCTCCAACAAGCCCTCCCGGGGGATATATTTCACGTCTCAATTCATTTTTATATAAACAAAGTCCTTCTTATAATTCACACTCCACCTTGTATTATATCTTAACCAAAACCAGCGAAGCAGGCGTATAGTTGTACCGGATGCATTTGCAGGCATTTTAGAGATTCTTAGTCCTCGGAAATCTGCGTTATGAGACGAAAAGTCCCTTGTCTGAGCGACAGCGAGTAATTCCGGACTTTTCGTCTCATGCTTTTAGCGGATTTTCGAGGGCTTAGAATCTCTTAGATGCCGAAACCGTATCCGGTACAACTATACGCCTGCTTCGCGTCCCCTTTTTAAACCAAAAACAAAGCTGCCATACCCCCAAAAAGAGGATATGACAGCTATATAGTTTTTACTCAGATAGCCCCAAGAATCTTCCGGGCATTATCAATCCTTTCCTGCGTCGGAGGATTAACCCCCTCCAGTGGATAAGGAAGCCCCAGATTCTCCCATTTAAACTTACCAAGCGTATGATAAGGGAGCACCTCCACTCTCTCCACATTGGAAAGAGTATGGATAAAATCAGCTAACCGGTGCAGATATTCATCCTTATCACTTCCGTCCGGCACAAGCACATGACGGATCCATACAGGTTTTTTCATATCAGAAAGTTCCCGCGCCATCGCAAGAATATTCTTATTGGAATGACCGGTAAGCTTAATATGTTCCTGCTCGTCAATCTGCTTGATATCAAGCATTACAAGATCTGTATACTTCATAAGCTCCAGCCATCCGGAATGCCATGGTTCCTGATAAGTGAAAGGATTTCCACTGGTATCAAGATTTGTATGCACACCCTCTGCCTTTGCCTTCTTAAAAAATTCTGTAAGAAAATCCATCTGAAGCAATGGCTCACCACCGCTTACAGTGATACCGCCTTTGCTGCCCCAGTAGCCCTTATAACGTAAAGCTTTCTTAAGAAGCTCATCTGCCGTATAAAGCTCTCCCTGCTTCATCTTCCAGGTATCCGGATTATGACAGAACTGACATCTCATGGCACAGCCGCTTAAAAAAATTCACATATCTTACTCCGGGTCCGTCAACGGACCCGAAGCTTTCTAAAGAATGAACATAGCCTTTTATCTGTTTATTATCCATTATATCATCATCCATTAATTACATTCTGTCGTGGCAGGTTCTGGCGATAACGTCTAACTGCTGCTCTCTTGTAAGGTCGATGAACTTAACAGCATATCCGGATACACGGATTGTGAAGTTTGCATATTCTTCTTTTTCCGGATGTTCCATAGCGTCGATCAGTTTCTCTTTACCAAATACGTTTACATTGAGGTGATGAGCACCCTGATCAAAGTATCCGTCAAGTACATGTACCAGATTCTCTGAACGCTCGTCATCGCTGTGTCCCAGAGCATCAGGATTGATTGTCTGAGTATTTGAGATACCGTCGAGAGCATCTTCATAGTCAAGCTTGGCAACAGAGTTCAGGGAAGCAAGAAGACCGTTCTGCTCTGCACCGTAAGATGGGTTTGCACCAGGTGCAAGAGGTTCACCTGCTTTTCTTCCATCCGGAAGAGATCCTGTAGCCTTACCATAAACAACGTTGGAAGTAATAGTAAGGATGGATGTGGTTGGCTTGGAATCACGGTAAGTATGGATGTGTTTCAGTTTCTCAAGGAATGTAGACAGAAGAGTTGTTGCAATCTCGTCTGCTCTGTCATCGTCATTACCATAACGTGGGAAGTCACCCTCAACCTGGAAATCTGTTGTAATGCCGTCTTCATCGCGGATAGCTTTAACTTTTGCATATTTAATAGCAGACAGGGAGTCTACTACATGAGAGAATCCTGCGATACCTGTTGCGAAAGAACGCTCAACCTTTGTATCGATCAGAGCCATCTCTGCTGCTTCATAGTAGTATTTGTCATGCATGTAGTGGATCATGTTCAGTGTTCCGACATACAGATGAGCCAGCCAGTCCATCATTTTGTCATATTTTGCGATTACTTCATCATAATCAAGATATTCAGAAGTGATCGGCTGATAGTTCGGTCCTACCTGCTGTTTTGTCTTCTCATCAACACCGCCGTTGATCGCGTAAAGAAGGCATTTTGCAAGGTTTGCACGAGCGCCGAAGAACTGCATCTCTTTACCTGTCTCTGTAGCAGATACACAGCAGCAGATGCTGTAGTCATCGCCCCATACCGGACGCATAACATCATCATTTTCATACTGAACAGAACTTGTTGTAACAGAAATATTTGCAGCATATTTCTTGAAGTTCTCAGGCAGTCTTGAAGAATAAAGTACTGTAAGGTTTGGTTCCGGAGCCGGTCCCATATCTTCCAGTGTGTGCAGGAAACGATAGTCGTTCTTTGTTACCATGGAACGTCCGTCCTGACCCATACCTGCTACTTCCAGAGTTGCCCATACCGGGTCACCGGAGAATAACTGGTTGTAAGAAGGGATACGTGCAAATTTAACCATACGGAATTTCATTACCATGTGGTCAACAAGCTCCTGAGCTTCTTTCTCTGTAAGAGTTCCGTTCTGAAGATCTCTTTCAATATAAATATCAAGGAATGTGGAAATACGTCCGACACTCATTGCAGCACCGTTCTGAGTTTTGATAGCTGCAAGATATCCGAAGTACAGCCACTGGAAAGCTTCTCTTGCATCTTTGGCCGGTTTGGAGATATCATATCCATAAGATTCAGCCATAACTTTCATGCCTTTCAGAGCACGAATCTGATCAGCGATCTCTTCACGAAGCTGGAAGTCATAACGTCTCATACCCTGACGGTCGCATGCTGCGAAGTCTTTCTGTTTTCCTTCGATCAGAGCGTCAATTCCGTACAGAGCCACACGTCTGTAGTCGCCAACGATACGTCCACGTCCGTAAGTATCCGGAAGACCTGTAAGGATCTTGTTGTGACGTGCTACTTTCATCTCAGGTGTGTAGATATCAAATACACCCTGGTTGTGAGTTTTAAATTCATAGTTGTGGAAAACATCTTTAATCTTGTCACTTACTTTATATCCGTAAGTTTCACAAGCCTGCTCTGCCATTTTGATACCGCCGTATGGCATGAAAGCACGTTTCAGAGGTTTATCTGTCTGAAGACCAACAACTTTTTCGAGGTCTTTTGTTTCTTCATCAATATATCCGGGACCATATGCTGTCAGAGATGTAACTACCTCTGTCTCCATATCAAGAACTCCGCCTTTGGCACGTTCTTCTTTCTGAAGTGCCTGGAGCTTGCCCCACAGTTTGTTTGTAGCTTCTGTAGGTCCTTCCAGGAAAGAAGCATCACCGTCATATGGTGTATAGTTCATTCCAATAAAGTTACGTACATCGATTTTTTCTTTCCAACGGTTGCCCTTAAAGCCATTCCACTGTTCGAAATTTTTTCATTCTTTTACCTCTTTCTCTAAAATATTTCCGCGCATCTCTCACTAGTCTGGAGTGAGATAATAAAATGTAAATTGTACTTATTTAGGACACTTTTCTGTCCACGCTGTCAGTATACGTAAACCTGAGTGTTATGTCAATTAATTTCCCTTATGATTTTAATTAAATACAATTCTGATAGCTTTTCGCCGGAGTTTGCTTCTTTATTGTACTTTATCGCGTACATTAAGACATTTTTTTGTACTTTTTATAAATACAAAAAAGATACCGGTCAGGAAGTCCTCTGGACAATCTGACCGGTATCTGATTCTTGATATTTTATGTAAACTATATTATTCCCTGCCAAGCGGATATTAGCATGACCTGCAGAAGCCAAAATACAGCAGGTAAAAAATCGGGCGTGTCGGAACAATCTAACGGTTATTGATTGCTGTTACAAGTGCATCAATAGATGCGCGAATGATATCCGCGTCTACGCCTGCACCCCAGGCAAGGGTTCCATCCGGCTTTTTGATACCGACATAAGCAATAGCTTTGGAACTTGAACTGCGCTCCAGCGCATGCTCCTGATATGTTTCCAGGGAATATTTCAGCTCATATGCCTTCTTCAGTGCATTGCTGACTGCATCAAGACGTCCGTTACCGGATGCCTCTGTAGTGATTGTCTTTCCGCGGAAAGTAGAGGTAACTTTTGTTACAATACCACCATCTTTCTGCTGGAAATGTACTTCATTGATACTGTACGGTTCTGTGATATTCTCAAAGGTCTGTTTAAACAGATTGAAAATTTCGTCAGGATGAAGTTCTTTATGTTTGTGGTCTGAAACAGCTTTTGTGGCATATCCCATTGCCTCACGCATTTTCGGAGGAAGGTTAAGACCGAATTTGGTCTCAAGAATATATCCTACGCCGCCTTTGCCGGACTGGCTGTTGATGCGGATAACATCTGCGTCATAATTTCTTCCCACATCTGTCGGATCGATCGGAAGATACGGAACATTCCAGTGATCCGGGTCCTTGTCATCTCTCCAGTGCATACCCTTGGCAATTGCATCCTGATGAGAGCCGGAAAATGCGGCAAATACAAGTGCACCACTGTACGGACTTCTTTCGCCTACTTTCATTCCGGTACATTCTTCATATATTTCACAAATATGCGGCATATCAGAGAAGTCAAGTTTTGGATCTACACCCTGAGAATACATATTCATACCAAGTGTAACAATATCTACATTTCCGGTACGCTCACCGTTTCCAAACAGAGTACCCTCGATTCTGTCTGCACCTGCAAGTAATCCCATTTCAGAATCTGCAACACCGCATCCTCTGTCATTGTGCGGATGGAGAGATACGATTACATTCTCGCGGTATTTCAGATTTTCACACATATATTCTACCTGGCTTGCATATACATGCGGCATGGAATGCTGTACAGTTACAGGCAGATTGATGATGCATTTGTTATCTGCTGTAGGCTGCCATACATCAAGAACTGCATTGCATACTTCCAGAGCGTATTCCGGTTCTGTGCCTGTAAAGCTTTCAGGGCTGTACTCAAACTGGAAATTTCCTTCTGTTTCATCAGCCAGTTTCTTTAATAATGCGGCACCATCCACTGCAATCTTTAAGATTTCTTCTTTGGATTTCTTAAATACCTGTTCTCTCTGAGCTACAGAGGTGGAATTGTACACATGTACAATTGCCTTCGGTGCGCCTTTGACAGCTTCAAAAGTTTTGCGGATGATATGCTCTCTGGCCTGAGTCAGAACCTGAATAGTTACATCCTGTGGGATCAGATTCTGCTCGATCAGGGTACGCAGAAATTCATATTCTGTTTCAGAAGCAGCCGGGAAACCTACTTCAATTTCTTTAAAACCGATTTTTACAAGAAGTTTAAAGAATTCAATTTTCTGTTCCAGACTCATCGGAATCACCAGTGCCTGATTACCGTCACGAAGGTCTACAGAACACCAGATAGGTGCTTTGTCCACATATTCTTTTTCTGCCCATTTCATGCATTTAACAGGCGGCATAAAATACTGTCTCTGATATTTGCTTGAATTCATCATTTTTTCTTCCTCCGTTATGTAAATATTATGTTTGGACTGTGGGGATTGACTGTAAAAAGACATAAAAAAATCTTCCATCTCCACAGACTTATCTGCAAGAGACGAAAGATATTATCATCTTACGCGGTACCACTCTTATTTATGAACAATGTCATACACTCATGGGATACGGAATCTCCGGATATCCGGTATTCTTATATCCTCTCCATATAACGGTGGAAACCGTCTGCACCTACTCTTGTATGATTTCAGGCAGCTGCTCAAAGGCGAGTTCCACAATTTCCTTCCACTGCTTCTCAGCAACCAGCAGTTCTCTGTGCTCCGGTCCGGGTGTACTATTCCTTATCATTGCATTTTACTTATAACTTTATTTGGCTTTTTTGAAATGAACATACGTCTGAATCATTCTTTGCAAATATACTGCAAACGATTTAACCATATGTCAGTCGGGGCAACAGGATTTGAACCTGCGACCTCACGGCCCCTTAACGATTGAGCAAATGAACTTATTATTGCATTTATGAAACCTTAGAATAAAGTGTAACAAAAAATGTAACAAAATTTATAGAAAGGAATTTTTGCACTTGCTTAAAACAGATATTAACACTAAAACTGATATTCTGTCAAGGATTTTTTTCGTATTTTAAAACTACATTAATACATACGTATTTAAGAAAATATTTATGTATTAGCATTGAATAACTGTCAAGGACTGACAAAATTTTGCTTTCCTTCGCCAGATGAATTAACTGATCTCTTTCTGATGGTTGGTGGTAACCCAGTGCTTGAACTCTTTTGCTGATGGGAGCTTACTACTGAGGATGAGGGCGTATAGCCCGGATTCGTTGATTATTGTCATTCCTCTTGGCGTATCAAAACTGTCGTTTTGGCAGTTTTGCTTATCTGCTGCATCTACGTGCTTTTTCAAAGCCCCAAAAGTATCTAAATACCCCAACGCAGTAGCCACATCTTTTCCTACAAACCATGGTTCCCCTGAGATTTCAACAGTTCTCAACTCACCGAATTGTGAGTGAGTGAATACTGTTGGGGCTTCTGTTGGCGTAGATGCTTCTGGGAGATGGAGGGACATTTTAGACCCTCATCTATATTTTTGTCTTGTCCCATGTTCATTTGTGACACACCCTCATTCGTCACAAAGGAAGAATGCTTATTACATTCACCCGCCGGGCGAGAGGGATAGAATCAACTTTGTAAAATACTGCTGGCTTTATTCGAGTATATCTCTCAGAAATCAATCTTTGTTTCCAGAGGAACACTTTCCCAGCCATGCCAGAAAAATAAATCCTCTGGCTGTATACTCAATCAGACCTACTATTTCGCCTGTAACATCACCTTTATACCTTTATATAGTAGGTTTTTTTACTGCTTTTGCTATTGTAATCATTCCTTTCTTTTTTTGAACGTAGATAACGGTTTCAAAATGTTCTTCGCTTCGCTCAGTCCTTTTTCAAGAAAACCATTTTTTTTCCTACTTGATGATATAGTAATTAAATAAAACATATTAATTATATTATGTTCGATGGAAAACTTTTCACCAACAAAAACAATCAACGTCTGAACGCAAAATTTTTTCCAGAAGCAGTCTGCTTTAGGCGAGGCGCTTAACCGCCGAGTGTAGAAAGTAGCGCTGAAAAAAACTTTCATGTGTTCAGACCTCAGGCTTCGCCTTTCGCTCTATTGCAACCTGATAGGTAGAAATTTTCCGTTGACAGGTTCCTAAATATATGAGAACATATCTTCATAAAATATATCTCTAGCAAGGAAACATCCCTACACTCGTTTTTGAGATGTCGTTAGTATATCCGACAATGTTAAGCATCGCAAAACTAGCAATAGCCAAGGATGTATACCTACTAGGGACAATAAACCTATCAACTGAGCCATTTTTTGAAAACAAGGCATAAGCCAAGGGGATAGTTTACTCTTTTTATTGTTTCGGAATCACTTGCATATTGATTTCCTGATCTGCATATGCTATAATGCCAGTAGGCAAAGAAATAATAATTTGTCTGGCAAGGACAAAAATGAAGCCCCCGGTATTCCCAGTACCGAGGGCTTCTCTTATTTTTTAGAGCAGATAAGAAACTGCTAGGCTAGTGTTGCCCTACTTGTCGCCGTCTAACCATTTGATGATATAGTGGCAAGCTATACCAGCCGCGCAGGAGACAAGAAAAGAAATAATAATTTCTGACAAGGAACTCACCTCCTCCCGTTGCCGGGTATCGGTTGGACAACACTGTAAGTATATCATATCTCTTATTATTCTGGAAGCACAAACAGTTCTTAAAAGTTTATAAAATAATACTGGGTTTATTCGAGTATATCATCACAGAATCCATCATCAAATTACAGCTTAATATTTCTCAAGCACACTATTTTTGTAATTTCTTTCCTTCCAATGTTGAGATGAACGATCATTTACGATTATACGCCGGAGTTGCTGGAAGCAACGACAAGTATCAATTGTAAATGGCGTTTATCGAAACCCCTGCGGAGCTTTAATTTCAATGAGTGTCGTTATGCCAAAGGCATAATGTACCGAATTGAACATTAAAGCGGAGCAGTTCCCCTGTCCTCCCCCCTTTTTCTTTTCATATCTTACAGATTAATTGGCTATAAAAATTTGTCGGTTTATATATCTTATATACAATATAATTCTCTTTTATAAGATAATTAAACCGACAATTTTTTAAAGTTTTATCAAAGCATCTACAGCTTTCATTCTATTTGGTAAACCAACTGTTTCTGCCAGTAAATGACCGTCTCTGTATGCTTTCGTCATATGCGGCTGTGGACGACCTATTTTCATTTGCATATGTGATAACTCCTGTTGAATATCCTGCTGCCATTTCTCATAAGATTGAGCATATCTCTTCTCTGTCGCAGAGCTTAAATATTCATAAATTCTCTTATTTAATACATTCCGATACTCTGCATATTCCTTTTTAGTTATCTGACAATAAGATGCTGATACATTATCTAAATTTGGCACAACTGTAATAGATGAATACAATCTTCTCAAACTTTTACGACGCAGTAATGCTTTATATGCTTCTTCTCTTCCTTTAACTGTTTTAAGATTATAATTAAATTCTTCTGCCAGTTCTCTCATTAGCTTAGAGTATTCTTCTTCACTGTAATGACTAATCGTAAGATCAGTGCTTTCTTCATCATACGGTTGACGTGAGAGATATTCTTCAAAGGTCATAAAATAATTTTTCTTTTAGTTTAATAACAGCGGATTCTCCACCTTCTTTATACAACTTCACTTCTTCTTCGATTGTAAGCGGAACCACTTTTCTACACTCTTCTTCATACTTCGTAAGTAATTCATCAAGTTCCTGTTCATTAAATCTGGAAACACCTATATATTTTACTGACACTGATGCTAAGTTGCTTTTTTTCCAAGATAATTCAGCGCACTTCTCAGATAAAGTTTTTACAGCTGCACCAGCACCGTAATAATAGAAATCATCAAGTGTCGGTTTTAGTACATCACAACTGCTTAATTCAGAAATATCTTTACGAGCACCGTAGTTTTCGTTAGCTAGCCCTACAATCTTTATCCATTTAGTTCTTGTATTTGTGCAATCTTCTAGCTGCGAACATACAGCACGCAATATATTATCTGCAATATCCTTTGTAAAGAACGAGTGATTTCCTTGTGATCTTCCGTCAAATTTTTTTCTTTAGGTACATCGAAAAAATTTCTTCTATTAAAGAAAGAGGGTACTCATATGAAGAAACTTACAAACTATCAGAGAACGGCACAGTACTTAAACAAAGTATTCAAACTTATCAATGAAGAATACTTTAACAATGAACTGGAAGTACCAACAATAACTATACAGAGTACTGTAGGTGCTTACGGTCATGTATCAGTCAACAAAGTATGGCACAATGATACAATAGCAACACACGAACTTAATCTATCTGCTGATTATCTCAACAGACCAATTGAAAATATAGTTGCTACACTGATACATGAAGGTTGTCACTTGTGCGCATTACAGAACAACATTAAAGACACTTCTAACAGGGGCATCTACCATAACAAGAGATTTAAAGCGTTAGCTGAAGAAAGAGGTTTACAGATCAGCAGGCACGAAACTTATGGCTGGACAATCACAGAGCCTACAGAAAAGACATTAGACTTCTGCATTATAAATCAGTTGGAAGATATACAGATTGTCAGGCAGACAGCTTACAGCATAGGAATCTCTGGCGGCAAAGCTGGCTCAGGTTCAACTCCTGTTGCAAGACCAAAGAAGCCCAGCAGCACAAGAAAATACATTTGCCCCTGTTGCGGAAACTCTTTCAGAGCTACAAAAACATTAAGGGTACTCTGTATGGATTGCAATGTTCAGTTTGAGGAGGTACGGTAGTATGTTTTTAACAGCAGTTATTCTTATATTATTTTTCAGTCTGTCAGATTTAGCAAAATGGATGAATCAGAACGGGGATACTTATGCCCTGAGAGAGTTTATAAATCTGGAAAAACTGTGTATGCTGATCTGCTTCGATACCGAGTCCAAAAATAAGTCGATAAAACTATATTATATTTCTATGCTTTTCTACTCTAAATTCATTTTTTCTTTTATACTCTACGTTTCCAGATTCTCGGTTCCGTCTTCAAAAAATGTTAGATGTATTAAACTTATATAAATTTCTTTATATACAGTCTTTCTACTGCGACGACAACTCAATCTATTTCTCATGTAATAGTTTTTCAAAAAAAGTTTACTTCCCGGAAACGCAACTATATAGCTATTTCTCACGATTCGTTAAATCCTCTATTTATCAAAGAGAGGGGGCTTCAGTGAAAATGTAACGCTATCAAAATAGACCTCAGTCTCCGCAAATGCGCTCTACAAGCGCGTTTGCGAGATTTCGTTGGTTGAGTATATATGAAAGGGAGAGTATTTCAGGATAAAATGACGCTATCAAATCAAACCAATATCTCTGCAAACAAGCCTGTATAACTGCGTTTCCACGATTTATTAAATTCTGTATCTATGAAAGGGAATGTGTATTTGAGGGTGTTTGAGGGTGTTTGTGGATCGCACCAAAAAAAGTTCAGTTTCCGCAAATGCTGTTGTAGAGAGCGATTCCGCGATTTATTAGATTCTGCATATTATGAAAGAGAGATAGTATCTCTCACCAAAAAAATGAAAGGAAGATACAAAAATGAATGTAAACAAAAGAAACAACTATCAACTCACAGGGAGCATTCACACGCTGTCACTTATCAGTCTGCCAGTAACAGACATAGATGAAAGTATAGCCCCCTGTTTTGACACTCTGTCCAGCAGAGAAAACTTATCCTACAGCAAAATAAACGCCAATAAGCTAGTAGGTGACTTATTCTCCTACGATGAGTTTAAAACAGCTTTTGACACGATTCTGGGCGGTGCTGGCATAGAATCATACAGTCTTAGCCGCTTCGATATGAGATTCGATTCGTTTGACCCGGAACACTACAGGGATTATGCCAAACTTAACAGATACCTCATCTCTGCCCTTGCAGTAACCTATAATGTTCAAAACTGCTACGACAGCAGGAATCTGTTCTCTCAGAAGCAAGTATCTGTAGCAATCAAGAATAAACGCTTCGAGTGTGAAAACTACGACAAGGAAGCAGAAAGCGGCGGCAGAGACCCGGCATATGCAAGGTTGGAGCTGAGAAGCAAGTGCCTGACAAGTAATGACATTGAAAAGCAGTTTCATGGTTGGTACATACGTCTGGACAAAGCACTAAAGAACCTTGATAAAGTGCATCAAAGATACAATGATGAGCTGGAAAAGATATACAAGGAAGAAAAAGACGCTTTTCCAGTGAAGTTCAGAAGTCTTACTGATTTCCTTATACAGTATCAGAACTGCATCTTCTGTAAAGCCCAGATAATTGACCTGCTGTCAAGGTTTGATGAAGTAAAGAATCCTGAAACCAGAGCCAAGAATCACAAGAAAAGATACGGCATTGAGTATTTCAGCAAGATGGATGTAGAGTACGCTGTTGCAGAGATTAAAAGAGCAGCCGAAAATTCTTTAAGGTACAGAAATGAACCTTTTTGAAAAAGTTGAACCTCCATTTTTAATAAATATAGCTTCAAAAACTAATGATTAAGATGTCGTCCTGATGTCTTAATATGTTAGACATTATACTTACTATACTAATACTAAGAAAGGAATGATTCTTATTATGAAGAAAAATGATTATATCTACAATGGTAGTGCATTGTACAGAATCTCTAAGATAGAGAACAACCTAGTCAAGGTAGTACCTACTTCCAGAAAGATGACCTGTTCTCTTGCTTCCAGAACCTATCATCAGTCACAGCTTGAAGATTTAGGCTACAAGATAAGAGGTGATCTGCTATGATGAAGAAGCCTACTACCGAAAAAACTCCCGGAGAAGCAGGTTGCGAGAACAGTTACAGCTAAAGGCAAGCCGTTTATGAAACTCTTCTCTGATGAAAAAATTCTACCAATATCCAAGATACACCAACGTCTTTGTTTCTCAGTACGGAAATGTCATTTCTACTACAGGAACAGTTCCGCATCTGTTAACACCTCAGCTTGCATCCAACAACTACTTATACGTATCTCCTTGTAAAAAAGGAAAGAAGCAAAAAATTTTATATTCACAGACTGGTAGCAGAGGTTTGGTGTCAGAAACCAGACTTTGAAATTCCAAACTGTCCTCTCCAAGTTCATCACAAATTAAAAGTACTCAGAAATTCAACGATAGACGTTAACTTTGCTATGAACTTAGAGTATTTATACAGGCCGCATCACAAGGCTATAGAACACATAAAGAGTTATCAAGTGCAAAGACTAACAGGAAAATGGTTTTATCTCCCAGATGTTCACGCAATAGCAGAATACTATAATACTTCTACTTATTCCATCTATCAACTTCTCACTCGTTCCCCTAAAGAAATCAAAGGTAACTATGAAATTTATGAATCAGACAATATCAAAATCAAAGTAGGAAAGGAAAAATAACTATGACAGTTTATACAATAACAGAATTACAGGAACTATTAAAACTCAATCCGAAACAGGCAAAGGCATTAATGCGTACAGATGGCTTTCCAAGCATCAAAATCGGCAGAGAATACCGAGTAGAAGAAGATATGCTACGCCAGTGGTTTGCTGATAACAAAGAGTTTCCTCTTGACTATACCAAGTGTTAAGGAGGTTTCTATGGATTATGAATTACATTTAGCAGGCTTAGAAATAGAAATCACAAGAGACTGCAATCTTAACTGCCCTCATTGTATGCGCTACGAGCCAAATGAGCCAATGGATGCCTACAGGGGTACAGTTATAGCCCCTGAGGTTATAGATGCCTTATTTGACCGCTACAGACACATAGAACTCCTATTATTGACAGGTGGCGAGCCTATGTTACATCCAGAGATGATTACTTATATAGTCGATAAGATTATAGAAAAGAAAGTCTACGTGGAACAGATACAAGTTATCACTAACGGTACAATAGCGAGTAAGGAAGCTGTCACAGCATTAAATAAAGCATACAAATATATCACTGAGAACTGTGTTGACTGGGAGTACCCGGTTCATATAGGAATCAGCACAGACTACCATGATAACCAAAGTTCAATACAGACTGTATACAACTTCTACAAACAACAATGTAAGTTTGATGTCAGATTACATCAAGTCGATTTATCTGATGCAAAGCAATTATCACTTACGTACTCTGGCAGGGCTAAAACTTTAACCAATATAAATGAACATCTTGACCCTATCAATCATAAAATCTGTACAACCGCAGACGGAAAAGTTCTGTGTATGCTAGACTTGACTCTCACTGGAAATTTTGTTCTGGCTACTCAGCATTCGTTCCAAGATGCAGACAATCCAGAAAATATCCTCTGTCCTGTAGACGGAAATCTCGTACTTGCTATCATGCAATGGAACTATAAACATCCTCTGAACTGTGAAGAAGTTAAAGTAAAAGCATGGATGCAACATACTCTTGATACAGGAAATTATTTTGGTAAAAAAGCCACCGCTCACGATTATGAAATCTGCAAACAATCCCTTGAATACTACAATGACACAGAAATATACAGAAAAGAAGTCCATGTACAGTTTCCTGCACTGTACCCGGATGATATAGAAAATATCTCTAATATGTCAGAAGAACAATCTTATCTCTGCTGCCAAATTCAAGCTACACTTCTACAGAGGACACGTTCCTCTAAACCTATTGATACATCTTGTTGGTGTACCTGTCCTAAGAAAAAATCACAAAATTAAAACTACAGGCAAGGGCTGGCAGCAGTCCTTACCCTTTTTTCTTGAGGAGAAAATTAAAATTTATGAATATTAATGCTAATGAAACCTTACAATATTTATCTAATGCTGGTATAATAAATATTGAGCAAGTGCAAAAAGATGTTGAGATTATGCAAAAAAAAATGAATGTCTTAAAATGCACCAAAAAACCCTATATGGCAGGGGGCAAGGAAAAGATACCCGCTGGAAAACCCGTCTACCTAACGGAAAAATGATTGCAAAGAAAAGGAAGGAAGATTTAGAGAAGGTAATAATTCAATACTACAGTGCTCCTCTTACTTTTGATGATTTGTACCGTCATTGGCGTAAGTCCCAAGATCAGATGGTTTCAGACAATACAACATATAAGTATGACACAGATTACAAAAGATACTATCAAGATACAGCATTCTCTAAGATGGACATTACTAAAATCACAGAGGAAAATGTCGAAAATTTTTATCAGGACTACTGTTGGAAGATTGAACTTGTGTAAGAGTGCCTGCAAGACTCCTTTTTGGATATACAAACAATGTGTTCAAAAGTGCTATGATAAATCACTATATATCTGAAAATCCAATGCAGTATCTTAGTCCTAAGTTCTTTTATCAATACTGTACCGAAAAGCAAAAATCAAAGGAGAAAACTCTTGTCTTAGATAAAGATATGGTTCTTTTATGTGAGCAACTTCAAGAGGACTACAAAAATCAACCTGAGTATATTCCTTCTTATGCTGTTGAGCTTGCTATCCTTACAGGGATGCGTGTAGGCGAGATTGCGGCTTTAACATGGGATTCCATTTCTAAGGACGGTATTTTGATAAATAAGTCAGAAAAGTATAATTGTAAGACAAATACTTATTTTATTGATGCTACAAAGAACAAAAAAGAGCGTCTGTTTCCAATGTGTAATGAAATTTCAAATTTACTGGATAAAGTTAAAAAAAGCAGAATTACAGAACGGCTACATTTGTGAATGGGTATTTGCTAATGAAGATGGACGTGTTCATGCGCCTGTTATTTCTTCCTGCATTAAAAACAAATGCAGACAGCTAGGTATTGAAGAAAGAGGCATACATGCCCTGAGAAAGACTTTCAACTCTAAGATCAGAAATATAGGTGTAGCGCCTACAGTAGCGGCTACACTACTGGGGCATTCCGTAGAAGTCAATCAGAAGTATTACACTTTTGATGTAACCAGCATGACGAAAAAAAGAAATTGTTTCTTTAATCAATGAAAACCTGCCGCTGGCAAAATAAAAGTGTAACAAAAAATGTAACAAAAAGTAACTCAAAATAGGTAAAAAAAAGAGCTTCCGCAAACTTGGAAACTCTTGATTTTATTGCATTTAGTCGGGGCAACAGGATTTGAACCTGCGACCTCACGGCCCCCAGCCGTGCGCGCTACCAAGCTACGCCATACCCCGTAACGCAAGTTAGTATAACAAATTATTTCTGTGATTTCAACTGTTTTTTGAAAAATTTACAAAAATTATACAAATTTAGCAGGAAGAAATTTCATGTACTTTTTTATGTTATAAAATTTCTTCCTGTTTATCCTATGTACAAGCCTTACAATCATCTGTTACAGTTACGCTGGCATGATGGCTTTTTCCAAATTGTCTACACGCATATCCAGTTCAAAAACTTTCTCTCGAGTTTCCTTATTCTCCTTTCTATAGCGAAGCTCATCCATACGTGCATCAAATAGGGCAGATATTTTTCTGTCAATTTCATTTTCCAGTTTAAGTTCTATAGTTTTTACGCTTCCCTTGAGTTGCACAATATCTGATTTCATGTTCGTGATATCTGCCTTCATGTTCGTGATATCCGTCTTCATGTTTGCAATATCTGTCCTCATATCTGCGATATCGTTCTTTACATCGGACATATCATTTTGAAAACCGGCAATGCTTCCCTGTATAGAAAAAAGGATATTTCTCAATTCCGCATCTTCCACATTCTTCCCTCCTTTCGTTATAGTACGTCTCGTTCTCTTTTGTATAGAACCAATTGTACCATTGAAGGAAGAAAAAGTCTACAGCGAAATTATTATAATATTTTTATAAGACATCTTCGGCAAATTATAACTTATGTATAAACAGCCCACTCCGAAGCTTTGGCTCAAACCAGGTGGATTTTGGAGGCATTAATTTGTTCTCGTCTGCAATCTTCATCAGGTCTTCCATAGATGTCGGGTACATGACAAAGGCTACACCGCCGGTTCTGTCCGCAATCTCTGCCAGCTCTGCTGCCTTATGGCTTCCGCCCACAAAGGAGATTCTCTGGTCTGTGCGCGGATCTTCGATTCCCATGACTGGTCTGAGGACTTTTTCTTGAAGAATGGATACATCCAACTGTCCGACCACGTCCTTCTTCTCATAGATATCCGGCCATGCTTTCAGGTGATACCACTGTCCGTCCACATACATTCCCATACAATGCTTCTCTACAGGCTTGCATGGAAATCCCGGCATCAGCATCAGTTCAAAGTTGAACTTCAGGGCGCCCAGAAATGCCTTTACAGTCAGGCCGTTCAAATCTTTTACAATCCTGTTATAAGGAAGAATGCAGAGCTGGTCATAGGGAAATACAACAGACAGGAAATAATTAAACTCTTCCTCCCCTGTATATCCCGGATTCTGTTCTCTTCTCTTTAAACCTACTTTTACAGCGGAAGCTGCGCGGTGATGTCCATCTGCGATGTACAGAGAATCAATCCCTGCAAATTCCTTATTTATTTCAGAAATGACCTCATCTTCATCAATCACCCATACTCTGTGTGTGATCTGATCCTCTTCTGTAAAATCATATGCTGCTTCATGATGATCTTTCCAGTTATTCATCAGTGTAAGCAGAGAATCCGGATATCTGCATGCCAGAAAAATAGGACCGGTATTTGCATTACAGGAATCTACATGGTGGATTCTGTCCTGTTCCTTATCTTCTCTGGTAAGCTCATGTTTCTTCACTACACTATTCATATAATCATCAATGGAACTGCATCCTACGATACCGGTCTGTGTCTTTCCTTTTCTTACAAGTTCATATATATAGTAACAGGCCTTCTGATCCTGAACAAGAATTCCCTTTTCTTCCATATTGTCAAGATTTTCTTTTGCTTTTTCATAAACCCGATCATCATACAGATCTGTCTCAGGTTCCAGATCCATTTCCGGTCTGTCAATATGAAGAAAGGACAGGGGATTCTCATCTCCGATTGATTTTGCTTCTTCCCGGTTTACCACATCATATGGAAGTGCTGCCACATCAGCAGCCTTTTCCGGTGTAGGTCGAAGTGCCCGGAATGCATGAAATACTGCCATAATATTTTCTCCTCTTCTGTATCTTTTGTATTGCTCTTTTATACCCACTTTACTGTCTATCCTGTAAAAACTAAAACGAACATTACTCATTATTTTATCATATCCAAATCCTTATATCAATGTACAAATTATGAAACCTAATTTTTTTTTGGAAAAACCTAAAAATTTTTCGTATTTTTCTATTGCAATTTTTAAAATATATGGTATGTAGAATCACAAGTTAAGGAAACCAAATGATAATTTTTAAGGGAGGTCATTTTATGACAGAAGGATTAAAATGGACTGTAAACGAGGTTCCGAAATCAGATGATAAACACCTGGAACTGATGTCCGAAGAAAATGTAAAGAAAGCAAATGAGTTCCACAGAAGTTTCCCACAGTACAGTGTGACGCCTCTTCAGAACCTTTCATCCCTTGCGAAATATTTAGGAGTAAAAAATATTTTCTGTAAGGATGAATCCTATCGCTTTGGCTTAAATGCTTTCAAAGTACTTGGAGGTTCTTATGCAATGGGCCGCTATATCGCAAAAGAACTTGGACGTGATATCAGCGAGCTGCCATACAATGTTCTCTCTTCTGATAAATTAAGAGAAGAATTCGGACAGGCTACATTCTTTACTGCAACAGACGGTAATCATGGACGTGGAGTTGCATGGGCAGCTAACCGCCTTGGACAGAAAGCAGTTGTAAGAATGCCTAAGGGAACAACAAAGACTCGTTTCGATAACATTGCCAAAGAAGGTGCTACTGTTACGATCGAAGAAGTAAACTATGATGACTGCGTAAGAATGGCTGCAGCAGAAGCTGCCAAAACAGAACATGGTATCATCGTTCAGGATACCGCATGGGACGGATATGAAGAAATTCCATCCTGGATCATGCAGGGATACGGAACACTGGTTCTTGAGGCTGACCAGCAGTTAAAAGAAATGGGTGTTGAACGTCCGACACATGTATTTGTTCAGGCCGGTGTTGGTTCTTTAGCAGGTGCCGTAGTCGGTTATTTCGCTCATAAATATAAAGATAACCCGCCGGTTATGGCTGTCTGTGAAGCAAGTGCTGCTGACTGCCTGTACCGCTCCGCTGTTGCAAAGACAGGAAATCTGGTAAATGTTACAGGTGATCTTCAGACAATTATGGCCGGTCTTGCATGCGGTGAGGGAAATATGATCGGATGGGATATCCTGAAAAATCACGTAGATGTATTTGCATCCTGTCCTGACTGGATGAGCGCAAAGGCAACACGTATCTACGCTAATCCACTGGGAGATGATCCACACGTTGTCTCTGGTGAATCCGGTTCCGTTCCGCTTGGTTTCTGCTTCACTGCTCTTCACGATGAAGATGCAAAAGACTTAAAAGAAGCGCTGAAACTGGATGAGAATTCCGTAGTACTTGTTATTTCCACAGAAGGTGACACTGATCCTGTTCGCTACCGCGAGATCGTATGGGACGGATTATACGGAACAAACGAATCTTTAAGCAAATGATGTTTTTGGTGAACACAGACAGGTAAGTGGTATGGTTATCTCGAAAATGATATACCAGTAACTAATAATATGATATCAGATTAGGGGCAAAATACCTTTTGACCCTAACATCATAATATTTTATACATATTGGGAGGGTAAAAAAATGGATTACGCAAAAATTAACGAAGCTGCAATGGGTTATAAGGATGATATGACTAAGTTCCTTCGCGATCTGGTTCGCATTCCTGGCGAAAGCTGCGGAGAAAAAGGACATATCATGAGAATCAAAGAGGAAATGGAAAAAGTCGGATTCGACAAAGTTCAGATCGATCCGATGGGCAATATCCTCGGCTACATGGGAACAGGTAAAACTCTCATTGGTTTTGACGCTCATATTGATACAGTCGGTATCGGTAATATCAAGAACTGGGAATTTGATCCATACGAAGGTTTCGAATCTGATGAAGAAATTGGCGGACGTGGAACATCTGACCAGATGGGCGGTATTGTTTCTGCAGTATACGGTGCTAAGATCATGAAAGACCTTGGTCTTTTAAACGATAAATATCAGGTACTTGTGACAGGTACTGTACAGGAAGAAGACTGTGACGGTCTCTGCTGGCAGTACATCATCCATGAAGATGGTGTTCGTCCTGAATTCGTTGTTTCCACAGAACCAACAGACGGCGGTATCTACAGAGGACAGCGTGGACGTATGGAAATCCGCGTAGATGTAAAGGGTGTTTCCTGCCATGGTTCCGCTCCGGAACGTGGTGACAATGCAATCTACAAAATGGCTGATATTCTCCAGGATATCCGCGCATTAAACGAAAACGATGCTGCTGATACCACAGAGATCAAAGGTCTTGTAAAAATGCTTGATGAGAAATACAACCCTGAATGGGAAGAAGCACGTTTCCTTGGACGTGGCACTGTTACTACTTCCGAAATCTTCTTCACATCCCCAAGCCGCTGTGCAGTAGCTGACTCCTGCTCTGTATCTCTTGACCGTCGTATGACAGCAGGCGAAACATGGGAAAGCTGCCTGGATGAGATCCGTGCTCTTCCGGCTGTACAGAAATATGGCGACGACGTAACAGTATCCATGTATGAATACAACCGTCCGTCCTATACAGACCTTGTATATCCGATCGAGTGCTACTTCCCGACATGGGTAATCCCGAAAGATCACAAAGTAACACAGGCTCTGGAAGAAGCATATAAAGGACTGTACGGCGAAGAGCGTCTCGGAAATGCTGAGACAGAAGGCATGAGAAAAGCTCGTCCGCTTACAGACAAATGGACATTCTCTACTAATGGTGTAACAATCATGGGACGTAACAGCATTCCTTGTATCGGATTCGGACCTGGTGCAGAAGCACAGGCTCATGCTCCGAACGAAAAAACATGGAAGATCGACCTTGTAAGATGCGCTGCTGTATACGCTGCTCTTCCAACTGCATACTGCAAATAATAAATAAATTTTCAAATTTTTTTAGGCGACGGATTTCCTATCATCCTAAAGGCTTAATATGTGTCCGGACAGAATCCCTGCTGTAACAGGCAGGGACACAAGATAAACAGATACAGCCGGATAACCGGTGTTCTGCCAAACGCAGAGATTCAATTATTTCATATCAGGAAAGGATAAGCTATCAAAGCATAGCAGGTATTGATTTTATGAAAACATTACAGGATTACATTGATAAATTAAACAGCTTAAACTTCAAAGAAATGTACAACAACGATTTCTTCTGGACATGGGACAAAACAGATGATGAACTGGAAGCTGTTTTCACAGTTGCTGATGCTCTCCGTTTCATGAGAGAGAACAATATCTCCACAAAAGTATTCGAGAGTGGTCTTGGAATCTCTATCTTCCGCGATAACTCCACACGTACACGTTTCTCTTTTGCTTCCGCATGTAACCTTCTTGGTCTGGAAGTACAGGATCTTGATGAAAAGAAATCTCAGATCGCTCATGGTGAAACTGTTCGTGAAACAGCAAACATGGTGTCTTTCATGGCTGATGTGATCGGTATCCGTGATGATATGTACATCGGAAAAGGACATGCTTACCAGAAAGAATTCATGGAAGCTGTTACAGAAGGAAACAAAGACGGTATCCTTGAGCAGAGACCTACTCTTGTAAACCTTCAGTGCGACGTTGACCATCCGACACAGTGTATGGCAGATATGCTGCACATCATCCATGAATTCGGCGGTGTTGAGAATCTGAAAGGCAAAAAGATCGCTATGACATGGGCTTACTCTCCATCCTATGGTAAACCACTCTCCGTTCCGCAGGGCGTTATCGGTCTGATGACACGTTTCGGCATGGACGTTGTTCTTGCTCATCCGGAAGGATATGATGTAATGCCGGAAGTTGAAGAGATCGCCAAAAAGAATGCTGAGAAAAACGGCGGATCCTTCACAAAGACAAACGATATGGCTGAAGCTTTCAAAGATGCTGATATCGTATATCCAAAGAGCTGGGCTCCATTTGCAGCTATGGAAAAACGTACAGACCTTTATGCAGAAGGCGACTTCGACGGAATCGATAAATTAGAGAAAGAACTTCTTGCACAGAATGCACAGCACAAAGACTGGGCCTGCACAGAAGAACTTATGAAAACAACAAAAGACGGAAAAGCTCTTTACCTGCACTGCCTGCCGGCTGATATTACAGGTGTAAGCTGCGAAACAGGTGAGGTTGACGCTTCTGTATTCGATCGTTACAGAATCCCGTTATACAAAGAAGCAAGCTTCAAACCATACATCATCGCTGCTATGATCATGCTTTCCAAATTTGAAAATCCACAGGATATCCTGAAGAAACTTGAAGTCAAAGCAGCTCCAAGAATCCTGAAATAATCAGGCGCAGATTAACAGTTGGATTGCAGTAATATTCCAGCTGCTTTCAAACAGATATTTAATTTTGAAAGCAGTTTCAGAATTTAAATATATTGAAAAATAGTACTCATCATATTGTATAGCAGGCGGGGCTGTCGCAGAAAGCACACAATCTTTATTGCGGCGGCCCTCTTTGCCTTTAAAAATCAGGAGGTTTTTACAAATGTTTACAAGAAAAGAATCGTTATTGCGCTCGGTGGGAACGCTCTGGGAAATACTCTCCCGGAACAGATGGTAGCTGTAAAAACTACTGCAAAAGCATTATGCGATCTGATCGAAGAAGGTCATCAGGTTGTTGTTGTACATGGAAACGGGCCACAGGTTGGCATGATCAACAATGCCATGTCTGCTCTCTCCAGAGAAGATGAGAATCAGCCAAACACTCCTCTCTCTGTCTGTGTTGCCATGAGTCAGGCTTACATCGGATATGATCTGCAGAATGCTTTGAGAGAGGAACTTCGAATCAGAGGATTTGTCCGCACACCTGTCGTCACTGTTGTCACTCAGGTTCGTGTAGATCCCAATGATCCTGCTTTTGAAAATCCATCCAAGCCGATCGGCAAATTCCTGACAAAAGAGGAAGCAGACCATCAGGCCAAGGCATATGGACATATCATGAAAGAAGACGCAGGGCGTGGTTATCGTCGTGTAGTTGCATCTCCAAAGCCTGTTGAAATCGTTGAACAGGATGCGATCAACAGTCTTGTGGATGCAAATAAAATCGTTATCTGCTGCGGTGGCGGCGGAATTCCCGTTGTTCTTAACGGACATCATCTCAAAGGTGCATCAGCAGTTATTGATAAGGATTATGCAAGCTGTCTCCTGGCCAAAGAGCTGGATGCAGATATGCTTATCATTCTTACAGCAGTGGAGAAGGTTGCTGTAAACTTCGGCAAGGAAAACGAAGAATGGCTGGATGACATCACTGTAGATGACGCTAAGAAATATATTAATGAGGGACAGTTTGCCCCAGGTTCCATGCTCCCGAAAGTTCAGGCTGCCGTTGATTTTGCAAGCTCCAAAGAAGGAAGAACTGCCATGATCACTTTACTTCAGAAAGCCAAAGACGGTATCCAGGGAAAAACCGGAACCAAAATCCATCTTTAATCTGTTCAGCAGATATCTTATTATATATCAGCTGTTTAATACTGATATATATAACTGCCACATATTCAGGATATCTGCCATATAGCGAAATAATTGCGCAAAAAAAGTTCCTGTGACCTCGCCCGGAACTTTTTTTGTGATGAGTGGACCAGAGTGTCTGGAAAATCATTCCTGCAATCTGCACGCCCACTTTTCGGTATATTTTGACATACATCTTGCGGAAAGTATTTTTCAGACACGCTCTAGTACATCGTTTTCGAAATAACTATACCACTCACTTGTCTGCGAATCCGATTGCACAGGTCTAAAAGCCTCAGCGTAGCCCGCTACGCCTGCGTTTTTATACCAGCACACTCGAATCCGCATCCTACGCGATTGGTATAGTTATTTACGAAACGATGTACTAGTGGACTGCTATAGATTCATAATAATCAATATCTTCCAGTTCCCTGCCTGCTTCTATCTCATAAATCTGTGTATCATCCAGATGTTTCATGATCACTTTTTTACCGCCTTTATCTCCTTCCAGAGAAAGCAGCTCATTGTAATATTTCCTGTCAAAAATACATGGATTTCCCATTTTCCCCTGACAGGAAACACAGGCGATTCCTTTGGAAGTGTTTAAAAAACACATGGATCAGTTCACAGATTGTCTCACTGGTAAGCCAGGGCTGATCAGACACAGTAAAAAGCACTGCATCTGCATCCAGGCTGGCATTCAGACCGATTTTTACAGAGGAAGAAATTCCATCTTCCGGATGGGGATTATACAAAACCTGTATTTCCTTTGTTTTCACTGCTTCTGCAATGGCATCATATTGAGTAATAACAATAATATTACAGATTATTTTTGCTGTGATATTATTTCTGTACAGGTTATTTAACTGAACAATATCTGAATTATTATCATTATTATTATCCTCAGTAATATCTGAATATTCCGAATAGATATTTTCTATTTTCTTCTTTGTATCATCCAGTTGTTCCAGCACATGTCGATACATAGGTATTCCGTCTATTTCATATAACAGTTTATTTGCCCCAAAACGGCGGCTGTTTCCAGCCGCCAGCATGATCATTGCAATTTTCAAAATAATTTATTCCTCCAAAAGGCTTCCGTAAGCCGCTACTGTATTCTTCCTTTCCAGTTCCTCAACAATGTGCTCTGCAGGTTCTTTCTCTTTGAGTATATCTGACTTGTTCAGATACACTCTGTATACTCTTTCTTCCACATCCTTAAAAAGTCCGCAGATAGAAGTCGCAATCTTTACAATATCTTCTTCAGTGATCGGAGCTTCTAGACTTTTCCTGAGAAATTCCGAGGTACGTTCCATACGGTAAGCACTCTGACTGATTGGCTGCCCCAGACAGTCCAGCCCGATCACACTGATCACAATGTCCGCACATCTGGGGATTACAGGCTCCCATTTCTCCGGGACTTTTACCGGATGATGCTTTGCTCCGTCCGCTTCCACAAGCATTACATCGCATAATTCTCTCAGTTCTTCCAGTTTTTCATCTGTCAGAGACGCATATTTACCTGTGTCCTCCTCATATTCCGCAGCAATCACATATCTTTCTTTGTCCAGAAGTTCTTTTACCCTGACTGCATCTCCGCCCCTGGCAAACGGAAGTTCAGATTCTCCTGCCATATGGGTGGTCGTGGTAATGATCACTCTCTTTCCCTTATCGATCAGTTCATCTGTAAGGCGGTAGATCAGGCTGGTTTTGCCGCCGCCGCCAACTACAGCGATCACAGGGTATTTTTCATAATCAATCTGCAGCAGTTCCAGAAAATCGACCTGGTGCTTCATATGGCATCACTCCTTCTGAAAGCAGGATTTCCAATACACTGCCGGCAATACAGCGGGCTTTGTCGGAAATCGTGAAACAGTTTTTCTTTTGTTCTTTGCGCGGATCAATATCTGCAATTTTCATCCCCTTCGGCACTGTAAATCCATCTCTGATCATGCCACGCAAAACTCCTGTAAGAGAAGCCCTGACAGGTGTATCTCCGATCCAGGCAAGGACCTGATCCTTCTCCACGATATCTGCAATCTTTGAGATACAATGGATTTCCCCTGCCGCAGGAGCATGGAGCACGCGCTCTTTTCCAAATCCTCCAATGATACCCGGAACTCCTGTGTTTGGCATAGCAGCGCCTTTTGTGATGATTCTGGCAAGATTGTGGCCTCTCATAGTCTCCACTACATAATCCACATCCTCACCTGCCACAAATCCCGGTCCAAGACCAACGGTTAGATCTGCCATCTCTCTGGTGGTTCCAAGATTCTTTTTTGCAAGAATTGCATCTATCAGTGCTGCAGGTCTGTATTTCTTAAGGACAGTTCCTTCTGTGTCTGCCATAAGAGGAATCTCCCCGGCTTTCCAGACTGCCTCGCATTCCTCTACACTGTCAACTTTTCTGCAGAGAACTCCTTCCACAGAAGACTGCCCGTCGTAAACAGCCTCGCAAAAAGAAACCATTCGCCTGATCGCAGTGGGTTTCTCACATTCCAGTACCAGAAGACGGTAGCCGCATCGGTATAATCTGTGGATCGTACCGCTGGCCAGATCACCGCCACCTCTTATTATTACAACATTTTCCGGTTTATTGTCAGATTTTGGGACATTTGTGTATCTGTTTGTCATCTTACTGTCTTTCCTCTTCTTGTCTCATTTTCATCCATTACTTTTTCCACCGCATTTACAATGTTCTCATAACCTGTGCAGCGGCAGAGATTTCCTGCCATATGTTTCCGAATCGCATCTCTTGATAATTTCTCTCCATGTTCCAGTAAAACAGTGGCAGACATGATAAATCCGGGAGTGCAGAAACCGCACTGTATGGCACCTTCTTCGATAAATGCCTCCTGAATCCTGGTAAGTTCTCCGTTTTTCTCCAGACCTTCCAGTGTACGGATATTTTTACCCTCCGCCCAGACTGCCAGATAAATACAGGAGTCAATAGTCTCTCCGTCTATGATTACTGTACAGGCACCACATTCTCCTACTTCACAGCCCTTTTTTACAGAAGTCAGTCCAAGGCGGTTGCGAAGCATATCAAGCAGTGACTCCCTTACATCTACATATTCTTCAACTTCTCTTCCGTTTACTGTACATCGTACAAGCTGCATCTGCTTTTTCATATGCGGTCACCTCCTGCAAGTTCTACGGTACGTCTCAATGCCCGTGCCGCAATTTCTCCGCCAATCTGGAGACGAAATGCCCTGGATGCTCTCCAGGAATCTCTCGGATTGATTTCCTCCCGGATCAGTTGTGCTGTCTTTTCATACAGGCTTTCTTCTATCTTCATGCCCTTCAAAGCCTCTTCTGCCTTTGTGCAGCGGTACGGAACCGGAGCTGCAACTCCAAAGGTAATGCGCACATTTTCTATCACTCCTGCCTGTTGATCTACCTTGCTCACCACACTACAGCTGATCGTTGCGATATCCATGGCATTTCGCATGGAATACTTAATATAATGACCATGATACCCTTCATATTCTTTTGCAGGAACGATCACATAGGTCAGAATCTCTCCCTGCCGCAGATCCACCCTGCCGGGTCCAAGATAGAAATCTTTTACAGGTACAAGACGGCCTTCCTTTCCATCTTCCAGCCTCAGCAGTGCGTTCAGGGAAAATACGGTCGGCGCACTGTCCGCACTGACTGCTCCGTTGCAGATGTTTCCACCGATAGTACCAATATTTCGTACCTGTGGTCCTCCTACCTGATCTACAGCCTCGCCAAGAACCGGAATATATTTCCTGATAATTGCATCATTTGTTATATGTGAGAAGACAGTTCCGGCACCAATATAAATATCTCCGTTATCCGCCATTTTTACACCCTGGATTTCTTTGATCCCATGGATACTCACCAGAGAAGTTCCGGCAAATTTTCCCTCCCGGATTTTGATCAGCACATCACTTCCTCCGGAAATGATCCTGGCATCCGGATGTTCATTCAGTAATCTCACAGCATCTTTTACACTTTCAGCCTGATAATAGTTCTCAATATCGTACATAAAATCCCCTCCCCTCTAAATAAGTCCGGCCTTTATAAAGCCATAGATCAGTCTCTGTGGTGTCAGAGGATTTTCATTAAAGGCTACACCTGTTGCATGAAGTACTGCATTACGGATTGCCGGTGCACCCGGAATTGCCGGCGGTTCACCCAGTGCTTTGTTTCCGAAAGGTCCAATCGGATCATCAAGTTCCACAAAATCCGCCTTGATATCAGGAGTATCCATCATTGTCATCAGTTTATAGTCCAGCAGGGTTCCGTTCAGTGGTCTTCCTGTTTTCTCATCCAGAATGAGCTGCTCCGACAGACCGTATCCAATTCCCATAGACATACCGCCCTGTACCTGCATTTCAGCCAGTTTCGGATTAATAAGCTTCCCGCTGTCATGCACATTAATGATATGAAGGATTTTGATCTTGCCAAGCTTTATATCGACTTCCACTTCAGCAAAGCAGCATCCTGTGGCAATCGTATTTTTCTTTACCTGCTCGGAAACCTCTGCTGTAATAACAGAAGAATTGCCAAGACTGTAATAACTTTCCAATGCAAGATTTCCAAGAGATATTGCAGGATCTTTTCCTGCCATGATCCACCCATGATCAAGCCTCAGTTTCCTTGTCTCTTCAGGCAACAGCTCTTTTGCATAATCCAGAATCTTTTTCTTCAGAAGATTTGCGCAGTCTTTAACAACTGTTCCTGTTACAAACGACTGTCTGGATGCATAGGCACCGGTATCAAATGGCGTTACATCAGTATCCTGGACTGTCTGGATATGAATATCACTGATATCCATATTTAAAACCTCAGCCGCCATCTGGGAAAATACCGTATCAGCACCCTGACCGATTTCAGTAGCTCCCAGCATCAGGCCAACACTTCCATCCTGATTCAGAGTCATTCTTGCACCTGCAATTTCCAGTGAAATCGGCCATACACCTGTCTTATAGGAGAAAAGTGACATTCCGACGCCTCTGCGGATATTACCTGTCTGGTTTGTATATTCTTTTCGTTTTTCTTCCCAGTGGATATAATCTGCACCTTTTTCCAGACATTCAAAAATCCCGTTGGTGTTTGCTGCGATCGGCTTCAGGTAAGCATCCTCATAATATCCTTTGATAAGATTTTTCTTTCTGAACTCCAGAGGATCCATCCCGATCTCTTTTGCAATATCATCCATAAAGCACTCAATTGCAAAACATACCTGCGGGATCCCGTATCCACGCATCGCTCCGCCTACCGGTGTATTCGTATAGACAGTATATGCCTCTCCTTTGATATTCGGACATGCGTACTGCAGCCTCCAGGCAGTCAGACCATTGGCTGCTATGGCGTGTCCATGGGAGGCATATGCTCCCTGATTGGAAATAGCCAGCATATCCTTTGCCAGAAGATGCCCCTCACTGTCAACACCTGCCGTCAGATCATACTCAATAGAATGGCGGGTTCTGGTGTTGCAGAAAGTTTCCTCTCTGGTTATATCGAGTTTGACCGGTCTGCCGCCAACCTGCGTGGTAAGAAACGCATTTAACGGTTCATACAGCACATCCTGCTTATTTCCGAATCCTCCACCTATGTATGGCTTAATGACTCTGATCTTTCCCCATGGGATTCCAAGAGCCTGCCCGATCACACGCCGGACAATATGCGGAATCTGAGTGGAAGTCACAACTATGATCCTGCCATTTTCCATGTATGCACAGGAAATAGGATTCTCAATGTGGCAGTGCTGCACGATCGGGGTTTTATAACTGCGTTTTATAACTGTTTCGGATTCCTTCAGCCCTTCTTCCACATTTCCGATAAAGTAATTGGAACGGACAAGTACATTGTCCTTTTTATCGAGATGGATTGGCGGTTTGCTTCCATACATGGATTTACGCGGATGGATTTCTACCGGATATTCTTCATATTCAACTTCGATCAGGCGCAATGCCCTCTGGGCTGTGATTTCATCTTCTGCCACTACAGCAGCAATATCATCTCCGTAATAACGGACTCTTCCGGTAAGGATATTGCGGTCTGCAACATCCTGATGTGCCAGCTCCACAGACCAGGGATGTCCCGGCGTAGGATAACAATGATTCGGTACGTCTTTAAAAGTAACCACTTTTACTACGCCGTCCAGAGCCTCTGCTTTACTGGTATCGATTGATTTTACGATACCGTTTCCCGATCTTTGCGTGATAGATTTTTTGCCACCAGACAGTTGGCAGGAACCAGGTCATCAGTAAATTTTGCACGTCCTGTAACTTTGTCATAGGCATCTACTCTTGGAACACTCTTTCCAATCATGTTTTCACCTTCTCTGTATTTATTTTTGGTTATTATATAGAAGGAGCCGGACACACCCCAAGGTATCTGTCTGTTCCCCTCAGGACTTATGTCCGGCTCCGAACCATGCTACTTTCCTTCACCTTTTTTCTGACATCAGGCGAATTTACTTTTTATTTGCATAATTGTTATCTGTTTTCTGATTTAAGTATAGCATATTTGGATATGAAATTGCAATCTTTTATTCAATTTTTACGTATTATTTTCCTATTAACGAAGTTGTTTGATTGGGTTACTGTTCACTGAGAATATCCTTTGTAATGTATTACTAAGAACAAAGTGAACAGTAACCTGATTTACTTAACGTATTTCTGTCAATATTCCATGCAGGTCATGGATAACGTGTCTTGGGCATTTCACTGCGCACATACCACAGCTCAGACATATGGATTCCTCGATCACTGCACAGTTGTCTTTTACTTTTATCGCACCGGCTGTGCAGGTCTTCTCGCAGATTCCACAGCCGATACAGCTGACGTTACATTGCTTCTTTGCTTCTGCACCTTTTTTCTTATTGGAACATTTTACCACAATGTAGTTTGCACACTCATGGACATGGATCACTTTCTGTGGGCAGACTTTCGCACAGGCGCCACAGCCAATGCATTTCTCCTCATCCACTTCCGCCACACCATACTCATTGATGGAAATGGCTCCGAATTTACATTTATCTATACAGGCTTTACATCCGATACATCCATCTGCACAGCCGGCCTCACCTTCGGCTGATCTGCATCCCCCATTACATGCAACTACAGCCGCGCGATATGGAAATTTCTTCTTTACTGCCATATTCAGCACTTCCTTTCATATGGTGTTCCGGTCAGAGGAAGACTATATTGTCTTTCACCATTCCATCTGAAATATGCATCTGCAATTGCAGGTGCAGTTGGGATAGAGGTGATCTCACCGATTCCAATGGCACCACAGGCTACATTCAGTCCCGGTTTGTCAACAACGATGGCATCGATTTTCGGAATCTCATGAGAGCGGAACAGACCAAGAGATCCATACTTGTCAATTGGTTTACAGTTCTCATCGATCGGATAATGCTCTCTCAGTGCAAATCCTATGGACATCACTACGCCGCCCTCAATCTGACCTTCACAAGACAGTGGATTGACTGCCTTGCCCACATCATGTGCAGCAACCATTTCCTCAATCTTACCTGTTTTCTTATCCAGGATACACATCTGCGTCGCATAGCCGTAGGCTACATGGGAAACAGGATTCGGCACATTTGCGCCAAGAGGATCTGTCTTTGCAAGATATTCCCCATAATAAATTTTACCGATCACATCATCAATGGTCTTACCTGCATTGCGGTCCTCCATAACCTTATCGCAGGCTCTGCGGCAGGCTTCCCCTGTTACCAGAGTCTGTCTGGAACCGGAAGTTGTACCTGAATCCGGTGCGAACCAGGTATTACTTCTCTCATATACAATATCTTCATGCTTCAGATCTGTATTGGTGACTACCATCTGTGTCAGGACTGTACCAAGTCCCTGGCCGATACAGGAAGCACCGGAATAGATGTGCAGCTTTTTATCTTTCTCAAATACGAGTTTCACGCGGCCTGTATCCGGGATACCGACACCGACACCGGCATTCTTCATGGCGCAGCCGATTCCCACCGGTTTTCCTTCTTCCAGAGCAGCATCATACTTCTTCTTTACAGCTTCCAGTGTCTCCACAAGACCTGTGGAATTATCTACGATCTGACCATTCGGAAGCGTCTCACCGGGACGGATCGCATTGCGGTAACGGATTTCCCATGGAGTGATACCTACTTTGTCTGCCATCATATTCAGTAGGGTTTCTGTTGCAAAACAGGTCTGGGTTACACCAAAACCGCGAAACGCTCCGGCAGGCGGATTGTTGGTATAATAAGCAGTTCCTTCAATCTCGAAATTCTCATAATGATAGGGACCTGCCGCATGAGTACATGCACGTTCCAGCACAGGACCGCCAAGTGAGGCAAATGCACCTGTATCTGATGCTACTTTCGCTTTTACCCCCATGATATTGCCGTTCTCATCGCAGCCCATGGTCATATCCATATAAAACGGATGACGCTTCGGATGAACCAGCAGGGATTCTGCTCTGGTCAGTTTCATCTTCACCGGTTTCTTAGTAGCATAAGTGAGCAGCGCAGCCAGATGCTGTACTGTCATATCTTCCTTTCCGCCGAATCCGCCGCCTACAAGTGCATTCTGTACCTTTACTCTGTCCGTTCCAAGTAACAGGGAACACTCATGTAATGTCTGGTGTGCAGACTGATCTGTGGAATATACGAAAATATCTCCGTCCTCATCATACAAAGCCACTGCGCACTCAGGCTCAAGAAATGCATGTTCTGTCCATGGGGTTTCAAAATGATGACTGATCACATATTTGGAATTACGGATTGCTTCATCTGCATTTCCTCTGCTGATATGTTTATGTGCACAGATATTATTTTCTTCTTCATCAAATACCTTCGGTGCATCCTCTGCCGCTGCTTCCTCAATTGTACGAATATGAGGCAGCACTTCATATTTTACTTTGATCAGTTTCTTAGCTTTCTCAGCTGTTTCTCTGTCTTTTGCAGCAATAACGGCAATGGCATCTCCAAGATAATGTGTCAGACCCCCTACAGGTATCAGTGAATACTGATCATGTTTCAGATGTCCGATCTTATTCTCTCCCGGAATGTCCTCTGCTGTTAATACCGCTTCTACCCCGGAAAGTGCCTTTGCTGCTGCTGTATCGATCTCAAGTACACGTGCACGTGGATATTTACTTCTGAGTGCCACCCCATACAGCATTCCGTCAAAGTAAAAATCATCCGGATATTTGCCGGTTCCCAGTACTTTCTCCTCCACATCCACTCTGGATACTCTATGTCCTATATTCCAGTCCGGATCCAGATCATCCGGAATCACACCCGTCTTTAAAACTTTCGCAGCCAGCCTTACTGCATCCATAATTTTTACATAGCCCGTGCAGCGGCAATAGTTATTGCGCAGTGCATATTTAATCTCATCATCTGTGGGCTCTTTGTTCACGTCCAGAAGAGCCTTTGTACACATTACCATACCCGGAATACAGAATCCACACTGAACAGCACCTGCTTTTCCATAAGCGTAGGTATAGACTTCCCTCTCCCATTCAGTCAGTCCTTCTACTGTGATCACTGTCCTGCCATCCAGTAAATCTGTGTCCGGCACACATGCCTTGCATGTTTTTCCGTCAATTATAACTGTACAGGCTCCGCAGGCTCCTTCACTGCAGCCGTCCTTCACTGAAGTCAGATGAAGTTCATCCCTCAAAAAGCGCAGTAGTTTCTGATTTCCGGTCGGTTCGACCTTTTGTCCATTGACTGTAAATACTGCCATATCGGACTCTCCTTTCTTTTTCGCACGTCTGCCAATTAGGGCAGTCAGCCAGAGTTTACCTCTTTCTGTTTTTTATCTGCCTGTGATACCGCATGAATTTATTACAAAAGTAACATGCGGCCGCGATTCAGCCTGATATGCAACGCTGTCCACAGCCTTTTTCTGCTGTGGACAGAGTTAAATATTTCTTTATAAGTTATCTGATATTACAAATTTAAAATTATTTTACAGCTCTAGGATCATCATTTCATGATCAGATAGCTGTAATCATCGATTACTGCACAGATCAGTCTGCGAAGACCTTCGTACAACTTATCATTTGCATCATCTGCCTTGCAGTCGGAAATCTGACCAAGGAGACGAACCTTGCACTCTTTTGTCTCCGGATTGATCACTGCAAATCCATCATTTGTGCTGTCTGCCATATCTGCCTCAGAAGCAAATAATGTAAATTTATCCTTGTACGGTGCACTTGCATATGGACAGAAGCTCTTGCAGTTGCCGCATTCGTTACACATATAATCTACATGGATCACCTGATTCATTGCCATTCCCGGAACTTTGATGGAGATGTTTGCTCTGTTTGGACATACATCTACACAATTCTCACAGACTTTATTACAGGTCAGACAGCGCTCACTTTCGCTCGCAGCGTCCTTGCTTTCTTTGAGTATTGCTTTTTTGGAGTAACAGTCTTTTTCTGTTCCCGGTACAGGCTGTCCTTTTACAATATCATGTCCAAGGATTGCTTTTGCAGCAACCTGTGCGTCGCGGATCGCTTCTACGATCGTAGCAGCTCCCCTTGCACCGTCACCGACAACGTAAACGCCTTCTGCACTTGTCTCCATTGTCTTATCATTGATGCGGGCTTTTCCGCGCTCATTGACCGCAATACCATTTGCTTCATAGAACTCAGTCGGAACTTTCTCGCCAACTGCAACGATCACTGTATCAGCCAAAACTTCTTCTGTTTCGCCCGTTTCTGTTACACCTGCACGTCCGGAAGCATCCATGCTGCCAAGTTCCATCTTCTTACAGAGCAGTTTGCCGTTTTCCAGAGATACAGGAGAAAGAAGTTCTTTGAACTCTACGCCCTCTTCCAGTACTTCCAGTAACTCATCTTCTGCTGCTGGCATATAGCGTTTGGTTCTTCTGTATACCAAGTAAACATGTTCTACACCTTCTGTACGTTTCGCAGCTCTTGCAGTATCCATGGCAGTGTTACCGCCACCGATCACAACTACGTTTTTACCCAGCGCAACCTTACCGCCAGTTGCTTTGAAATCTCTTAAGAATTTCAGAGCATTGATGGTTTCACCCTTTTCAAGCTTCAGAGTACCCGGTTTATTTGCACCTGTTGCAACGATCACTGCGTCATAACCCTGTGCTTTTAATTCCTGTACGGATTTCACTTCTGTACCTGTTTTGATCTCCACACCCATCTTCTGGATGAAGGAAACATCTTTATCGATTGCATCATCAGAGATACGGAATCCCGGGATCACATAACGGATCACGCCGCCGGCTTTCTCTTCTTTCTCAAATACTGTTACAGAAGCACCTGCTCTTGCAAGGAAGTATGCAGAAGCAATACCTGCAGGACCTGCACCTACAACAGCTACTTTCTTACCGTCTGCTGTGCCTGCTTTGATCTCATCGATCACTGTATCATATCCGTTTTGTGCTGCGATGAGCTTAGTGTTGCGGATATTTACAGGTTCTTCATAGAAGTTACGTGTACATTTGTACATACAGTTGTGCGCACAGAGAGTACCTGTGATAAATGGAAGTGCATTTTTCTCAAGGATAACTCTTAATGCCTGTGCATAATCGCCTTCTCCTGCCAGCTTCACATAGGTTGTGATATCCTGGTGGATCGGACATCCTTCTTCGCATGGAGCAAAGAAACAGTCAAGGAGCGGAACCTCTGAATCAGTTTTTTCTCTTAGGAAGCGGTTTGATGCTCTTTACATGGTGAGTATCTTTTTTCGCATCCTCGGCCAGCTGCTCAAGTGCAGCTACATCAATGCCTTTCCATTCTTTCACACCGTCAGCCATTACTTTCTCTGCCATCTGGGTAAATCTCTGATATCCGCCCGGCTTCAGAAGTGTAGTTGCCACTGTTACAGGCCATACACCACATCCGACGATACGGTCGATATTATAGTAATCAGCACCGCCTGAATAAGCGATACGGAGATTTCCGTCAAATTCCCGGGAAAGTCTGGCTGCAAGAGAAATGGATAACGGGAAAAGAGATTTTCCGGACATATACATTTCTTCGCTTGGAAGTTCATTTCTTGTAACATCTACAGGGAATGTATTGGTGATCTTCACACCAAACGCAAGGTTCAATTCATCTGCAAGTGCCTGCAGTCTCTTAAACATCGGAATCGCATCTTCGTACTGTAAGTCATCTTTGAAATGGAAATCACCAAATACCATATAATCATATCCCATGTCATCCATGGTCTTTCTGGCAAATTCATATCCCAGGAGAGTCGGGTTACATTTGATAAATGTGTTCAAATGTTTCTCTTTAAACAGATGATTTGCAATGCTCTCAATCTCGTTTGGAGGACATCCATGGAGAGTAGAGATTGTTGCGGAATTACAGATATCAGACGGAATCGCCTCAATATCTTCTTTTGTAACTTTTTCAAATTTATCTACATTGTCCAATAACCACTGTTTACATTCTTTAAAGATTTCAGTATCTTTTGCTTCCATCATACTGTCAATGAAAGTATTAACCTTTGGCTCTTTGATCCCTGCAAGATCATATCCAACGGAAATATTGAACTGGAATCCGTCCTGTGCACCCAGATCAAATTCTTTGGCGATCACATGCAGGATAAACCATGCTTTAATATATTCTCCCATTGCCTGAGGAACATAAAGCTCTGTAGACCATTCACAGTTATATCCTTCATCATCTGCAAGGATACATGGTCTGTTGATACAGGCTGCAAGCTCTGCACCGTCCATCTTCTGAACTGTTTTCAGCTCAAAGAAACGTGCGCCTGCATAGTAAGAAGCAACAATGTTCTGTGTTAACTGTGTATGCGGTCCTGCAGCAGGTCCGATCGGTGTTTCCAGATTTCTCTCAAATATATTCAGCTTCCTGTCAGTTTCCGCTGCATAAGCTCTGTGCTGTCCGAAAACTGTTCCTTTTGTTTTCTTTTCTTCTAATACCCAGTTCATTAACTGTTCAAAGGGCATACAGGTCATGACTTCACTCATAATCCGATCCTCCATTATTTCATACGGTATGGCTTCTCTCCATCCGTTCTATATTTTATTTACATTTATTTTTGCCAGGCAGAAAACTTATCTTTTTTACAATTCTTTACAGATTAACCATTAATATCATCTGCAAGTTCTTTTGCAGCCTGACGGCAGTCTGCCATAACTTTTGCCTCGTCGCATACAAGGACTTCGCGGTCTTTCATCAGGACTTTACCGTTACATACAGTAGTCTGGACCATGCTTCCGTTTACACCGAACATCAGATGTCCGTTAATGTTGCTTTCATTCATTGGTGTCAGCGGATCATAATCGATCACGATCACGTCTGCTGCCGCACCCTCTTTCAGGACACCGAGCTGTTTCTTAAAGTATCTGTTTGCAATCTTTGCATTTCCTTCAAAAAGCATCTGTGGAACTTCTCCCCAGGCTGCGTTCGGGTCGCAGAGGCTGTGTTTGTGTAAAACATTTGCAACCTTCCAGGATTCCATCATATCATGAGTATATCCGTCTGTACCAAGACCTGTGAGGATTCCCTTCTGTACCATTCTCATGGTTGGAGGACATCCGCATGCATTACCCATGTTAGATTCCGGGTTATGTACAACCATGGTATCTGTATCTTTGATCAGATCCATTTCATGTTCATTCACATAGATACAGTGACCGAGTAAAGTCTTCGGTCCAAGGATGTTCCAGTCATGAAGACGGTCAACAATACGTTTGCCATGCTCTTTCAGACACTGATGGAGATCGTAAATGCCTTCTGCTACATGGATGTGATATCCAACACCTTCCGGTTTCAGTTCATTGCAGAGAGCCATTGTCTCATCAGAGATTGTAAAGGATGCATGCATACCCATCATTCCGGCGATCATATCACTGTCGTCTGCAAGTGCATGCTTGATAAAATTCACGTTCTCCATTACAGATTCTCTGGATTTCTCCATTCCGTCACGGTCAGAAATCTCATAGCAGAGGCAGGTACGCACACCTAAATCCTTCGCAGCTTCCTCGATCGCATTGAGGGAACCTGTAATATGGCCAAAACTTGCATGATGGTCAAACACTGTGGTTACACCGTTCTTGATAGAATCAATGTATGTAGCATATGCAGAAAGCTTTGTCTGCTCCAGTGTCAGATGACGGTCAACTGTCCACCATAAGCCATCCAGAATATCCAGAAATCCCTGAGGATTATATCCGTTAATGCTTAAGCCTCTTGCGAAGGAGCTGTAGATATGCTCATGGGCATTAATAAATGCCGGCATGATAACCCCACCCTTCGCATCAACAAATTCAGCATCCGGATAAACTTTCTTTACCTCTTCAGTTACCCCCACCATTACTATGGTGTTACCATCCATTGCTACAGCACCATTCTCCAGAAATGGATTGGATGCGTCCTGTGTGATCATTCTTCCATTACCAATTACCAGCATATAGTTCCTCCTTTCACTTGTCAAAAACTACCAATTCGATACTGCTTTTTACCTTTTGTTTAGGAATTATGTACTAATACTGTAACATACTTCTCCGAATAATGCAAGTAGAATTTACAAAAACTTTTTGGTTTTTCAAAGTTTTTTTAGGTTTTATACTATCTCCGGTGAACAGATCAAAAAAGAACGGGGCAGTCATTGATGACAATGAACAACCTCGTTCTTTTTTTGATTTTCCTGTTTTCTGATGAAGCTGATTTTATGACAAATTTTCAGGTTTGTCAACAATTTTTGTAAGATAGGAGAGTTATCCTTCCATAATCGCAGAATTAACCCTGAGCTGTTTTCGTCCATTCTTCCAGAGATTCTCATCCAGCTCCACCTCATAGCCGCCGCCATTTCTCACATGCCACTCATAAAATGGTTTCTGTATATCTGCATACTCTTCCATGATATTCATGATCGTACCGCCATGGATGACAAGTGCCGCCTCTGCCACATGGCTGCGGATACATCCGGACACAACCCTGTCAAATCCTCTCAGGTTTCTGCTTTTAAACCCTTCCCTGCTTTCTCCTCCCGGAAAAGGCAGAGTACCGTTGCTGTCAATCCATTCCTGATAGTGCGGATTACCTTCCAGCTCTTTATAGTTCTTATTTTCAAACTCTCCGAAATCACATTCTGCCAGCTCTTCAATAATATGTACCGGCTCTCCCGGAAAAAGAATCTCTGCTGTCTGCACGCATCGTTTCAGAGGACTTACATAAACCGCCTGAACCTTTGGATAATCCATCTTATGCAGAAACTCTGTTCCCTCCTGACATAACGGCTCATCCGTTGTGCCGATATATCTGGAAAGTTTATTCCCTTCTGTTTTTCCATGTCTGATCAGCCATAATTTAATCATCTTTGATCACCGTTCCAATCCCGCAGATCACGCGCGTCACCTTATGGCTGTATGCTGCCAGCTTCGTACATACACGCCCTACAGCCTCTCTGTATTTTCTGTCAAAAGCATCCACAGGTACAACCCCGTACCCTACTTCCTGAGAGACAAGGACAATATCCGGATTCTTACAGATGATTTTTTGCCGCAAGATCTGACACATCCTTTCCATTCTCCAGTTCACTGCGGATATACTGCTGAAAACCAGTCACACCCTGAGCATTCATCAGTTCCTCCTCTGTGACAGAACCGCCGTCACTCCACCTTAACTGTGGATACTGTTTCCTGGCATATTCAGTCTTTCCCTGATATGCACCGCCGATTATCATTTCCATACTCTTCTCCTCAAAAATTTAGAAACCACCGCCAGGATCAATGCCATCCCAACTTCACAGATACAAAGAAAGAATCCTGAAATATCCCCGGTTGTCCCGCCAAAGTACTTCATCGCAATATGATGATAATACCAGAAAATCAGCAAAGCTCCCACAAAAGCCAGACTTCCCCATACAGGCCAGGATCAAAATCATTCCCGCAGCCAGAAGCACCAGATAGACGATCAGCACATTTCTCGAGAGCACATCTGAAGAATTTCTGGAAAACTCAGCAACTGTACCGTCTGCCTTTGCTTTCGGAAAGGTAATAACTCCAATCCCTGACAGACATCTGGAAACCATAAAACCAAGGCTCAGAATTCCGATCGCCCTCATATTCTCTGCACTGTTAAACAACTGACTGTAAGCGCCGTACCAGGCAATGAAATATACCGCCGCAGTAATAACGGCAAAAGCACCTGCATGGGAATCCTTAAGAATCTCCAGCCTTCTGCTTCTCTCCTGCCAGGAACTCAGGGCATCCGAAGTATCCAAAAGACCATCCACATGGATCCCGCCTGTCACAAATACCGGTACCAGCACCAGCACTGCTGTCACGAATCCCGGCTGATACCCAAACCGAAGTCCCAGATATGCCACCAGCATAGTCAGCCCGCCGATCACAGTTCCGATAAACGGAAAAAATGCAGAACATATACTTCATATTTTCCTTTGTCCAGTCAGCGCGGGGCATGGGAATCTTAGAAAACATGGCAAATGCCACCTTAAAATTATTCCATAAAGATTTCATTGATCAATTCCTCTTTTTCATATTATGGCAATCCTGTCAAATATATTATTTGCAAAGATTGCTGCAGGTATCTGCAGATTTGTGAAAGACTGGTATCCCATATATAACTTCCACCACTTCATCAGCTCTCTGCGCAGCAGCCTGATTGATTTTTCCCAGATATTCCAGATAAGAATCCATATCTCCATCAAACACAACCGCATCTGAAAAAATTCTCATTTGTAACGATTACCACATGAGCAGCCTGTTCCAGCAGATTCTCAATCCCTTTTGTAACTTCCGAAACTGTCCGGTCATGGGCTCCCTGTTCTTCAAACATTTCATTTGCCACCAGATTCGACATACATTCCAGAAGCACCACACATCCGGCAGGCAGTTTCACATTTTTGAGCCCTGTATAGCACTCAACTGTCTCGAAACCTTTTCCTGCACGCATCTTTTGGTGTCTCTCGATCCTTTTATGGCTCTCTTCATCAAAAGGGTGCATGGTCGCTATATAAATCCTCTGTGCATCCCCGAAAGAAAGCACCCTGTCTTCCGCAAAAGCAGATTTTCCGCTCCCGCTTCCCCCTGTCACAAGCGTCAGCATTATTTCAGCTCCTCATACTGTTCCACATGGATATCGTCAAAAGTACTCATAGAATGATAAACCGCTGCTGCCAGATCAAGGATCGGGAATAAAGCTACTGCTCCGGTTCCCTCGCCCAGACACATATCCGCATGAATGATTGCCTCTTTCCCCATATTCTCAAGGATCAGATGGGCAGCCGGCTCATTTGATACATGGGATGCAAGAATATAATCCCTCGCAGCCGGGCAGATACGCATGGCGATCAGCGCAGAAACACAGGAAATAAATCCGTCCATGACTACAGGAATACCATAAACCGCACCTCCCAGAAAGACACCTGCCATTCCAGCGATATCAAGACCGCCTACCTTTGCCAGAACATCAATGGCATCCTCAGGATCCGGTTCATTTAATGCAATGGCTTTTTTGATCGCATTGATCTTGCGCACAAGTCCCTCGCTGGTCAGACCTGCGCCGCGCCCTGTCATCTCTTCCACCGGCTGTTTCAGCAACACAGAAGCAACTGCACTGCTGGTGGTTGTATTTCCGATTCCCATTTCCCCTGTTGCCAGAATCCGGTAGCCCTTATCATTCAGTTCCCTTACCATGTCAATGCCTGCTTCAAGCCCCTTTACAGCCTGTTCTCTTGTCATGGCAGGACCCTTGGTCATATTCTGTGTACCATAGGCAATTTTATGGTCTGTGCGGACTTTTGTATCCGTCACCATCCCCATATCCACCGGAAAAATCTCCGCATGGTTCTGCTTACACATCACACCGACAGATGTGTCATATTTCAGAAAATTCTCGGCAACGATGGCAGTAACTTCCTGTCCGGTCTGTGTCACACCCTCTTCTACCACGCCATTATCCGCGCACATGGCAATCAGACCTCTCCTGGAAAGATCCACCTCTGCGTTTCCTGTAATTCCCGCGATCTGGATCAAAAGAGTCTCCAGTTTTCCAAGAGAATGCAGTGGTTTCGCAATACTGTCCCATCTTTTCTGTGCAATCTCCATGGCATTGTGATCTAATGGCTTAATCTTTGCAATAGCTTCTTCCAGAGTCATGAGTTTTCCCTCTCTTTTCCTTCATTATTTTGATTTCCCTGTTGTAAACACAAAAAATTTACTGAATACATAATTCAGTATCAACACAATAAACTGTGTCAGGAATTTCCCGATCATATCATTAAGCCCCATCACTGACACAAGCAGCCATACACCGCCAACCTCGATCACCATAGTGATCAGTCTGGCACTGACAAATTTGCAGAATGGCTGAACATGATCCTTCAATGTCTCGCATTTATCCTGAAAAACATACTTCGAATTTACCACATAGGCAAACAGGATCGCCAGGATGATTGAAATAATATTGGCGATATTCAGCTCCACCTTCAGCTTTCTGAGAATGAAAAAGCTGACCAGATTTACCATAGTGGTACATCCGCCAAAGAAAATATAGCGGATAACGGAACTTTCATACATTTTTCTGATCCATTGCTTCATACAAATATATCCTCTCAGTCCTGTATATTTCCATTCTTAATTACTTTTGAAATAATATATCTCGGTCTGCGCTTTACTTCTTCATAAATCTTGGAAATATAATATCCAATAATTCCAAGACTGATCATCATGGCGCTTCCCACCAGAAGTAGCACCATCAGCAGGGTGGTATAACCTTCCACTGCAGAACCTGTAAAATACTGCACAAGCGAATAGACCATAAGGACCAGCGAACAGGCAAAACATATCGCTCCTGTGATCGTAACAAACTGCAGCGGAAAAGTAGTAAATGCCACGATATTTGTGAACGCATATTTCACCAGCGCCCAGGGAGACCACTTGGAAACGCCGGCCTCTCTCTCCTGCACCTCAAATTCCACACTGGTAGTCTTATATCCCACCCAGGAAGAAGTAGCCCGAAAGAACATATTCCTCTCAGGCATAGACAGAATACTGTCCACAGCCTTCCTGTCCATCATCTTAAAATCCGAGGCATCCTTCATATTTACCTTAGTTGCCTTAGACATGATATCATAGAAAAATCCGGCACATTCTTTATGTAAAAAGCCCTCTTTTCCTCTGTCTGCCTTCACACCCTCGATCACTTCATAGCCTTCCTGCCACAGCCTGTACATCTCAATAAGCGTCTGCGGCGGATGCTGCAGGTCACAGTCCATGACAGCCACCACATCTCCACAGGCCTGCGCCAGTCCTGCAAAAATCGCTGCTTCCTTTCCGAAATTTCTGGAAAAAAGAACGCCTGTCACATTCGCATCCCTCTCTCCTGCCTTCTGAATTTCTTCCCATGTCCGGTCGCCGGAACCATCGTTTACAACCACCAGCTCATAGGGAATCTTCGCTTTTGTAAGAACTTCCGCCAGTACCCGACAGGTTTTCCCAACCATCAGCTCCTCATTATATGCCGGAAGTACCACTGATAATTTACTCATGATGTCATTCCTCATTTTGTTTCATTCATATACAACAGACTAGTTTCTCATTCACTGTCTGTTACTCCTGTAAATATTTTCTATAATGTCAGGGGCAAAAGGTTATTTTACTCCTAAGCACTTTACAGCTCCCGCAATTCTTATTTCTACTTTATTATACACAAATTTACAGAAATGTCCATTCCAACAATCTGCATGCTCCAGTGTGTCAAACACTTCACAGGATAATAGCACGTATGTTACTGTTCTCTTCGTTCTCAGTAACGAGACTCAGATACATTCCAGACTTCCTGAAGCAATGGAATTTGGATTACTTTTTCTTCCTGAACACCAGCATTACATATATAACCAGCCCCAGAACAGAAAGAAGCATTCCCGCTTTCAGATAAGGTGTGCAATATGTAAGGCGTATCTCATGTGAACCAGGTTCCAGTTCCAGAGCCATAAACATGGTATTCGCCTTCTGAAGCTTCGTTTCTTTCCCGTCCACATAAGCCGTAAATCCCTTACTGTACGGAACAGACAACACAAGAGCTTTCTTTTCGGAAACACTGATATCCCCTGTAATCTCATTCGTTCCCATTTTTACATTCTCGAGAGCTTCTTCACCCAGCTTCACAGTTTTTTCCTCAATCCCCTGCACCGGCTGACTCACAACCCTTAATTTATCATAGGTATAAACACCCGTATTAGCAAAGGTGATCGTCATAGTACGAACTCCTGATCTGGAATATCCCATATTGCAGAGAAAATCATGCCGTCCACTGTAGGCATTATACTTATCTGTAAAAATCTTTATGGTCTTGGTCACATCATTGGAGCTGACTGTCATAGCCGCTTCCTTTGATTCCTTCCAGTATCGCCACCGGCTGTCCTCATCAAGAACCTTATTTTGGTCATACTCAGACATCTTCTTCCACTGACTGTTACCAATCAGTTCTCTCGGTGAAAGACTGTCATAATCCAGATTATCTGCGATCAGGTAATTCTCACTGTCCGTAAGACCATGGAACACAAGCTTCAGCTGCGCCCCTTCCTTCGTCACCCTGATTGCTCCCTTAGACAGAGCACAACCATCCCCTGTCTCCATACGATACTGGATATTCTCATTATCAGCATCAACAGATGCCTCAGGCAGTGTACTCTCCTCAAGCACCACACCGTCCATCAAAGCCTGCTGCTTTTTTACCACATCCATTTTCTCATATTCCGATTCAGGAATATAACTGTCATAAGTATAACCCAGAGGCAGTGCATTCTCATTCTCATAAGCCCTGCACTCACTTTTTCCCTTTCCTGCAGAGCCCTTCTCTTTATTATATCCATAGGAAAGATAGCGGAAATTATCACCACTTATCACAAAATATTTCACAGAAGCCAGCCTGTCCAGGATCGTCCTTCCGTCCAGGTTCTCATAATGCTGCTCCCATGGCGTATTCAGATACATTTCACTGAAAAAAATCACTGATACTGCTGTTTGCAAGACTGAAATAATAAGCAGTACTGTTCGTACCCATATACATAGAAGTATTATCATAGGGCAATGCCCCATACTGGTCATAACGATAGACACCTGAATCCCCGGCGGCAAGAACCGCCTTATCCGTATTCGACTCCAGCTTATCCAGCGACTCCTCTTCGGCTGCAAACTCTGACAGATAATCCTTCTCATAAGAATACTGATAAGAAACATTCAACATAATGCTCACCACAAGCAAAGCACTGAGAAGCCCGCACATATACTTCCCCTGCAGAAAAATATTTCCAAAAGAAGTAACCGTAAACACAGCCAATACCAGAACCAGCACACCTGCCATATTTCTCTGCGTTCTGGCAGCTTTCGCAAACAGAGCCAGCACACAATACGCCACCGTCATGACAAAAATCTTCTTCTTTTCCCTCACAGTCAGAGTAAACAGCTCAGGATATGCCTTCACAAAAATATACGCGATCATCATCCCATAAGCCCAGATCCACCTGTTGGACACATAAGAGAAACCATTGAGCACATGCCCTGCAAAAGGCACCAGCAAAAACAGATTCAACAGCCCAAATCCTAATTTCAGATCCAGGTACTTCTTCTTCCTGGAAAAAAGCACAAACACACCTGCCATAGCAACAGCAGAATACCCGGCAAACCCCCCACTGGATCATATTCTCCCCGATCAGATCACCCAGATACTTCTCATAATAAATTTTATCATATAAAAGAGGCACATAATTCTCAGCCTGAAACCTATCCGTACCAAAAATCGTCATGACCACCGGAATAAAAATAACCGCCGCGATCATCAAAGCCACCACATAATAGCCGATAAACTTCACCAGCCATCTCAGAACATCCTTCACACTTCTCTCACTGAAAATCCCAAAATACCGGAAAGCCGCATAAATAAACATAAAAATACAGATCATATAAAAGAAATAGAAATTCGACATAGCCGAAACCGCAGTCGCCCAGATAAACAGCCATGGCTTCTCCCTCTTATAAATCTTATCAATCCCCATCAGAACCAGTGGCAGATAAATCATAGGATTGGAAAAATACGGATGCTTCATAGCCGCATAAATCGTCCATCCCGCAAAAATATAGATCAACGTTTCCCATAAACGTCGCCTGCTTCGGATTCTTATGATAAAAACAAAAAACACTAAAAGAAATCCCTGCCAGATAGATCCTCAGAAAAATCAGAACCTCATACAAAACCTCCGTCTTATCCGCCGGCACAAACACAGACAACAAAGTCAGCGGATCCCCGATCACATAATAATGCAAAGTTGTAAGAATATCTGAACCATACCCGATATTCATATCCCACATAGGCAATTCCAGCTTATGCTCTACAAAAATCGTATGCAGAACCTCCCTCAGATACCGCCCATAATACGCCAGAGAATTCAAATGCTGCGGAATCCCATCATGACTCCACACCAAAGACTTCCCATTACCCGCAAACTGATAATAGATAAAAAAAGAAATAACCCCAAATACAAGCGTATATAATAAGTAGAAATCCTTCTTACTATCCCTGCTCACAAATTTCCTCATAACCGCTCCTTTATATTCTATCATTCTAAACCGAGTTATAAAGTTCTCACTGATTATAGACAAATATCCAATACTTGTCAAATTTATAGCCAACATTATTTCATTGTTTAAGAACGACGAAAGTATTTAAATCAGCCAACAACCAGCCGGGGAATGACAGAACATCTGAGGCGAATCTCGAGGGTTCATGTAATTTCTTAGTATTTGGAAAGCCGCGTTATTCAGAAATTGCTCACTGTTTGAGCGAAGCGAGTTTGAGCAATTTCTGAATGTTTTTAGCGGTTTTTCAAATACTTAGAAATTACATGGTTCCGAGACTGAGCCTCAGATGTTCTGCCATTCCCCGGCGTCCCCTTTTTTAAGCAATACATAAAAGGACCGCGATACAAAAAGTACCGCGGCCCACATATATCGTCTGGACACTATAAATAGCTCTATCTATTTATTTTTTGAATGATTTATAAACTTGTTTACAGTCGTTCAAAAATCCGAAAAGATTATTCAGCGCTATGAAGAGCGATCAGCTTCTGCAGATATTCAAATCTAGCCTTAGCCTCAGCCTCATTCTTAGCAAACAGTCTTGCAGCCTTCTCAGGATTCTGACGTTTCAGAGAGTTGTAACGAACCTCACCGTCAAGGAATGCCTGATAATCTTCCATGCTCGGAGCCTTGGAATCAAGAGAGAACTTGTTTCCTTCAGCTGCAGGATTGAATCTGAAGTTATGCCAGTATCCAACCTTAACTGCTAATTCTTCCTCTGTCTGAGCTTTTGCCATACCTTTCTTAATACCATGATTGATACATGGAGCATAAGCGATGATCAGAGATGGTCCCGGATAAGCCTCAGCCTCTGCAATAGCTTTTACAGTCTGGTTGAAGTCAGCACCCATGGAAATCTGAGCAACGTATACATAGCCATAGCTCATAGCGATGGAAGCCATATCTTTCTTCTTAGTCTCTTTACCGCCTGCAGCGAACTGAGCGATAGCACCTGTAGGTGTAGACTTGGAAGACTGTCCACCTGTGTTAGAATAAACCTCTGTATCGAATACCATAACGTTGATGTCACGTCCACTAGCGAGAACATGGTCAACACCACCGAATCCGATATCGTAAGCCCATCCGTCACCACCGAAGATCCACTGGGATTTCTTAGCCAGGAAATCTTTCTGAGCAAGGATTTCTTTTGCTTTGTCACATCCGCAAGCTTCAAGAGCAGCAACAAGTTTGTCTGTAGCAGCGCCGTTTGTAGCACCTACAGCAAATGTATCCAGCCATTCCTGACCAGCTGCCTTAACGTCTTCGTTTGTTCCGTTAGCAACAACGTCTTCAACTTTTGCTTTTAAGCCATCGCGGATAGCTCTCTGAGCAAGAAGCATACCATAACCAAACTCAGCGTTATCTTCGAACAGAGAGTTGGACCATGCAGGACCCTGTCCCTTAGCGTTTACTGTGTATGGTGTAGATGGTGAGGAGTTACCCCAGATAGAAGAACATCCTGTTGCGTTTGCGATGTACATTCTGTCACCGAACAGCTGAGTGATCAGTTTAGCGTATGGTGTTTCACCACATCCTGCACAAGCTCCAGAGAACTCAAGCAGAGGCTGTTTGAACTGGCTGCCTTTAACAGTTGCTTCTTTAAATTTAGCGATAACATCTTCTTTAACCGGCAGTTTAACTGTGTAGTCAAAGTATTTCTGCTCGTCTGCGCTTGCTTCAAGGTTTTCCATAGCAAGTGCTTTCGCACCCTTCTTACCTGGGCAAACGTTTACACAAGAACCACATCCTGTACAGTCAAGTGCGGATACGGACATTGTGAATTTATATTCTTTCATACCTGTAAGGTCTAATGTCTTCATGCCTTCAGGAGCATTAGCTGCTTCTTCAGCTGTCAGAGCTACAGGACGGATAACTGCGTGCGGGCAGACATAAGCACATCTGTTACACTGGATACAGTTTTCCGGATTCCATACAGGAACGTTAACTGCGATACCACGTTTCTCATATGCAGCTGCACCTGATGGTGTAGTACCGTCTACATAATCCTTGAATGCAGATACAGGTAAGGAGTTACCTTCCTGAGCATTAACTTTAGCCTGGATATTGTTAACGAAATCGATAACATCCTGACGTCCTTCTGTTGCATGAGTCATATGAAGACCTTCGTCCTCAGCGTTCTTCCAGCTTTCCGGAACCTGGATCTCTACAACCCGTTTAGCACCAGCGTCGATAGCTGCCCAGTTCTTCTGTACGACATCATCACCTTTACGTCCGTATGTTGCCTTGGCAGCAGCTTTCATAAGGTCGATTGCCTGATCTTCTGGAATGATTCCTGTCAGTTTGAAGAATGCAGACTGAAGGATTGTGTTGATACGTGTTGGTCCCATGCCAGTTTCAATACCGATCTTAACACCGTCGATTGTGTAGAATTTGATATTGTGGTTAGCGATGAAAGCTTTTACCTGTCCTGGTAAATGTTTCTCAAGACCTTCCATATCCCATGCACAGTTAAGGAGGAATGTACCACCGTCAACAAGTTCCTGAACCATGTTGTATTTGTTTACGTAGGATGGATTATGACATGCTACGAAGTTTGCTTTGTGGATCAGGTATGTGGATTTGATCGGTTTCTTACCGAAACGTAAGTGGGACATTGTAACACCACCGGACTTCTTGGAGTCATAATCAAAGTAAGCCTGTGCGTACATGTCTGTGTTGTCACCGATGATCTTGATGGAGTTCTTGTTGGCACCTACAGTACCATCAGCTCCCAGACCCCAGAATTTACAGTTTGTTGTTCCTTCAGGAGTTGTTACGATCGGAGCACCTGTCTCAAGGGAAAGGTTAGTAACATCATCAACGATACCGATTGTGAATTTTTCTTTAGCAGTGTTCTCATAAACAGCTACGATCTGTGCAGGTGTAGTATCTTTGGAACCTAAACCATAACGTCCGGAGAATACTTTTACGCCGCCGAATTTGCTGTCTTTTAATGCTGCTACAACGTCAAGGTACAGTGGCTCGCCAAGTGCACCCGGCTCTTTAGTTCTGTCAAGAACTGTGATCTGTTTTACAGATTCCGGAATTGCATCGATGAGTGCCTGTGCGCAGAATGGTCTGTAAAGACGAACTTTAACAACACCGACTTTCTTTCCTGCTGCTGCAAGGTAGTCGATTGTCTCCTCGATTGTATCGTTTACAGATCCCATAGCAACGATTACGTGTTCTGCATCAGCAGCTCCGTAGTAGTTGAATAATTTGTAATCTGTACCGATCTTAGCGTTAACTTTATCCATGTATTCCTGTACTACTGCCGGAAGAGCATCGTAGTATGGGTTACATGCTTCTCTTGCCTGGAAGAAGATATCCGGGTTCTGAGCGGAACCTCTCTGACATGGGTGATTCGGATTCAGGGCATGGTTACGGAATGCAGCGATTGCATCCATATCTGCCATATCCTTCAGATCTTCATAATCCCATGTTTCAATCTTCTGAATCTCGTGAGATGTACGGAATCCATCGAAGAAGTTGATGAACGGAACTTTACCTTTGATTGCTGAAAGGTGAGCAACAGGTGTTAAGTCCATAACTTCCTGTACAGAAGATTCGCAGAGCATTGCGCATCCGGTCTGACGACAGGCCATAACGTCTGAATGATCTCCGAAAATTGAAAGTGCATGAGAAGCAAGTGCACGTGCAGATACGTTGAATACTGCAGGTAACTGCTCACCGGCAATTTTGTAAAGGTTCGGGATCATAAGTAACAGACCCTGAGATGCTGTATATGTTGTTGTTAAAGCACCTGCTGCCAGAGATCCGTGTACAGCACCTGCTGCACCAGCCTCAGACTGCATTTCAGTTACCTGAACTTCCTGTCCGAAAATGTTCTTTCTTCCCTGGGTTGCCCATTCATCTGTTGCTTCCGCCATAACAGATGAAGGAGTGATCGGGTAAATAGCGGCTACATCTGAGTATGCATATGAAGCATGAGCAGCTGCATGGTTACCATCCATGGTTTTCATCTTTCTTGCCATAGTTTGTTTTTCCTCCTTAAAGGTTGATGAAAATTAATTATTTATTTCAAGGCATAAGTAAAATATACCTCAAATTTCATTGTAGATTATAACATAATCTTCTGCCTGTGTCCAATTTGTTTTGACATATTTTGTATCTTCTGAGGTACAAAGCAGGGATTTTCTGTTATTTCAGTAGCAAATATGTGCATTTTTTGAGTTGTATATGACTAACATTATGCAGATATGCCAAATTTCGGACAAATCAGGCAGATAAAATCATCCGCTTCGCTTCGCTGCGCAGCTCTGCACCGGACAACTGCTCTGCAGTTTATTCAGTATATCAGTCAAAAAAAGGAGGCTCTACGCCTCCTCCATGATCTGCTGTATTGTTTTTCTCTTAAGGAGACTTATCAGTTCATCCTGTACAGATAACAATTCTCTATGTACCAGACATGGCAATCCATCCTGTCCGTCTCTGACACAGTTATATTTCGGATCCAGACATTCGATGATAAACATATCCGGATCAATCGCCGAATAAACCTCATATAAAGTCAGCTCATCCAGTCCCCTGTTCAGAGAATAACCACCATGTACGCCTCTGTATCCCTTCACGATCTCTGCCTTCTGAAGTTTCTTCAGGATCTTATAGGCAAAAGGAGCGGTGATCGCTTCTTTCTCACAGATATCGGATACGCTCAGTCTGCTCTCTCCCCAAAGCGCACGTACCACTCGAACTGCATAATCGCACTCTCTTGTAATAAACATAGTCTTTGCAACCTCTCTAAAATTAATTATCCTTTACTGTCCACATCGCTGTTCTGTATAAAACAATGGAAACAGTAATCGTTATTTCTGTCATATCAATGCCTCATATTTCTGTCCGTCAAGAGGCTATATTTATTCTATATTATAACAGTGCTTCTTTTTTTTCGTAAATAAAAGAACCCAAAAAAGGCAAAAAACAGTTGCAAATTTCCCAATTTACGGTACAATGATAAACGGTTGTAACTTATATAATAGGAAATAATGTAACTGTTTCCTGCGAAAGATACGTTTTCCATAAACAATCTGCCGGACAGTTACTGCAAAACAATAATTTCACGAAAAAGAGGTATGATATGATTTCAGCAAACAATATTACATTGCGCGTAGGTAAAAAAGGCCCTCTTCGAAGATGTAAATATCAAATTTACTGAGGGCAACTGCTACGGTCTCATCGGTGCAAACGGTGCCGGTAAGTCCACATTCCTTAAGATCCTTTCCGGACAGTTAGAGCCTACCAACGGTGACGTTGTTATCACTCCCGGCCAGCGTCTCTCTTTCCTGCAGCAGGATCACTTCAAATATGATGCATATACAGTTCTGGATACTGTTATCATGGGTAACAAGAGACTGTATGAGATCATGAAAGAAAAAGATGCTATCTATGCAAAAGCGGACTTCACTGATGAAGACGGTATCCGTGCCAGTGAACTGGAAGGCGAATTTGCAGAGATGAACGGATGGGAAGCAGAATCTGATGCTGCTACTCTTCTGAATGGTCTTGGAATTGAAACCGATCTCCACTATTCCCAGATGGCTGACCTTACAGGAAGCCAGAAGGTCAAAGTTCTTCTGGCGCAGGCACTGTTTGGTAATCCGGACATTCTTCTTCTGGATGAGCCTACCAACCACCTTGATCTGCCTGCTATTGAATGGCTCGAAGAATTCCTGATCAACTTTGACAACACTGTCATCGTTGTATCCCATGACCGTTACTTCTTAAATAAAGTATGTACTCATACAGCAGACATCGACTACGGCAAGATTCAGCTCTATGCCGGAAACTATGACTTCTGGTTTGAGTCCAGCCAGCTCCTCATCAAACAGATGAAGGAAGCCAACAAGAAGAAAGAAGAAAAGATCAAAGAACTTCAGGAATTTATTTCCCGATTCAGTGCCAACGCTTCCAAGTCCAAACAGGCGACTTCCCGTAAACGTGCCCTGGAAAAGATCCAGCTTGACGATATGCGTCCGTCCAGCCGTAAATACCCATACATCGACTTCCGTCCAAACCGCGAGATCGGTAACGAAGTCCTTATGGTGGAGAACCTTTCCAAGACCATCGACGGTGTAAAAGTTCTGGATAACATTTCTTTCACACTCGGACATGATGACAAGGTAGCTTTCGTCGGTGCCAACGAACAGGCAATCACTACTCTGTTCAAGATCTTAGTTGGTGAAATGGAACCGGATGAAGGAAATTATAAATGGGGTGTTACCACTTCCCAGGCATATTTCCCTAAGGACAACACTGCAGAGTTCGATAATGACCTTACTATTACAGACTGGCTGACACAGTATTCCGAGATAAAGGATGCTACTTATGTTCGTGGATTCCTCGGACGTATGCTCTTCCCCGGTGAAGACGGCATCAAACGTGTACGCGTTCTTTCCGGTGGTGAGAAAGTCCGCTGTCTTCTTTCCAAGATGATGATCTCCGGTGCAAATATCCTGATCCTGGATGAGCCAACCAACCACCTCGATATGGAGAGCATCACAGCACTGAACAACGGTCTGATCAAATTCCCGGGTGTTATCCTTTTCACCTCACATGACCATCAGTTCGTACAGACAACAGCCAACCGTATCATGGAAATCCTTCCAAACGGAACCATGATCGACAAGATCACTACTTACGATGAATATCTGGCAAGTGATGAGATGGCTAAGAAACGTCACGTATTCGAGATCAACGAAGAGGACGCTTCCGATAACTAAAGAATAAAATACAGGGTACGGCTTAGCCGTACCCTGTTATTTTATTCTGTCTTCATGATAATATCCGCCAGCTTTCCGCCTGTCACCTTAAGCAGATCAGCAAGGGGAACCTTCAGTGTCAGTCCGATACGGCCGCCACTCACATAAATCTCTTCAAATTCTCCTGCAGATGCATCAAACACAACAGGATAAGGTTTCTTCATTCCCAGCGGACTGCAGCCGCCTCTCACATATCCGGTAATCTTTGTGATATCCTTCACATGGATCATGTCCACTGTCTTCTCACCGACAGCCTTTGCAGCCGCCTTACGGTCAACTTCCTTTTCAATCGGAACTACAAAAACGAAATAACCGCCGCTCTTTCCTTCCATTACCAGAGTCTTAAAAGACTGGTCATAGGGTGCACCGATCTTATCCGCACTGTGGATCCCGTCAATAAATTCATCACATTCATAGGAGAACGCCTCATATTTAACCTTCTGTCTGTCCAGCATTCTCATTGCATTTGTCTTAGCTTCTTTTGCCATTTTTTCTCGCCTGTCCTTTCTGTCCTCTGGCATATATTGATTCCTCCATGTCTCTGTCCTGAGACTGCTCAAAACTCTGGTCTTGTCTCAAGTTCTGATTTCGCCTGTAAATCTGCTCAGTGCTTTCTTCATCAACCGTTTCTTCATCCTCTTCATCAGAAACCGGTTTGTTGATAGCAAACTGAATCAGCATACCCAGAACTGCAAATCCCACACTCATTCCCAGTCCATAGGGAATATCTGCCAGATTTCCAAGCTGTGCAAGGGAAACCCCTGCCATAATACCACCGATCAGACTTGTAGCCACGATCAGCACTTCCCTGCAGTATTTCACCGCCATGGAACCAAGAGCTACGCCGATCAGAATACATGCAAAAAATACTGCGGAGCTGGTAGGATGCAGGAAATAAATACTGGCCGCCCAGCCGATACCTGCTGCCAGGATAAACACGCCTGCCTTATAGATCAGAAATGCGATCACTGCGAACACAACTCCTGCCGCCAGTGCTGCGATCAGCATTGTTGATTTCTCCTGTATTCCCATTGTATGTACAACCACCAGCGCAAGACCGCCGCCTACCAGAAAACCTCCCAGCATCATCCAGAAACGCAGAAGCCTGTATCCCAGAATACAGTTCAGCACTCCAAACACAAGGATCACTGCAAATATTACCATCATAAAACGATTCACCAGATCTGAATCCATAAAACTCCCGGCAATACTCAGCGCATTTCCAAATATATCTGTCATATTAACCATAATTTTCAGTCACTCCTTTTAGTTATATATTTATAGCGTTCCTTATTATCAACTGACACATCTGAGCTAAACCTGTCAGAACATGAAGTATAAGGTCTTCATATTGTCGATCACGCCGTAATGATAGGAAATCTGTGACAGCCCATGGACTTCCATATAATATTTTGCGATATCCTGGATATGATTACTGTCGATCAGATCCATATATGCCTCATCATAAGCCCCCTGACTGCCAAACTTAAAGCGTACCACCGCAGCATCACTGTCAATGCGCAGTCTGCACAGGTCATATACACTGCTCCAGTCATAGGTATCAAAACAGGCGTCGTTTCTCACATAGAAATTCATGTCAGTCGCTGTACACGCAGGAACAGGAAACTCATCAGAGACCGTATAATTCTCCTCGTACTCCTGTGGGAACGGACACAGATAATCATAGATCGTTGTCTTATGCTCTGCCAGCAGCGTGGCATCACCCTCCAGAAAGTCCGGCTGGTCCCCATTGGTGGCATCCACATAATAATACTGTCCGTTCAGCTCTACAATATTCCAGGCATGTCCCTGGGTACTGTTTGCAGCATCACCCTCCACATAAATACAGGGGATATCCAGACGCTCCAGCAGATACTGCACTGCTCCCGCATAGCCCGCACATACCGCCTGTTTCTTCCAGAAAGCTCCTGCTATACTCTGGTCATCATCAGAGATCATATATTCTGTATTGTCTATGACATAAGTATAAACAGTCATTACCTTCGTGTAATCATCAGCACCATCCGGAATCTGCGATAACACCTCCTGATACGCATTCTCCATAGCCTGTGTGATCTCCTGTCTCTGTGCCTCTGTATAAGTATATCCCGGAGAAAACTGACAGTAATCTCTGCCCGAATAAGTCGTCTTATAAACTTTCTCCCGGTTATGTACCCAGAACAGCTCCGGATGATCCTTCAGCACTGCATGATACACTCTGTCTATCTCATTATCTCCTGAGAGAGACAGATAAAATTTATCCTCAAAGCTTCTGATCCCCTCCAGGATCTCGCGGTAGCCTCTCTGTTCATTCTCATTAAGAAGGCCGAAATAATACTCCTGATGTCCTTCATCCGTCTGCGCTACCTCCTGCTTCTTAAGAGTCCTTACTTCCCCCGGCTCCTGCAAAGCTCTCCCACCGATGATCAGTCCACCGGCCAGAAGCACCACCACAGGCACCATAAGAATCAGACGCAGCCCGGAAAATCTCTTTTTGCTCATTCAATAATCCTTCTTGGTTATTATTCTATAAGTCTGATATTACATTACTATTTCATTCTGTTTTGTCACATTTAGAATTGTTATTCGTTACTGTTCACTCCGTTCACAGTAACTGTTATTCTAATGTATCTTATTATAGCCCAGAACACTTCTCCTTGTAAACCGATAAAAATAAGTTAACACTATTTTATAATAAAAATTGTCCTTCTTACAAGATAAACATTGCATATTTCCAATTAAAGAGATACACTAAAAAGTAAGTATAATTGCTCTGTATCCCATCAGGCAACAGGATGTCGGACAGACATATACAAGTAACATATTGAGGGAGTATTGTAATAAATGAGCATCAAAATACCTATAGAAACTTCTGCCAGACATCTGCATATCTCGCAGGAAGATTTTGAAAAATTATTCGGAGAAGGAAGCAAACCACATTTTATCAAAGAATTAAGCCAGCCCGGACAATATCTGTGCCGGGAACGAGTAACTGTCAAAGGACCGAAAGGTACTTTCGAAAACATGGCACTTCTCGGTCCTTTCCGCAGCGACACGCAGGTAGAAATGTCCCTTACAGACACCAGAAAACTGGGGATTCCAAGCGTAATACGCCAGTCCGGTGATATCGAAGGAACTCCCGGCTGTATTTTATCCGGTCCATGCGGGGATATCGAAATCCCCAGAGGTGTCATCGTAGCCAAACGCCACATCCACATGACTCCGGATGAAGCACTTGCCCTGCATATCAAAGACAATGACGAAGTCTTCGTCCTGACCAAAAGCTACGGACGCGCACTTATCTACGCAGATGTAGTAGTCAGAGTCCACAGAAATTATCATCTGGCAATGCACGTAGACACTGATGAAGCCAACGCATTCAACAGCGATACAGAACCTTACGGCGTGATCGTCAGGTTCTTTGACAGTAACTTCAACACAGATAAGTGGATAGAAGACGAACTGTCAGGGATACGCAGATAAAATCCGACTTACCCGGCTAAAATAGCAGACGAATATAAAAAGGTTCCACAGTAACATTCAATTGATGATACTGCGGAACCAATTTTAATGCGTTTCAGGCATTAATCCAAAAGCTCCCCTTCACGATACGACCACTCCAGATAGTCAGGGTTCTGATAATACAGATCCGAATTAAAATTCGAGATAGCATCACTTATAAAAGACTGAAAGATATTTATAAGTTCCTGTACCTCTTCTCCCGGCTTTGCACAGTCTTCTATCATAATACTGTAAAGATTTTCCGATATCAAGAT
>ENA-OQES01000023-OQES01000023.1-human-gut-metagenome-genome-assembly--contig:-NODE-23-length-61452-cov-3.286637_pt1 | contig 61452 bp, 85 predicted proteins | sample MGYA00242798_ERZ504641 | MGnify/ENA primary metagenome ERZ504641 (study PRJEB26092, sample SAMD00036327) | human gut metagenome | host: Homo sapiens | study: EMG produced TPA metagenomics assembly of...
GATAACTTTTGGGGACTCTGGGGCAACCGGGACACTGCTTAAAACAATAGTGCCTTTTCCGGGGCATTTTTCGATCAGCCCTTCGTCTGCTAACATCTGCATTGCTTTTCGAAGAGTGCTGCGGTTGACATCGTATTTCAGGGAGAGGACCTGCTCTGTGGGGAGCAGGCTTCCTACCTTGTAGACATCATTCAGGATATCATTTTTGATGTCATTATAAATCATGGAATAACGAAATTTTTCTTTGCTCATATTTTACCTAACTGAATCGTTTGTTAATTTGTTGACTAATATTTATACATAAAGTATACATTTAACATTTTAACATGTTCAGCTCTTTCCTGCAATTCATGTTTTAAAAAACCTGCCGATCAGTCTTTCATAGCCAGCTCATATGCTGCTTTCATCAGTTCCTCATTCAGAGGACGTGGATTGCAGGTAATATGTCCGGTAGTTCTCTTGATCACATCGATCAGATAATCCATGCTTGGTTCTTCCTTTATATATCCCTTTAAGCAGCGAGGAGCATCGATGGATTTCTGCAGAGAAGTAATTTTGTCTAACAGAGCCTGTACATTTTCTTTGTCAGAAGCACCTTCTTTGTATACGCCGAATGCCTTGGAGATTTCTACATATTTCTTCTCTGCATATTCCTGATTCAGGATAATGGAAGCTGGCAGGAAGATGGAGCATGCATCGCCGTGAGGAATACCGTATTCGCCTCCTAAAGGCTGAGCCATGATGTGAGCAATACCAATACCTACAGTGATGGCAACACCGCCGAAGTAGCTTGCAAGCATCATTCCGGCTCTTGCTTCCAGATTATCAGGATTGCGGTAAGCTTCTTCCAGATATTTGTTTACCAGTTCAATCGCCTTTAAGCCGTACATTTCGGTGATAGGTGTTGCGTTTAAGGAAACGTAAGATTCAATAGCATGACTTAAAGCGTCCATTCCTGTAGCAGCGGTAATACGTGCAGGAAGAGCTAAAGTCAGGCTTGGATCCAGAACAACAACATCAGCAATCATGGTGTTGTGATACAGACTCTTCTTTAAGTGGTTGTTATTGTTGATAACAACGCTGGTCTTAGTAGCCTCAGCACCGGTTCCGGAGGTAGTTGGGATAGCAATGAACAGAGGTGGTTCAACGGTAACAGCTTTTCCTCTCATCTGATAGTCTTCGGTGTCGCCGCCGTTAACAGCCAGCATACCGATCACTTTTGCTGCATCAACAACACTTCCGCCGCCTAAAGCAATGGTACAGTCACATCCTTCTGCAACGTAAATATCGCGTCCGTGGTCAATAATCTGAAGAGTTGGCTCAGTCTTTACTTCGTAAGGAACAACAGCCATACCGGCGTCTGTTAAAAGAGAAGAGATCTTCTTGAAGGCATCAAACTCAGCGCTGAAAGTTACAAAAAAGAACTTTTTTCTTGTTGTACCAGTTTAAGATCCCCGGGATCTCTGTTACCTTATTTTCGCCGAAAATAAGACGTCTGTTAAAAACCATTTCAAAAACCATTTGTGATTGCCATGATACATCCTCCTTAAAAATGTGTTTGTTTTGTTTGTTGATTTGTTGAGATGTCAGAAGAATTTTTACATTTGATAGTATACATGTTTTGAACAACAAAGTCAACAAAATAATCAACAAATTATTGAAAATGTTGCGAACATATAAAAACATATATAAAGAAGATAAATGACAAAACGCCTATAAAAGGTGGTGAAAGTGAGAAGTATCTGTGCAAAAATATAGGAAATATGAGGGGAATAATGGGCGGAAAAAAGTTAAAAACAACTAAGGGGAACGAACGAAAATTTAAAAATAGTTGACATTAATATTGACAACCTATTGAAAGATATGTATACTTAGTGATGTAAACAAATGTTGACAATGTTGACAATATATAAAAAGGAGTCAAGGTTATGGGCGAATGTTTCTATTGTGAAGACGGGGAAAAGAGAAAGAGTTTAATGATCGAGATCTGCAAGTTAAACTATTCTACGATCTACTTAAACAGAAATCAGAAATATCCAGGAAGATGTGTTGTAAAGCTGAATGAGCATAAGACAGAATACTTCCAGATGACCAAAGAACAGAGAGATGGATACTTTGAAGAACTGGCAGCTACAGCAAAAGCAATCTTTGAACTGTATCATCCAGATAAGATCAATTATGCAACATTTGGGGATCTGGTACCTCATGTACATGTACATGTTGTTCCTAAATATAAAGATGGTCCAGATTGGGGTAATCCATTTGATGATACACAGGGAAAGAAAGAACTGACCGATGCTGAATATCAGAAGATGGTAGATGAATTAAAAGAAACTATATTAAAGGAATTAAATAAATAATTTTAGGAGGATGGCAAAAATGAAAAAAATGTTAGCAGCTGCTTTGGCAGCATCTATGGTTATGGGACTTACAGCTTGTGGCGGTTCATCACAGCCGACAGAAACAAAGGCACCTGAAAGTGCAAAAGAAACAGAGGCAGCAGCAGAGGGAACAACAGAGGCTGCAGCAGCCGGAGATGAGGAAAAAAAAGACCGGTTCTGAGATGACCTGGAAGCTGGCTACTGACGCAGCAAAAGATTATCCTACTACAAAGGCTCTGATCAAGTTTGCGGATGAAGTTTATGAGAAGAGTAACGGACGTATTGCAGTAGATGTTTACGAATCTTCTATCCTGGGTGATGAGGTTTCTTATATGGAGCAGCTCCAGGCAGGTACTGTTGACGTAGCTAAGTTATCAATCGGTACATTAAGCGGACTGTATGAAGATACACAGGTATTCTTACTGCCATTCCTGTTTAAGAACAACACAGAGATGTGGAAAGTTCTGGAAGGTGATGTTGGTACTACCATTGAAAAATGGTCTGAATGATTACAGCATTCAGGGAATCGGTTTCACAGACTGTGGAAGCCGCTGCTTCTATACTACAACAGAAGTAAAGACAATTGATGATTTCAAGGGACTGCCGATCCGTGTACAGAACAACCAGTTAATGAACTCCATGGTCAGCAACTTAGGTGCTAACCCTGTAAACGTAGCTGCAAACGAAGTGTACAGCGCACTGCAGACCGGTGTATGTAAGGGCGGCGAGAATAACCCTAACATCATCCTTTCCGACAGCTTATATGAAGTTGCTCCTTATGTTCTGATGGACAACCATACAACTACTATGGACGTGATCTGCATGAACCTGGATCTGTGGGAGTCCTTAAGTGATGAAGATAAGGCAATCGTAGACGAAGCAATGGCAGATGCAACTGCATATGACAGAGAAATCTGGGATGCTTCTATTGATGAGTCTCTTCAGACATTAAAAGACAAAGGTGCAACTATTGTAGAACCAGATGACGCAACTTTAGATTCCTTCAGAGAGGCTATGGCTCCTATTTATGAAGAATACTCTGCAAAATATGCAACACTGTTAGATGCCATCAATACAACATTAGGAAAATAATAAGCTGGTTTGATAATTTTAAAGAGGGTATAGGCGATGAAAGAAAAAATTTGAAAATGCGATCGGGCTTGTATATACCGTCGTAGAAGCGCTCTGCCGACTGGTGCTGATCTTTATGGTATGTACAGTAACAGCGCAGGTAATCAGCCGTGCTCTTGGAGGTAATATCAAGTGGTGCGAGGAGGTCATGCTGATCCTCCTTGACACCATGATGTTCTTACTGCTTCCGGTGGGCATAAAGGATGATCTGCATATTCGTATTGAAGTATTTGCGAAATATTTTCCAAGGAAGGTAAAGGTATTTCTTCTTTATTTCAGCAATGCAATACTGTTAGTAGTATCTCTTTGCATGATCCGTTATGGATTTTTCCTGATGGAAAAGACAAATTCTAAATTTACGATTACAGGTCTTCCAAGAAGATATCTGTATCTGGTCACCGTTATCAGTGGAATTCTGTGCCTGGTCATGGTTGTTGCAAAGTTCTTTGGTATGTTCCATACGAAATCCACAGACAATTTCCTGGAATCCAAAAGCGAGCTTGAAAATTAACAATGGTAAAGTGATGATAGAAAAGAGGGATTAACACTATGGATACAAATACAATAGCCATGATCATACTCTTTGCAACATTTATGATTTTTATGGTTTTGCGTGTACCTGTAACATTCAGTATGTTGGGTGCCTGTGTTCTGACCGCCCTTTACCTGGGACCGAAATATGTATCATCGGTATTCCTGCGTTTGGGTGACGGCGTACAGTCATTCTCATTTTTAGCAATTCCGTTCTTTATTTTTGCCGGTGATATTATGGCAGAAGGCGGTATTTCGGACCGATTGGTAGAAGTGGCCAACGTTATGGTAGGTCGTTTCCGCGGCGGTCTTGCCTATGTAAACGTAATCGCTTCAACCTTTTTTGGTGGTATTTCCGGTTCACCTACAGCGGACGTATCTTCCTTAGGACCGATCGAGATCGGTATGATGACAAAAAGTGGTTATGACAAAGACTTCTCTGTTGCAACTACAGTAGCAACTGCTACACAGGCTCTGATCATTCCTCCAAGCCACAACATGATCATTTATGGTATGGCAGCAGGCGGACTTTCTACAGGAAAACTGTTTTTGGCAGGTATCGGACCTGGACTTATGTTATGTGCTGCAATGTGTATCCTGGTAGCACGTATTACCAGAAAAAGAGGTTATCCAAGAGGACCTAAGTATACAGTCCGTGAGTCTTTAAAGATTGTCAGTGACGGTTTCCTGGGTGTTATGACCATTGTTATCATTCTTCTTGGTGTTTGTACCGGTTTATTTACAACCACAGAAAGTGCTGCAATCGCATGTGTATACGCTTTATTTGTTACCTTATTTATTTACAAGAGCATTAAAGTAAAAGATATCTGGAGAATTGCAAAGAAATCCTTGGGAACCCTGGCTATGATCTTAAGTATCATTGCAGCTGCAAATGCATTCTGCTATCTGATGAGCCTTATGCAGGTTCCTGCAAAGATCACACAGATGTTATTAACGGTTTCTGATAACAAGTATGTAGTTCTGATCCTGATCAACATCCTGCTGCTGGTATTAGGCTGCTTCATGGACGTTGCTCCTCTGATCCTGATCGTAACGCCGATCCTTCTGCCTGTAGTAAAGGCACTGGGAATGGATCCGATCCATTTTGGTATCGTTATCATGATGAACCTGGCAGTCGGTTCTTTAACACCGCCAGTAGGAACTACCCTGTTTGCAGGTTGTGCAGTAGGTGATATACCGATCGAAAAGGCTACGAAAGCGCTGCTTCCATATTATGCAGTTATGGTAGTTGCCCTGTTGTTAGTTACCTACATCCCTGCATTTTCAATGACTCTTCCGAATCTGTTAATGCACTGATAAAGCAAAGGAGAAGGTATGATAAGAGAGTGGAATGAAGAATCTTTAGATCATCGTAATGCGTTGCTGTATGCAATGGGAATCTCAGAAGAAGATGCAAAAAGACCGGTGATCGGTCTGGTAAATTCATGGAATGAAATGAATCCGGGACATTTTCCTTTTGATAAGACGGTCATCCAGGAAATGAAGGATGAGATCTATAAAGCCTGGGGGGCTTGCTCTCGAACTTCCTGTTACAGGTATCTGTGACGGGATCTGCTCCAATACACCAGGAGACCGGTATACTCTTCCTGCAAGAGATCTGGTTTCCAGTGAAGTGGAGATGGTTGCAGAACTGAATATGTTAGAGGGAATGGTCATTATGGCTACCTGTGACAAGGTAGTGCCTGGTATGCTTATGGGAGCATTCAGAGTGAACATTCCAACTACAATGCTTACCGGTGGTTATATGGCAGCAGGCTGCTATGAGGACCGTATGCTGACACTGACCCACACAAAGCAGGCTTATGCAGCTTATGTGGAAGGCGACATGAGCAGAGAAGAATACAAAGCTATTGTTCGCCATGCATGTCCAACTCCGGGAGCATGTCCTTTTATGGGAACTGCCAATACTATGTGTGCCATGGCAGAGATCCTGGGATTTTCCCCACATGGAAATGCGTCTGTAAGAAGCCAGAGTGAGAAATGGCATCAGATGGCAAGAGAAGCAGCCAGAAAAGTAGTGGAGGCTGTGAAAGAAGAGAAACGCCCAAGTGATTTTGTGACCCAGAAGAGTCTGGAGAATGTAGTCCGCTATATGATGGCGACCGGCGGTTCTACCAACAGTTTGCTGCATATTCCGGCACTGGCAAGACAGATGGGATTTGATATTACCCCTGAGACTTTCGATGCCATCAGCCGTGAAGTCCCGCTGATCAGTACCATTTACCCAAATCATCCGGTATATACCATGGAAGAATTTGACCGTGCAGGCGGACTGGGTGCTGTTGTAAAAGAAATGGTAAAAGCTGGAAAGATTGATGCAGACGCAGACGGTATGTTTGGAACCATCAGACAGAAAGCAGAACTGGCTGAAAATATGGATACAGATGTGATTCATCCAGTTGCAGAGCCGATCAGTGAGCAGGGCGGTCTGGCTGTCCTTCATGGAAATATTGGTACAGACAGCGCCATTGTAAAGTTTAGTGCGGTAGCAGAATCTGCATGGATCTTTGATGGTCCTGCTAAATGTTATGATTCACAGGATGATGCATGGCATGCGATCCTGAAAGATGAAATAGAAGCCGGAGATGTAGTTGTTATCCGTTATGAGGGACCAAAAGGAAGCCCTGGCATGCCTCATATGGAAACCTTTATGGCAGCTGTCTTAGGCAAGGGACTGGGAGAAAACTGGCCCTTGTATCAGATGGAAGATTTTCCGGCGCAACCGGCGGACTGGCTATCGGACATGTAAGTCCGGAAGCTTATGAAGGTGGAAATCTGGCTTTGATCCAGGATGGAGATATGATCCATATTGATATCCGTGCCAGAAAGCTGACAGTAGATGTAAGCGAGGAAGAATTTGAACGCCGCAGAAAAGACTGGAAGCCGGTGGAAAAGCCTGCTATGGGCTGGCTGAAGCTTTACAAGAATAACTGCACTTCTGCTCACAGAGGCGCAACCATTTACTTGGGATTAATGTTAATAAGTATAATGTCTGATAAATTAAAAACAGGAGCATTTAAACCTAACTTCCCTTGGTTTGGATGCTCCTGTTTTATGATGTACTTTTTATTGTAGTTTTATAATTTTGGCCAGCACTTTGGCAGCTTCGGGTTTTCTACCCGGACCGGTTCCGGATAAGTTTCACCGTAAAGTTCTAATTCTACAGTTTCAATGACCTGTGGCTCTACAGGTTTATTTACTTCTACTCCCGGATCGGGAAATCTACGGGAACGGTCTTTACGGCTGCGATCCGGCGGATCTCATTCATACCGGAAATGACTTTGCCAAATACCGGATAGGTTCCCTTATGGTCCGGACAGTCACGCAGGGGGAAGAAGAATTCACAGCTTGCCAGTCCCGCTTCCCCATATCCGCCCATGCAGACACAGCCTGGATGGGAGTCAAGAGGTGTAACATCCGGGTTCAGCGCAAATTCATTTGGGATCAGATACTGAAGCTCCTTATGGCCAAATGCCGTATAGCTTACATCCACCCAGTTACCCGGAACGATACGTTCGATGGCGTGATGGTCTAAGTAGCCGTGGGAAGCAGCGTAGATAAAGCTGTTTACTGTGTTTGGCGCTGCTTCGGGCAGCAGTTCTATTACAATATCCGCTCCGTTTGCCATGTGGAGTGTAGCTTTTGGGTTTGTCATGGTGTGTCCTCCTGAGATACTTTACTGCTTATTCAATGATCTGCAATTCCTTCGGATAATGGTTTAATACTTCCACACCATCTTCTGTAACCAGTACCAGGTCTTCTACGCGGACACCGGTATCGCCGGTTAAGTAGATCCCTGGTTCAATGGAGAAGATCATGCCTGGTTTTGCTTCCCATGTGTTAGCGGAGGAAACATCGCCGAATTCATGTTCGGAAAGGCCGATAAAATGTCCAAGGCGGTGGTTGAAGTTTGGTCCCCAGCCCTTGGCTGAGATCAGGTCTCTGGCTGCAGCGTCAAGCTGGTATAACGGTACGCCTGGACGGATCTTTGAGATAGCAGTCTCGCTGGATGCTTTGGTGGTCTCATATACTTCTCTGTGTGCATCGCTGACAGTCTTGAAATAGAAGGTACGGGTCATGTCAGAGCAGTAGCCGTCTTTGATGCAGCCTACGTCAAAGAGAACGCAGTCACCAGGTTTTACAACGGTATCGTCTGGAGAATGATGTGGGTCAGCGGCATTTGCGCCAAAGGCAACTAATGGTTCAAAGGAATAACCGTCTGCGCCAAGATCTAAGTAGATCTGAAGCATCTGGTCAGCTACTTCATTTTTCAGATACGCCTTCATGGATCAGGCCTTTGAATTTAGCCATTGCTTTATCGTTGATAGCAGAGGAAATACGCAATTTTTTTCTGCTCTTCGGTATCTTTTACGCCTCTGGTGATATCAACGGCCAGAGAGCCGTTTACGAAGCCTGCAGCGGCCTTCATTTCCATAAGAGGAAGAAGGAAACGTGCCTTTAAGTCCTTGTCTACGCCAAGAACAGCATTTTTGTCCAGACGGGCAGCGACGATCTCCGGGACCGGATCTGTGTCAGAATACCATACTTTTTCAACACCTACATCACCAGGCACATTGAAAAGGTGGTTTAAGAAATAGTAATGGTGTCCGTCAGCTTTTAAAATGCAGTGCATAAAAATCGCTCGATAGGAGCCATGGAAATGCCTGTAAGGTAGCAGATAGACATTGGATCGGTAATGAGCATCTGGTCTACGCCCTGTTCTTTTAAGGCAGCCAGAATGCGGTTTGCTCTTGCTTCGTTCATGATAATATTTCTCCTTTATTTAGGTTATAAACATATGACGCCGGGGCTTGCAAATAGCCTTCCGACGTCATAATACTTTACTATAATAATGTTGTCAAGCAACCTTACTTTCTGCATGCCTGCACGCAGGAAAGATGAGAAAGATTGCCATTAAAACTGAGTTCTTAATTTTGGATCTAACAGGTCTCTTAAACCATCGCCGATGAAATTGGCGCCAACTGCCATAGTAAAAATGGCAAGTCCCGGGAAACCGGCAACCCAGAATTTATTGAAGTAATCTACACCATCAGAAACCATCATACCCCATTCCGGTGTTGGCGGAGCGGAGCCAAGTCCTAAGAAGCTTAAGGTGGAGAACATCAGGATCTTGTTTCCGATGTCTGTGGTAGCCATGATCAGGACGGAGCTGACGCTGTTTGGAATGATCTCTTTCATCAGGATACGCATCCGGGAAGCGCCAAGGGCTTCTGCTGCATTGACATATTCGTTTTCCTTTACGCTTAATACAACGCTTCGCATCAGACGTGCGTAGGTAGGCCAGGAAACGATTACCAGGGCAAACATGGTGTTGAACAGGTTAGAACCCATAACTGCGTTGATGATCATTGCCAGGATCAGGGATGGGAAAGACAGGATCATTTCGGAAAAACGCATCATCACGTTATCCAGCCATCCGCCTACATAACCGGCCAGCGCACCGTAAAAGGTTCCGATAATACCTGCAATGATAACAGACAGACACCCTGCAAGAAGGGAGTAACGTCCGCCGTAGATCACACGGCTGAAAATGTCACGTCCGAAGTTGTCTGTGCCAAACCAGTGGATGGCAGAAGGTGCCTTTAAACGCAAGGACAGATCCTGTGCGATAGGGTCATAAGGAGCAACAACAGGTGCTAAAACAGCTGCTAAGATCCATCCAAGACAGATCAAAATACCCAGTGTAAACAGGTAATTAGATTTTAATAATTTTTTCAGGGAATGGATCATGGTTAATTGCACCTCACTCTTGGGTCGATGATGCCGTAGAGGATATCGACCACTGTATTGATGATCATATAATTTAATGCGATCAGCAGTGCCACGCCGATGATCGCCGGATAGTCAGCTGCCATAACAGACTCATAGGCAAACTGTCCCACACCTGGCCATTTGAAAATGGTTTCTACTAATACCATACCGCCAAGGAGGTTTCCAAGTCCCAGACCGATAACGGTCATAACCGGGATCAGGGCATTTCCAAGGGCATGTTTTAAGATCAGGCAGATACTGTTTAAGCCTTTTGCCTTTGCTGTGCGGACATAGTCTGTAGACAGGGCGTCTAACAGGTTAGAACGGGTGGTTCTGGTGATCAGGCCCATGGTAAAGGCTGCTAAAACGATACTTGGAAGGATCAGGTGACGGACGGCATCCATGGCTTTGCCGGATTTCCTTCGATCAGGCTGTCGATCACATACATTCCGGTAACGGAAGCCGGAGCAGAGAAAGAATTGCTTAAACGGCCCGGTCCCGGGAATATTTTTAACTTATAGTAGAAGAAGTACAGCATCAGCAGTGCAAACCAGAAGGCCGGAATGCTGACACCTGTTACGGAAATGGCCCGGACGATCTGATCTAAGATACTGTTGCGGCGGATGGCGGAAATGATACCAAACAGGATGCCGAAAACAGAAGCGATCACGATGGGAAAACAGGGCCAGTTCCAGAGTGGCGGGATAACATCTTGCCAGATCGTCCAGTACCGGACGGCTGGTACGGATAGAGGTCCCCAGGTCAAAGTGCAGAAGATCACGGATGTAATAGATATACTGCACGATGAGCGGGCGGTCCAGACCGTGTTTTGCACGGTAGGCCGCTACGATCTCCGGATCATTTAAGGCTCTCTGGCTTAAGTTTGCAACCACCGGGTCGCCAGGTATCATCTTTGTAAGGATGAATACCAGGGTGGCAACGCCGAACAGCATAACTGCCAAATAAACCACACGTTTTCCAATAAATTTCAACTCTCCCATTTGGATCTGGTACCTTTCTAAACTATCTGATGTAAGTTGCCCCCGGCGGCGGTGCCGCGGGAAAATCAGCAGATTTTGATATTTTGAGTGCCCTTGTTGGGGCAAGATCATGCTTTATGCCCCCAATGGGACAAATGCAGATTTTCATGTTTCAGATGCCCCCGCAAAGGGGCACCTGGATTTTTGTTTTATTACTTTACGTTGATCTCAGTCAGATCAATAGTGTAGGAGTCAAAAATATCTACCCCATCTAATCTGCTGCTGTGAGCAATATGAGCAGGAGCCTGAGCAATTACGATGAATGGGCCGTCTTCATACATTGCGTCCTGGATATTTTCCAGAACCTGGGTGCGGGCATCATTGTCAGTTGCTTCCATTGCTTCCTGGTACATTGCAGCCAGCTCTGGGTTCATTTCAGCAGTCCATCCGGCTCTCTGTCCTACAGTACCGCCTGGAAGGAATTCCAGCTGTACGTTAGGATCGCTGTAATCTACGCCCCAGTACATAACAGTAAAGCCAAGAGTTCCGTTTCTGTAAGCGTCGCCGTAGCCTGCTGCCCATGCTTCTGTTGTGATATTTACATTAATACCGATCTGGGATAAGTCATCCTTTACCTTCTGAGCCAGGTCAGTTAAAAGGATGCCTTCCATATCCAGGTCAGAAACAGTCATATCTACGTCAAAGCCGTCCGGATAACCGGCGTCAGCTAACAGCTGCTTTGCTTCTTCGATGTTAGTGTAGTCATCTGGGCGTGTTCCCTTGCTTCCCATAAATCCGTCCTGAATGATAGAATATGGAGTTAAAGTGCCGTCACCGCAGATCATGCGGATTCCGGAGTAATCTAAAGCTTTGCGGATGGCTTTCTGTACATCTGGATTGGAAACAGGTCCGCCGTATTCTTCGTTCATGTTCATCATAACGAAACCGATCATCTTTGTGGTTCCGTTTACGATCTCTACATTTTCAGCAGATCCCAGTTCCTCTAAGGTATCATCTGTCAGATTTAATGCAACATCAATATCTCCAGTAGACAGAGTCATCATCTGGGTGTTAGCGTCTGGCTGGATCTTTAAAATGTATTTGTCTACGTTAGTAGAAGTGCCCCAGTAGTTCGGGTTCTTTTCCAGAACAACTTCCTCATCAGGAGTGTAGCTGGTCAGGATGTACATACCGCTTCCTGCACTTGCATTGTCAAGGAAACTCTGTGCAGTATCAGTGGAAGAAGCATCTTCTGCGTCAGTACCGCCATTTTCCTTTACAACAGCGCTGTCAAGGACAGCCAGAGAACTGTAAGTCAGCTTGGAAAGAATGGCACTGTCAGGCTGATTTAAGTGGAAGATTACAGTAGCATCATCCGGGGTTTCAATGCTTTCAATGGTATCGCAGATGAAAGAAGGATTTCCCTTTAAGTTCTTGGTACGGTTGATGCTGAATGCAACGTCAGCAGAAGTGATCTTATTGCCGCTTGCAAAAGTCAGGCCGTCTTTTAACTTAACAGTCAGTGTTAAGCCGTCCTCAGAAAACTCGTAGGTATCTGCCAGACAAGGCTGTGGTGTGCCATTATTTTCCATAGAATTTAAACAGGTTTTGCATAGCAGGCATTTACGATCAGCTGTGGGTACTTTTCGTAAACATAACCTGGATCCAGAGTGGAGAAACCGGAACCCATGGCAACGATAACGGTATTGTCGCCGGTGGCACTGCTTTCTGCCTGGGTGCTGTCAGAAGAACCTGCTGCAGAGGTGTCTGTGGATGCCTGTCCGCCGCCGCATGCTGTGCAGCCTGCTGCAACTGCCATGGAGAGGGCGAAGGCTAAGAGTTTTTTGGCTTTTGCATAATTAAATTCCTCCTCTTAAAAGTAGTAAATATTGATACAGCTTTTGAAAAGCTGTGATACAGCAATATTTTATGTGCTGGTTAAATTCATTTACTGGTATAAATGACATGCCACGAAAATGGCCTTTTCGATCTCTTTTAACTGCGGGATCTCTTTGGAGCAGATATCGCAGGCCTTTGGACAGCGGGTGTGGAACGGGCAGCCGGAAGGCGGATCAGAAGGACTTGGAACTTCACCTGTTAAGTGGATGCGTTCTGTCCTGTCATCTGCGTCAACCTTGGGGGATAGCAGATAAAAGAGCCTCTGTATAAGGATGGTAACGCTTTTCATACAGCTGGTCATAAGCGGCGATCTCCACCAATTTTTCCCAGATACATAACTCCTACGCGATCGCTGACCTGGTAAACAACGTTTAAGTTGTGGGAGATGAAGAAATAAGTCAGTCCCAGGCGTTCCTTTAATTCCTGGAGCAGGTTTAAGACCTGTGCCTGGACGGATACGTCAAGGGCGGAAACTGCCTCGTCACAGATAATAAGCTTTGGCTCTAAAGCCAGCGCTCTTGCAATACCGATACGCTGTTTCTGTCCGCCGGAAAGCTCATGGGGATAACGGCTTAAATGATAGGTGTCAAGGCCTACTAAGTGAAGCAGCTCCTCGATCCTTGCGTCTACATCCATGGAACCGGTCATATGGTGGATCTGGAACGGTTCCATAAGGATCTGGCGCACTGTACGTCTTGGATTAAGACATGCGGACGGATCCTGAAAAATGATCTGGGCTTTCTTACGCATCTGTTTTAAGGCTTTGCCTTTTAATCCGGAAATATCTTCCCGTCTAAATAAACATGGCCGTCTGTAGCCGGGATCAGGCGGATCAGGGTGCGTCCTAAGGTACTCTTTCCGCAGCCGGACTCACCAACTACACCAAAGGTCTCACCTGCGAAAATATCAAATGAAATATCGTCTACGGCACGTACTGTGCCGGATTTCTTGTCTTTTCCTTTAAAATATACTTTTACATGGTCTGCGTGGACCAGTACGTCTTTGCCTTTTGTTTCATCAGCCATTGGTTACTGCCTCCTGACTTCCATTATCTGCCTGTGCGTAGAGCCAGCAGCGTACCTGACGGTCTTCTCCAACAGAAAATACCGGTGGTTCTTCCTTACGGCAGCGGTCGCAGGCTTTTGGACATCTTGGCCAGAAACGGCAGCCCTTGATGCGCTCTACCGGGTTTGGAACCATACCTTCAATAGTGGATAATGGTTTGCGCTCTTTGGTGATCCTTGGGATAGCGCTTAAAAGTCCCTGTGTGTAAGGATGAAGCGGTTCGCGGAAAATATCCGCTGTAGGCGCTTTTTCTACGATGTGGCCGTTATACATAACAATAACTGTATCGCAAAGCTCACTTACAACACCAAGGTCATGGGTAATGAACACAACAGAGGTGTTCATTTCCTGGTTCAGATCACGGATCAGGTCTAAGATCTGTGCCTGAATGGTCACATCCAGAGCCGTTGTAGGCTCATCTGCGATCAGGATCTGTGGCTGACAGGCCAAAGCCATGGCGATCATTACACGCTGGCGCATACCGCCGGACATCTGGTGGGGATATTCATAAGCACGGGCCTGTGGATTGGCAATACCAACAGCCTGCATCATCTTAATGGCTTCTTCCATAGCCTCTTTTTTCTTCATTCCCCTGTGAAGACGTAAGGACTCTGCGATCTGCTTTCCGCAGCGGATGATAGGGTTTAAAGAAGTCATAGGTTCCTGGAAGATCATGGAGATCTCATTTCCACGGATCTTCTGCATTTCCCGTTCAGAAAGTTTTACCAGATCCTTTCCATTATATAAGATCTGTCCGCCGGTGACTTTGCCCGGAGGATTTGGGATCAGCTGCATCATAGCCAGGGAGGACACACTTTTTCCGCTTCCGCTTTCCCCTACGATGCCTAACTTCTCACCGCGGTGGAGCGTATAGCTTAAGTGGTCTACTGCGTGTACCGTTCCGGCCATGGTCTTGAATTCCACACACAGATCTTTTATTTCAAGTAATGTTTCTGACTGGTTCATGGTTTTCTCTCGTTTCTACAGGATTTTATTAATAAACGAACATATTATCCGACTACTATGCTGGATGTTAGCAATACGTTTGTCAGTTTAAAGCGACAAAGTATCAACGCAAAAAAAATTAACTATATATAGTACAGATACAATTGTTAAGGCTTAGAATACCATATTTTCTAAGGAAATTCAACTGGGGAAATGATGTTCTTTTGATATTTGTTCATCTATTCTTCATTGAAAACAAACGTTAGTCTGGTATAATGGTATCACATAGTTACAAACGAAGAATATTTAATTTTATGAGGTTTACATATGAAACGAAAAACAGACCGGGGGAGAATGAAATTTCGGGCGTTTATGGTCTGCGTTCTTTCTTTTCTGGTCGTTACAGGCAGTGCCTGATTTTTTAAACCGGGAACAGGAAAAGGAAGCAAAAATTAAAGGCTGTTTATGCAGCGGAGTCCACAGTAAGCAGGGTAAAATCCCAGTTGAACCGGTATCTGGCGGAGTCAGAACTGGTGAAAAATATCATAGAGTCAGGATATGATATTGATGGAGAAAAATTTTCCATTTTATCCCAGATGATGCAGGATAAGCAAAATGTGATCGAGGCCCATGAACTGGCAAAGGACGGTATTGTTTCCCATATCTATCCCATGAAAGGGAATGAAGAGGCCATGGGGTTAAATATGCTGGAGCATCCGGACAGAAAGAAAGAGGCAAATCTGGCAAAAACAAGCGGTCAGTATACCATTGCAGGACCGTTTCCACTGGTCCAGGGCGGAAACGGCGCACTGCTTTTTGATCCTGTTTATGTAAAAGATGAAGCAGGGGAAGATACGTTTTTGGGGCTTTTCCATTCTGGTATTAAACTGGGATCATTTTATGGAAGAAGTGGAAACATATAAACTGGAAGATGCGTCCTATCAGTATCTCATATGGAAAAATGGCACAGAACTGGGAGAAAAGCTGACGATTGCCCAGAGTGAAAAATTTTTCCTTTAAGGACACACTGGAAGTAGCCTGTGATGTGCCTAATGATACCTGGTATTTTGAGATCGAGCCAAAAGCCGGATGGGTACCGCAGTCACAGATTGCTTTTGGGATACTGATCGCAGCCCTTGTTTCAGGAGTGTTGACGGTTGGTTACTGGCAGTATGAGATGCAGCGTTATAAAGAGGCACTGTATGCGGAAAAGATCGAACGGGCAGCAAAACGGGCGGAAGAAGCAAGTGAAGCCAAAAACAAGATTTCTCTTTAACATGAGTCATGATATCCGGACTCCGATGAATGCGATCATCGGTTTTTCTGATCTTTTAGAGAAACATCTGGATGATAAAGAAAAATGTCCATGATTATATTAAGAAGATCCAGTTATCCGGTTCGTTTTTATTATCCCTGATCAACTATGTTCTGGAAATGGCGCGGATCGAAAGCGGAAAGGCGACATTACGGACAGAAGTTGGGGATGCCCAGGAACTGTTAGGGGCATTAAATGCAGTTTTTGAACCGGCAGTGGAGAAGAAGCGGCTGAAATACAACTGTACGTTGGATGTAGAACACAGGTTTATCATCTGTGATGTGACAAAAGTGCGGGAGATCGTATTAAACATTATCAGCAATTCTGTTAAGTACACCCCGGAAGGCGGCAGCGTTACAGTACAGATCAAAGAGATCCCATGGGAGAAAGAGGGATGGACTGCATACCGTATTCTGGTAGAAGATACGGGAATTGGCATGGGTGCAGAATATCTGCCTCATATTTTTGAAGAATTTACCAGAGAGCGGACCAGTACGGAAAGTAAGGTAGTAGGTGCCGGTCTGGGTCTTCCGATCGTAAAAGCCCTGATAGATCTTATGGGTGGAACGATCCAGGTAGAAAGCGAAAGGGGCAAAGGCAGCAAGTTTGAAGTTATTTTGCCTTTTGAGATCGCTTCTGAGGAAGAGGTCAAAGACAGTTATGTAAAGAAAGAAGAAAAGCTGTATAACAGATCTAAGGAGAAGCGCATTCTTCTTGCAGAAGATAATGAGCTGAATGCGGAAATTGCCATAACCATACTGGAAGAAAATGGATTTAAAGTTGAGCGGGCAGAGGACGGATGTAAATGTGTGGAACTGTTTTCAGAAAAGCCGGCAGGTTATTACAGCACCATTTTAATGGATATCCAGATGCCAAATATGGATGGCTATACAGCTTCAAGAAAGATCCGTGGCATGGAACGGGAAGACGCAAAGGCGATCCCGATTATTGCCCTGACTGCCAATGCTTTTGATGAGGACCGGAATAAGGCGTTTGCTGCAGGTATGAACGGACATATTGCGAAACCGATTGATGTGGGGAGGATGGTCAGATCCATTGGAGCGTTAGTTAAAATAAGTGTTAGTGAGATAAATGTCAGCCCAACAGAAAAGGATATTGTCAGGCGGTATGAAAAACAGTCTGGCAATATCCGTTTTTAGTTTCCATGCATTTGCAAGAAGCTGCCGGTGGCAGGTTCTGTAAATGAGGGTGTAAGTTATATGAGTTACATGATCAAACTTAAAGCGGCTTCATCTGCGATCACGGTTACATCATTGTGCAGCTGTAAGATAGATGCCGGAACAGATGGTGTAATAGGGCCATAGAGAGAGTTCTTTAAGGCTTCTGCCTTTTCCTCGCCGCCTGCGATCAGCAGGATCTTCTTTGCCTGCATGATGTTTTTGATGCCCATGGTATAGGCCTGTTTTGGAACGTCATCTTCAGAGGCGAAGAAACGTTTATTTGCTTCAATGGTGCTTTCTGTTAAGTCTACACAGTGGGTCTCTTTTTCAAAAGCAGCGCCAGGTTCGTTAAAGCCGATATGTCCATTTCTTCCAAGACCTAAAAGCTGCAGATCGATACCGCCGTGGGAGCGGATGATCTCATTATAGGCAGCGCAGGCTTTCTGTGGATCCGGCTCTAAGCCGTCTGGAACGAAGGTGCGGGCCTTGTCGATATTTACATGGTCAAACAGGTTGGTGTTCATAAAATAGCGGTAGCTCTGGTCATTGTCCGGGTCAAGTCCTTTGTACTCGTCCAGGTTAATGGTGGTGACTTTGGCAAAGTCAGATCCCCCTTGTTGTACCATTCGATCAGCTGTTTGTAAGTGCCAATCGGTGAAGAACCGGTTGCTAACCCCAATACGCAGTCCGGCTTCATAATGATCTGGGCGGAAATGATGTTTGCAGCCTTGCGGCTTAAGTCCTGATAGTTTTTTGCTTTGTAGATAACCATAAGTGTGTCCCTTTCTTTGTTGCTTCTCCTTATGATACCAGTATACCTGGTTTGGCGGGAAATTCAATAGAAAGGAGGCAAGAAAAAAACTGACAGGGATGTAGAAGTATGGTATGCTAGGAAAGAGTGAACCATCTGCGTCAGCAGACATAAAAAACGTGCCAGCGCAGGGTTCATAAGTCTATAATAACCACCCCAACGGAGGATTAAATCATGGAAATCACAGGACGCAATGTAGGAAAGACATGCCGCACCCATTATAAAGGTACTTTTAATGATGGAACCCAGTTTGACTCTTCTTATGACAGAGGCGAACCATTAGAGTTCGTATGCGGCGCAGGCCAGATGATCAAAGGCTTTGACGCAGCAGTGGCTGATATGGAAGTAGGAGAGGTAAAGGATATCCATCTGATGCCGGAAGAAGCATACGGCCAGCCAAATCCGGACGCGATCTTTGAACTGGAGATCGAGCAGCTTCCAGGTTCTGAGGATCTGACTGTAGGCCAGCAGGTATATCTGACCAATCAGATGGGCCAGCCATTCCCTGTAAAAGTTACTGCAAAGACAGAGAAGACCATTACATTTTGACGCAAATCATGAAATGGCAGGAAAAGAGCTGAACTTTAAGATCGAGCTGGTAGAAGTGAAATAATAAAAATTTAATTTCTGGACGGAAGTAAATATAGAAAGCAGCAGTGTATATTTTACCCGCATTTCCACATACTACCCATAAGACACACAATATGGAAACAGAGATGTTTTGTGGTATGCAGGAGGAATAAACGTTATGAAAGCTACAGGAATCGTAAGAAGGATCGATGACCTTGGACGTGTGGTGATCCCAAAAGAGATACGAAGGACCTTGCGTTTGCGGGAAGGAACACCTTTAGAGATATTTACAGACCGTGAGGGGGAGATCATTTTAAAGAAATATTCCCCTATGGTGGAGCTGGCTGCTTTTGCCGGACAGTATGCAGAGGCCATGTCCCAGGCAACGGGCCTGATCGTGTGCATCACGGACCGGGATCAGGTGATCGCAGTATCCGGCGGTGCCAGAAAAGAACTGCTGCAAAAAGCCATCAGCCCTTCCCTGGAGCGGGTGATCGGTGAACGCCAGGTCGTGCAATCCGGAAAAGATGAAAAAAGCTTTGTCCAGCTGGTAGATGAAGAATTAGAAGGTATTACCGCCCAGGTGGTAGCCCCTATTATCTGCGAAGGCGATGCAATCGGCGCTGTAGCCATTATGAGCCGGGAGCCAAGAGCGCGGTTTGGAGAAATGGAAATGAAGCTGGCTGCCACTGCCTGCGGATTTTTAGGACGGCAGATGGAAAGCTGAAACAAAGAAATATGGATCAGTAATAGGAATAATAGGAACAGCAATGCAAAAGCCCCCAGGCAAAACCTGGGGGCTTTTGGCAAGAGAAAAAAGTTAAGTACCTAATATGAGAAAGGGCAGTCAGTCCCTTTTCATCAGATTAAAAATGTACAGAAGGTTTCAGAGAATACGCAGCAGAAGAAGACTGCCACATATCCAATGAGGAATGGGATCTCTGCTTTTGCAATATCGCCCATTTTCAGACCGGATACGGTAGAAGCGGAGAAGATGTTTACTGCAACCGGAGGTGTCATGGTACCAACTACGTTGGAGATGCACACAATCATGCCGAAGTGGATCACGTCAATGCCCATACTCTGGGCAATAGGCCAGAGGACCGGTACTAAAAGAACGGCAATCGCGGTTCCTTCCATGAATGTACCGAAGATCAGCAGGATAATGGCAACTACGAAGCAGAACAGCGCGGAATTTAAATGCATGCTGATAACTGCGTTTACCAGTGCCTGGGAAGCGCCTGAGAAGGTAAATACCCAGGAGAAAGCGGTAGAAGCTGCGATGATGAATAAGATCATGGCAGAGCTTTTCGCGGAATCTTTTAAAATGGGGACCAGTTCTTTTACAGTCAGTTCTTTGTAGATGAACAGTCCGGCAATGGCAGCCCATACAACTGCGATGGCAGCACTTTCTGTTGCTGTCAGCATACCGGAGTAGATGCCGCCAAGGATGATGATGGGGGTCATCAGCGCCGGGATGGCATCTAAGAAGATCTTAAAGATCTCAGAAGGGCTGCGCTTTACAGCCTGTTTTGGCCAGTTTTCCTTTTTTGCGTAAAAGAGAACTTCTGTCATTAATACAAGCATGATCACAATACCGATGAGCATGCCCTGTTTAAACATGTTTCCAACAGAAGCGCCTGTTAAAGTACAGTAGATGACCATGATGATAGATTGGGGGGATGATCGGTCCAAGACCACCGGATACAACTAACAGTCCGGCTGTACGGTCACCTGGGTAGCCAAGCTTTACCATATCATTGTAGAGCATGGTACCGATAGCAATAACAGTTGCAGGAGCGGAACCGGATAAGGCTGCGAAGAATGCGCAGGCTAAAACCAGTGCCAGGCTCATTCCGCCGCGCACATTGCCTACCAGGCAGTTGGCGAAATTTACGATACGGCGGGAGATGCCACCTTTGGTCATCAGATTTCCGGCGAGTACGAAGAAAGCGATGGCCATAATGGAAGTAGACTGCAGTCCGCCGAAGATACGCTGTGCGATAACGGTGGAGGAAGCGGACAGACCGCCGAATACTACGGAGCAAAGGGAAGCCACTCCCAGGGAGATGGAAACCGGAACTCCTACAATAAGACATACAGCAAACGCTGCGAAAAGGATGATACCTGCACTCATGCTTCTGCCTCCTTATTCTTTAAATCGATGATCTTTTCTACGAGGATCACAGTCTGGATCAGTAAGATCAGTCCAAAGGTAAGTACCAGTGAGAAATACATGGCAGACATAGGGATCTTTAATACAGGAGTTGTCTGACCAGTCTGGATCTGTTTTAAAAATAAGGCGGTGCCGGCCTTTAACATAACAGCGGTAAAGACCTCTAACACGATCTGCTCAACAATGGATACCACATTTTTTGGTGACTCCGTGAAGCTTTTCAATAATAGCGGTAACAGCAACCTGCGTGCCGTCACGAAGACCTACTTCTGTGCCTAACAGAGCCATATAGATCATACTGTACATGGCCACTTCTTCCGTCCATGGCATGGAGGCTTTGATAAAGTTGCGGTTGATGACTGCGACAAAGTAAGCGGCCACCATGGCAATAAATGCAATGATCATAATGGCATATTCTACTTTTGTGACATAGGACAGCAGCTTTTTAATACCTTTCATAGTTCCCTCTCCAATCTCATTTTCCGACCTCTTTCAGAGCATGTTTTCAGTTGTCTGCCAGCAGATGATTTTGATGCAAACATTTTGTTGCAGTTCAGTCATGACATCTTCTTGTTTCCATGTTCATGAAAACAAGAAGCATGGTGGTTCACCATATGCTGATTTGTATGAGAAAGCGCTTATGCAAGCAGGCTTGCAACACACTTTTTCATACAAACCAGCGCATGACTGAACTGTAACAAAATAATAAGATGTCTGATGTAATTAAAATACCACATCAGACATCTTACGTCAATGTATTATCAGAAAATTAACACGATTTTAATATCAAAAAGATGATATTATATTTATTAACGACATTTTAACAACAATTAATATTGTTTTCAAACAAATCTAATTGCTGCTGCCATTTTGTATCAGCCACTGTGTAAAATAATTTCGGATCACACTGAAAGGTGCCGGACCTATATCCAGGAGAAAGCGGTTAAATTCTAACAGGGAGAAGTTGGCTCCCAGTCTTTGCTGTGCTTCTTCTCTCATATTTAAAAATTTCCAGGTAACCAGTGTAATAGGAGAGGTAGTTGGAAGGATTTTCCACTACTTCATAGTAAATGGAAGAGATGACAGAAGGATCATCGATCTGGAAGTACATAGTCAGATAATCATTTACCTGGTCCATATCCCAGCCCTCGTAGTGGATGTTAATGTCCAACAGGGCATAAAGGGCAAGTGTAAAGGCGGCATTGTGCTGCAAAAGTTCACCTACCTGCTCCTCCATGCCATGATCCAGTGTGTAGGCGTAGTATTCCGCATAAGTACCCCAGCCTTCTACATATCCCTGAAAATCAAGGACATTCCGCAGGTTACAGGTGTTATGCTGGTTAAAGTAATTGGTCTGGTACATATGTCCCGGATAACCTTCATGGGCCATGGTGGTGTAGAGGGAGCCGGCATCTGTACTCTGGTTATTAATGTAAATGGAATTGTCTTCCGGCCGGTCAATAGGTACTGTAAGATAGAAAGCAGGGCTTAAAAATGCCTTCTAATGTTTTTGGCACATTTTTAATGGTATAGTTACAGTCATTTACAGGCGGGAAATCTGCCTGGGACTGGGCTTTCAGATCCTCTAAAATGTCCTTAGGTTCCGTCAGGGTAAAGGGGGAAGAGTCCAGTTTATCGCCTAAAGACGGATCATCGCTTAACAGCTGGTTCACGGCTGCCAGTTCCTTTGACATCTGCTTGTTAATGCCTGTTTTAAGGCAGAAACATCACTGTAGGAGGTTCCGGTGCTGGCATTTACCAGATATTCATAATATTTCCGGCCTTCCGGGTAGTAGTAAAGTCCCTTGTCATTGGAACCTGTTCCTTTTAAACTCTCCAGACCGCTGATCAGCCGTTCATAGGCAGGTACGAAATGTTCGTCGATGGCTTTTTTGATTTTTTGGCCTTATAATCGGCTTTTTGCCTGGTCTGAAAGACCGCCCATTTCATCTAAACGGGAAGAAAAAGTCTCTGCCATAAAGCTGTGGTCTGCGTCAATAAGATAAGCATTGCAGGAGCGGATGATATTGTCGATAACTGTATCACACATGCCAAGATCCGCCTGGGCCCGCTCTGTCTCAAAGGCAATGAGAGAGTCATAATAGGCGTCAATGGATGACAAAAGAGACAGGTAATCATCTACATCCTGTTTTCTGTAAAAAGTATATTCAGATAAAAGGATAGGGAGTTGGGACTGGATGCCAAGGGTGGTGGATAAAGGCTGGTCATACAGCTCTAATCCATCAGAGGACAGAAGAGTATTAATGTAGGAAGAAAGAATGGTATAGGTAAGCAGCTGGTCTTTGGATAAAAGACGGGTATCCATAGCTTCAAGGTCTGCTTTGATCTGTTTTGCCTCTTCAAGGTCCTTTCGTGTATCTTCAGCGGAAGCTGTTCCAAGAGTGCGGTCATAATCGGTAATGCCGTAACTTTCCGGGTCTGCAAGTGTATAGTGAAGGGTAAGAAGGGACTGGGAGGCTTCCTGTTTAAACAGGTTTTCCGTGTACTGGTCAAAGGCTTCCCGGGCTGCAGCCAGGGCTGCTTCGTCTGGCTGACTGGCGGAGTCGTCAGAAGAGTTTTCAGTTGCTTCTTCTGCAATGGTTTCCTGAGAGGTATTTTTGTCTGCTTTCGGTGCAGAATTTGGAAAAAGTGAGCAGCCGGTAATAAGGCACAGGGATAACACCAGTGCAAGGATGGCATGCAGATATTTTTGTGTTCTCTGTTTCATAAAAGTCTCCTTTTTGGGATACAATGATCGTCCATGATACCGGATTGCTACGTGCTTTGCACTCTAGCATCGGATTTTAGACCTTTTGACACTGGTGTCATTATATATTATATGTAGGAAAATTACAACGTATGTGGCATAGGGCGTCTTGACGAAAGCCCTGTAAACGCTTATACTTACATCATTAGAATGCTCCAAAGGGGCTGGAAGAGGGATTTAAATATGTGTCAGGATTGTAAGAAAAAAGCCGTATTATATTACAACTGCCATCGCATATGCTTCGGTAAGCCGCATATCGGCAACACCTATGAGATCGTGCTGGCAGATAGTATTGCAAGATATAAGAGAGCTCAGGGATACGATGTGTTCTTCCAGACCGGTACCGATGAGCACGGACAGAAGATCGAGGAGAAGGCAGAGGCTGCAGGCATCACTCCAAAGGAGTTTGTAGATAAGGCTGCAGGCGAGATCAAGCGTATCTGGGATCTGATGAGTACTTCTTATGATAAATTTATCCGTACCACAGATGCTGACCACGAAGCACAGGTACAGAAGATCTTTCAAAAAACTCTATGACCAGGGAGATATCTACAAAGGTGCTTATGAGGGACTTTACTGTACTCCATGTGAGTCTTTCTGGACTCCATCCCAGTTAGTAGACGGCAAGTGCCCTGACTGCGGCAGAGAGGTTAAGCCGGCAAAGGAAGAGGCATATTTCTTCCGTATGAGCAAATATGCACCGCAGCTGATCGAGTACATTAATTCTCATCCAGAGTTTATCCAGCCTGTTTCCAGAAAGAATGAGATGATGAACAACTTCCTTCTTCCGGGACTTCAGGATCTGTGTGTATCCAGAACTACCTTTGACTGGGGTATTCCGGTAACCTTTGATCCAAAGCATGTTACCTATGTATGGCTGGATGCGCTGACCAACTATATTACCGGTGTCGGCTATGACTGTGATGGAAACAGCACTGACCAGTTTAAGAAATACTGGCCTGCAGACCTGCATCTGATCGGTAAAGACATTATCCGTTTCCATACCATTTACTGGCCGATCTTCCTGATGGCTTTAGGCGTACCGCTTCCAAAGCAGGTATTTGGTCATCCGTGGCTGTTACAGGGCGATGGCAAGATGAGCAAGTCCAAGGGAAATGTTCTCTATGCAGATACTCTGGTAGATTTCTTTGGAGTAGATGCAGTACGTTACTTCGTGCTTCATGAAATGCCATTTGAAAATGACGGCGTTATCTCCTGGGAGCTGATGGTAGAGCGTATGAACTCTGACCTGGCAAATATCCTTGGAAACCTTGTAAACCGTACCATTTCCATGAGCAACAAGTACCTTTGGCGGCGTTGTAGAAAACAAGGGCGTTGCAGAAGCTGTTGACGAAGACTTAAAGGCTGTTGTATTAGAGGAAGTAAAGAAGGTAGACGCAAAGATGGCCCAGCTGCGTGTAGCAGATGCCATTACAGAGATCTTCGGTATCTTCAGAAGATGCAACAAGTACATTGATGAGACAACTCCATGGACTCTTGCAAAGGACGAGGCTAAGAAAGACCGCCTTGCAACGGTTCTTTACAACCTGACAGAGGCGATCACCATCGGCGCTTCCCTGTTAGAGTCATTTATGCCTGAGACTTCTGAGAAGATCCTGGCTCAGTTAAATACAAAGAAGAGAGAGCTGGATGAAATGGATACCTTCGGTCTGTATCTTTCAGGAAATAAGGTAACAGACAAGCCTGAGATCCTTTTTGCCCGTATGGATATTAAGGAAGTTATGGCAAAAGTAGAGGAAATGCATGCAGCTGCAGCAGCAGAAACTGCAAAACCGGCAGAAGAGGCAGCTGAGGATGACGGCATCGACTTAGAGCCAAAGGCTGAGATCACCTACGATGATTTTGCAAAACTGCAGTTCCAGATCGGTGAGATCGTTAAGTGCGAAGCAGTGTCGAAGTCCAAAAAAGCTTCTCTGCTCCCAGGTAAAGATCGGAACTAAGACCCGCCAGATCGTAAGCGGCATCAAGGCTCATTATTCACCAGAGGAAATGGTAGGAAAGAAGGTTATGGTAGTAACCAACTTAAAGCCTGCTAAATTAGCCGGAGTCGTATCCGAAGGCATGATCCTGTGTGCAGAAGACGCAGAGGGAAATCTGTCCTTAATGGTACCGGAAAAGAAGATGCCAGCCGGAGCTGAGATCTGCTAATGATCAGTAAATAATGTATTCATGTTGTAATAGTAGAAATTTGGGCGCATATAATTGGAAATATAAAGAGATAAAGGGAGAGGGAAAATATTCCCCTCCCATTTTTCGCGCATATACTGGACATTTTAAGAGAAAACTGCTATTCTGAATATAAGCAGGATTTCAAATATATTCTAAATATTCTATATTTCTAAGCTGTATCCAAAACAGCATCTTATCTGAAACTCTTTGCTTAAATCACAAACCAATGAAACAGGCAGAGAGTACAGAGAAAACTTTCTGCCGACTAACAGAAAGGACGATGCCTATGTCAAACAGTGTATGGGAACCGGAAATAACCGATCATGAGATGTAGCTGGAAAATAGGGAGTTTAATCTCTGTGATTTTGCCTTATTTTTATCTGTTATGAAAAATCAAAACAGCACACAGAAATGTTTTAAGTATTATAACAGGGGAAAAAAACTTTAAAACTGAAGGAAGTATATGTAGAAGAGGTGATCCTGAATAAGAGCGGGCAGCGGGCAATCCGTTTAGACGCAAGGGCAACAGACATTTCAGGACGCAATTTTGCAACGGAAATGCAAAATGATACAGAGCAGGATGATATGCGGCGCAGGGCGAGATTTTATCAGGGACTGATCGATACGCCTTTATTAAAATCGGGAAGAAAGACCCGGTATAAACATCTGCCACCTACGATCATTACATTTATCACCCAGAAGGATATATTTGGAAAAGGGCTGGCAAAATATACTTTTACAGAGCAGTGCGAAGAAATAAGGGACTTGCATCTGGAAGATGGAACTAAAAATGATATTTTTAAATATGACCAGCAAAAAGGGAGAGCCTGTATTAGTAAGCCTGCTGCAGTATATGAAACATACGACTTTGGAAAATTCTGAAATTTTAGTAAAAAGATGAGCGCATAGCGCAATTAGATGAGATTGTGACAGAGATAAAGCAATCAGAAGAATGGGAGGCTGTAAGGATGAGCATTTTATCTATCGGTTTGGAACGTGGAATGAAGAAAGGAGTGGCTTGGGGAATAGCGAAAAGTATTTTGGATATACTTGAAGAAACTGGTCCCGTATCGGAGAAAACCCGTGAAATGATCTTGACTGAAACAGATGCAGAGCGTCTAAGCGCATGGGTTAAAAAGGCAGCCAGATCGAATTCGGAAGAGGATTTTTTAAGTAAGATTTGATGTGCCTAAAAGAAAAATAAGTGACATACTTCAAACTTAACAGCCCCACGAAAGGGGCTGTTAAGTTTGAAGTATGTGTTGAAAGTTATCAACAAAATCTCTTTACAGTCGGAACCAGCACTTTCTGCATAGGTTTCATCACTTTTCCAACTAACAGGGCGCACAGTACAGTTCCTTCCCGTATTCCCTGAAGTTCTCCAAGGAAAACAAAACACAGGACAATACCTACAACAACTACCGTACAATCCAGGATCACTTTTACTTCATAAAAGGCTTTTTTAGGAAAAACAGTTTTATTCATGGCTGCGGTAAGGCCTTCCATAGGCATGACGATCAGGTCGGTGTCCAGATACAGGCAGATGCCAAAAGCAACGAGGAAAATACTGATGGCAAGCATTACAAGCCTTCCGGGATAGCCGGGAAGGCAGAAGCTTCCAAGAAGGGTTTCTGTCAGGTCAACGAAATATCCAAAGGCAAAGGAGCAGAGGATCTGGGCAAGATCCAGAGGGCGGAAAGCCTTTCTTAAAAGCAGGATCTGGATCAGGATATAGCCGATAAAGATAACGGTCACACAGGTTCCAAGGTCTTTTCCAAGGATCCGGCTTACCACATAGGGCAGTGAATTGACCGGAGATACGCCCAGATTGGAATTGACGGAAAATGCAACTCCCAGGGCAACGAAAAACAATCCGGCCAGATAGATCACAATACGTTTTACAAATTTCATATACAAACCACCTTATAAAATACAGGGCCCCAAACTGTACCCGGACTGGCACAGATGGGTCCCTGTTTGTCAGTTACTATGTAATATTTCAGGAGAGAATTATCAGCAATAAGTTTTAATGGTTTCCAGCAGGCTATTTCATTAAACAGTGGATACAAAAAATCCCAGCCATACGACCATCAAAGCACCGCCAATTCGTGTAGAGATAGAGGCAAATGCCAGAAGGTTCATACGGTCAGCAGCTGTTAAAACAGCCAGATCCCCGCTTCCACCGATGTTACAGCAGCAAAGACCTGCAGTTACACCTGCTTCGTAAGGGAACAGCCCCGCCAGTTTTGGCAAATATCATGGCACCGATAAAAGCACCCAGGACGCCAAAGAAGATAACGGCAAAGACACCAGGGCTGAAAAACTTGGTCAGGTCGGTGATCTTTAAGGAATTGATGCCAATTCCTGCAACCAGCATAGGCAGGAGGGCTTTTAAGGCAAAATTCATGGAGTAAACACAATTATCAGCTATATCATCAGAAAGAATACCCGTACATTTAATTACAATCGCGATAATAATGGACCATGCCAGGCCGGCGATCACGCTGGTTCCCGGAAGTTTGCCTAAGATATCACCTAAGAGGTAGATCACCAGTGACATAAAAATGCCACTTCCCAGTTTTTGTAGTCGGCACTGGTGCCGGCCCGTTTTCTTCTTTTAATTCTTCTGCGCTCTGGCTTACCAGTATCCTTCCGCCACCGTTCCAGCCGCTCATTTTAGCAGTTACAGCGCCGCCTACAGCTGCCATGAGCACTGCAAGGATATTGGCGATAGAAGCGTAGCAGAGGAATTGTCCTGCCATACCGGTCATGTCCTGTCCGGATAAGGCGCTGTACAGAGAAGGAAGGGTAGTAATAGCACCTGCGGAACCGCCGGACATACAGGGAGCGCCGATATAGAAAAGACCTTCTTTTGCTCCAAAACCAGTAATGGCACCGCCGATCATACAGAAACCAAGAGCAAAGACCTGGCTTCCGATGATGGTTGGCAGATAGCGGGCGGTTGCGCTTAAGATCAGTTTCCGGTCCATTACAAGAACAGATCCGATAAGGAGCATGGCAACGTACATATCCTGGAAACCGCCCTTCATGACCATGCGGACACCATTTGCTAAAGGTTCAGGTACCAGTCCCAGATAATTCATCAAAGAGGCACCAAGGAGTGGCAGAAGACAGGCTCCGCCTAAATAGTTATTTAAAATAGGAATGGTATTTCCAAGCCAGAAAAAGACACCGCCTACTGCCATAAGAAAGGCTACAGACCCGACAAATGTAGTTGCAGTAAAGGCACCTGCCGAATTGGAATAAATGGTCACAGTAGGCATAAATCCCAGATAGGCACTGGCAAAAACAACGGCGAAAAACAGTACAAAATGCTTGAATGAAAGTCCGCATACATCAAAATTGATCTTTTTACGGTTGGAATTGCGTTTATTATGTTCTTCGCTGACGGAAATACCGAAACCAACATAGTCTACACCGGCAGCTACCGCATCATCTACACCACGCTTATTTAAAGCAAGGCCGATGGTTTGACATCCCTTTTCTTTTGCATAAGGCTGTACCAGGGCAACCAGGTCCTTGGCATTTGCCATTTGTGGAACGGCTTTTGGATTAACGAAGGAGGTAACCTCGATCTTATCAGCGCCGGCATCGATCATTTTTTTCCACATATTTTGCTTTTACCTCTGTTGGGATGATCATAGCTTTATGGTTCTGCCAGCCGTCTCTTGGGCCTACTTCTGTAATTTCAATTCTTTTTGGTAATGACATATGGGTTCTCCTCTCTGTATTGGATATACGATCCAGTTCCTGTTATCATTAAAAGCAAAAATGATGCCAAATTGAGAAAAATAAGAGAAAACGTGATTGTTCCAGTATATGTGGGCGTAAGATGAATGGGAAAAAGTGGTAGAAATGCAAACTTTTATTTACATCAGTTTACATTTGCCGGCGAGCTGCAGATAGATATGACGTATTTTCTGCCATCCAGAAGAAATGTTAAATTGACAGGGGTTTTATTTCAGGTATAATATTTTGTGAAACGATATACAAAGATGGAAATGTCGAAGAAATTTGGCAGGATACAAAGAAATTTTAGCAGCATAAGCAAACACAGGAGGAACGATCATGCGCATCAGTTTGGAACAGGCATTGGATATCCTTATGGATCATGTAACACAGGGAAGAACAGAAAGAAAACCTTTGGAACAATGTCTGGGGCTGGTACTTTCGCAGGATGTATTTGCGTTACTTGATATGCCTCCTTTCAGTCGGTCTGCGCAGGATGGATATGCATTTCAGGCTAAGGACAGCGCTGGTGCTTCCAAAGAGCAGCCGGTGGAATTAAAGGTAACAGGAAAAATATATGCCGGGGATTTTTCAGAGGCAGAGGTAAAGCCGGGAGAAGCGATCCGCATCATGACAGGAGCAATGATTCCTGTCGGTGCCGACTGTGTTCTCCGACAGGAAGATACTGATGAAGGAGAAGATGCAGTCCGGATCTACAAAGAAGTAGAACCTGGTTGCAGTATCTGCTTTAAAGGAGAAGAGTACAAAAAAGGTCATATTCTGCTCCATGCAGGTACTAAGATCGATGCGGCTGCTCTGGCAGTTGCCAGTGGGAATGGTATTATGGAGCTGCCTGTGTATGAACGGGTGAGAGCGGCAGTTGTTTCTTCCGGCAGTGAAGTAGTAGAGCCGGGAACACCTTTGACGCCTGGAAAAATATATAATACGAATACTGTATACATGAAGGCACGTTTACATCAGTTGGGCGCTCAGGTGATGATGAGTCAGACTGTGGGAGATGATCTGGAGGTTATGACTGGGGCTTTAAAAGAAGCAGCCAACCAGGCAGAACTGGTGATCACTACCGGTGGTGTTTCCGTGGGACAGAAAGATCTGACAGAAGAGGCATTGCTTTCCATAGGAGCAAAGATCCTCTTTCATGGTATTGCCATGAAACCGGGAATGCCTACGCTTGCAGCTGAAAAAGATGGTGTTTTGTTTATAGGGCTTTCTGGCAATCCATTTTCTGCAGCAATTCCATTTGAAATGTTTGTACGTGAGATCTTGTCATTAAAAATGGGTGATCCAGAGCTGAAGCTGCGTCGGGAAACTCTTACTGCTGTAACCGGTTTCTCAAAGAACAGCAGGAGACGTCGTTTTTTAAGAGGAAAAGCGGTCGGAAAAGAGGTCTGGCTTCCAGACCAGCAGGCAAATGGGCAGATGCGCAGCATGGTAGGTTGTAACTGCCTGATCGAGATACCGGCAGGCAGTGGGCCGGTACAGGCTGGGGATAAGGTAGAAGTGCTGTGGCTGTAAGTGTAGAATGCGAAAGCTGACATTTATCTTTTCTTTAGCGTTTGGTAATTTAAAGATGAACGATTGCACAAAAAATGTAAATAATCAACAAATTTATTGTATAATATATACAAAAAGTAAAAAATATTTTCGACAATTATTGTCAATAGACACCAGACTTTTTTGACTTTATAATAAATATAACTTCATAAAGCAGATTTCATATGTATATCCCGGAGATGGGTCCGGATGTTTCTACCAACTGCCGTAAAGAGTTGACTACATAGTGCATGTAGCTGTGAGTACCTGGCTATGTGTTGCTGTGTGCGGGTTTGGTGACAGATGAAAGTGAATTTTAAAGGAGTCCCGCGCAGGCGGGGCTCTTTTTTCATTGCCATGCATCTGGAAAGGAGGGCAAATACGCACACCAAACGCAGACGGGCTGTTTTGTGGGTTTATGATCTGATGTTTACAAATCCTGATTGAGATCAAGGAGGAAACATATGGAAAATAAAACATTTGCTTTAAAGGGAAATATTGTATACACAAAAGATAAAAATGAATTATGCATCAATGAGCAGAGTTATCTTGTCTGTGAAAATGGAAAGTCCGGGAATTTATAAAGAGCTTCCGGACGAGTTGAAAAATTGTCCCTGTAGAAGATATGGGCGATCAGCTGATCCTTCCGGGACTTACAGATCTTCATGTTCATGCGCCTCAGTATTCCTTTAGGGGTCTTGGAATGGATATGGAGCTTCTTGACTGGCTGGAAACCAATACATTTCCAGAGGAAGCGAAATACAAAGATCTGGAATATGCGTAAAAAAGCATACGGCATCTTTGCAGAGCAGATGAGAAAAAGCGCCGCTACAAGGGCATGTATCTTTGCAACAATCCATAAAGAAGCGACCATTTTGCTTATGGATCTGATGGAAGAAAGCGGTCTTTCCACTATGATCGGAAAGGTAAATATGGACCGCAACAGCCCGGATTATCTGCGGGAGCCGTCAGCGAAAGACTCAGAAGAAGCGACCAGAGAGTGGCTTAAAATGGTGGCTGACAAAAATTACGACCATACAAGACCGATCCTTACGCCACGGTTTACACCAAGCTGTACCAATGAACTGATGGAGCGGTTAAAAGGAATTCAGAAGGATTTTGACCTGCCTATGCAGTCCCACCTGTCTGAAAATCCAGGAGAGATCGCCTGGGTGAAGGAATTATGCCCCTGGTCCAAATTTTACGGGATGCTTATGATCATTTCGGACTGTTTGGAGGAGAGTGTCCTACGATCATGGCCCACTGCGTTTATTCCGGTGAGGAAGAGATTGCCCGCATGAAAGAAAGAGGCGTATTTATCGCCCACTGTCCTGACTCCAATACCAATCTTTCTTCCGGTGTAGCACCGGTGCGCCGGTATCTGGAGGAGGGAATGAACATAGGACTGGGAAGTGATGTGGCAGGCGGAACAAGTGAGAACCTGTTTGCAGCTATGGCACAGTCCATCCAGGCATCCAAGCTTCGCTGGAGATTGTTAGATGCTTCCTTAAAGCCACTGACTATTGAAGAAGCATTTTATATGGCAACCAAGGGCGGCGGAGCTTTCTTTGGAAAGGTGGGAAGCTTTGAGCCTGGCTATGAATTTGATGCAGTGGTCTGCGATGACAGCCGTCTGGAACATCCCCAGCCGCTTACTGTAAAGCAGAGGCTGGAGCGTATCATTTATCTGGGGGATGAGAGAGAAGTTGCCGGAAAATATGTAGAAGGCAGAAAGCTGTTTTAATCATGCGAAAGTAAGTTGGGTTCAGCTATTTGCATCGTATAAAAAGCAGTCGGATACAGGAAAATACAGCCTGTTCCGGCTGCTTTTCTTGTAAACCACCCGGCTTCATGTTATTATGTATACAACGATCTGTTGCAGAGCAACATGATCCTGTATCCGTGTAACAGGCTTGCAGATATAAAAGGAGTAGATCGATGATGTATTTGATCCATTTGGGATATCTTGGATATGATCAGGATGCGCAGACAGCATTTATCCCAAATGAAGAAATACGCCAGGAGCTGACAGCAGCAACAAGGCGCAATCCCAAGAACATCAGTGTATCATTGAGAAATTATAATAAAAATATTGCAGATAAAACTGTTCTGAGCAGCAGAAAGGACGAAAATACAATGAAATACGATTTTACAACAATTTTAGACCGAAAGGGAAAAGACTCGATTGCAGTGGAACCTTTTGAGGCTGACTGGATCAAATGGCCGGGGAAGACGAAGGAAGGTTTTGATATTATCCCAATGTGGGTGGCAGATATGAACTTTCCGGCTGTACATACGATCCCGGAAGCGATTATTGAGAGAACAAAACATACTACCTATGGTTACTTTTCTCCAAGAGAAGAATATTTTGACGCTATCATCAAGTGGCATAAGACCAGAAATGGCATAGAGGGACTGGAACCAAAGCACATTGGATATGAAAATGGTGTTTTAGGCGGTGTGGTCAGTGCATTAAATGTACTTTGCTCGAAAGGTGACAGTGTACTGCTTCATTCTCCCACTTATATCGGTTTTTCACAAAGAGCCTGACCAACAACGGTTATCACATTGTCCACAGCCCGTTAGTGAAGGATGAGAATAATGTATACCGCATGGATTTTGAGGATATGGAAAAGAAAATCGTGGAGAACCATATCCATGCAGCTATTTTCTGCAGCCCGCACAACCCAACCGGCCGTGTATGGGAGCGCTGGGAGATCGAGAAGGCCATGGAGATCTACAAGAAACATGATGTATATGTAGTTTCTGATGAGATCTGGTCTGACCTTCTCTTAAATGGACATAAACACATTACAACCCAGTCTGTATCGGAAGATGCAAAGCAGAGGACCGTAGCACTTTATGCTCCGTCTAAAACCTTTAACCTGGCTGGTCTGATTGGCAGTTATCATATTATCTACAATGACTGGTTAAGGGACCGCATTTTAAAAGAGTCCTCTTTAAGCCATTATAACAGCATGAACCTGTTATCTATGTATGCATTGATCGGTGCTTATAAACCGGAAGGTTATGAGTGGGTGGATGAATTAAAAGAGGTCTTAAGTGGAAATGTAAACTATGCCTGCGATTACATTGAAAAGCATTTTGAAGGAGTCAATGTTTCCAAGCCGGAAGGCACCTACATGCTTTTCCTGGACTGCACAGAATGGTGCAAAAACATGGAAAGACTATTACAGAGCTTCAGGCAGCAGGCATTGAAGTAGGCGTGATCTGGCAGGACGGAGTAGCTTTCCACGGCCCATGTCATATCCGTATGAACCTGGCTCTGCCGCTGTCCAGGGTAAAAGAGGCCTTTGACCGCCTGGACAAATATGTATTTAATCCGCAGGAGGCATAAGCAACATGATATTTGATACACATGCCCATTATGACGATGAAGCCTTTGACGAGGACAGGGAGCAGCTTTTAGCCAGTTTTAAAGAAAATGGCATTGACGCTGTTACAAATGTAGCTGCCAGTCTTTCCAGCTGCAAGACTACACTGGAGCTTGCCAGAAACCATGATTTCATGTATGCTGCATTAGGTGTACATCCAAGTGAAAGCGCAGAACTGTCTGATGAAGGCTTAAAAGATATTGAGACCTGGTGCACAGAAAGACAGGACGGAAAAGTCCGGGCTATTGGCGAGATCGGCCTTGATTATTACTGGGAAGAGCCGGATAAAGAGATCCAGAAAAAAATGGTTTGTGGCCCAGTTAGATCTGGCCCGCAGGTTAAAGCTTCCGGTGATCATCCACAGCCGTGATGCTGCAAAAGATACCCTGGATATTATGAAGGCAGAACACGGATCGGACATCGGTGGTGTGATCCATTGCTTTTCTTATACAAAGGAAATGGCAAGGGAGTACCTGGATATGGGATTTTTCCTTGGCATTGGCGGCGTACTTACTTTTAAAAATGCCAGAAAACTGGTAGAAACCGTAGAATATGCCCCCTTAGACCGCCTGGTACTGGAAACCGACTGCCCATATCTGGCACCGGTTCCCAATCGTGGAAAGAGAAATTCTTCCCTGAACCTGACCTATGTGGCAGACCAGCTGGCAGCCATCAAAGGTGTGGACCGGGAAACCGTGGAGAAAATGACCTGGGATAATGCCAGAAGGCTTTACCGTTTATAGATGCAGATCCGCCCGTCACTGGCGGGTGGAAGCGAAATGATATAAAAATAATAGAAACAGAAAGAAGACAAAAGCAGGTAAAATCGTAAATGAATGAGAAATTATCAGATCCGAAAAAAACAATTGAAGTCATCCAGAAATATCAGTTTGCGTTCCAGAAGCGCTTCGGCCAGAATTTCCTGATCGATGCTCATGTTCTGGAAAAAATTGTAAGCGCAGCAGGCATTACAAAGGATGACTGCGTTCTGGAAATCGGTCCGGGAATTGGTACCATGACCCAGTATCTGGCAGAAAGTGCCGGACAGGTGATCGCAGTGGAGATCGACACTAATCTGCTGCCTATCCTTGCAGATACATTAAAAGACTATTCCAATGTAAAAGTTATCAACCAGGATATCCTGAAAGTGGATATCAATGAACTGGTAAAGGAATACAACAACGGCAGACCGATTAAAGTAGTTGCCAATCTGCCATATTACATTACTACCCCTATTATCATGGGACTGTTTGAAAGCAATGTGCCAATCGACAATATCACGGTTATGGTCCAGAAAGAAGTGGCAGACCGTATGCAGGTGGGACCGGGATCTAAGGATTACGGCGCCCTGTCTCTGGCAGTGCAGTACTACGCAAGCCCATATATTGTGGCAAATGTGCCGCCAAACTGCTTTATCCCAAGACCAAATGTAGGTTCCGCGGTAATCCGTCTGACCCGCTATCAGGAGCCGCCGGTACAGGTAAAAGATCCGAAGCTGATGTTCAAGCTGATCCGCGCATCCTTTAACCAGAGAAGAAAAACACTGCAGAATGGTTTAAATAACTCTCCGGAGATCTCATTCTCCAAAGAAGAGATCACAAAGGCCATTGAGAGCCTGGGCGTATCACCTTCTGTCCGTGGAGAAGCTTTAAGCCTGGAGCAGTTTGCCCAGTTAGCTAATTACTTCGTGCAGTAAGTGGGCTGTTTATAAAAAGAAAGGCAAATGCCTATGTCAGATGAAAAAAAAGATGGATCCGGCTGGCTGTGGCTGCAGGTTTAGGCGCGGCAGCCGGTGCATGGACTTATCAGATACAAAAAGATAAAAAAGCAAAAATGATGCCAGACTGGCGGTTGTGGAAGCAGCTGTAGTGCGCAGCCGAGATTATGGAAAGCAGAAGGCTTATATTATAGGAAATAGTTTAAGCTCTCTGGCGGCAGCAGTCTGGCTTATAAAAGACTGCCATTTTCCTGGAAGCAGTATTATGGTGTATGGGGAAAATGAGGAGGCATGTGGAAATGCAGGTCCTCTTGTAGTAAGCCGGGAAAACTGCGAAGATTTTCTGGAACTGTGTGGAAAACTGCCAGGTTCCGGGGAAAAAGTGTTTACGTTTCCAAAAACAGAAGGTGGAGAACGTCTGGGATGTGCAGACCTTCCGGCACTCTGGCGACTGTTATGTACAGAAGAGGAAAGACTGGATGTTTTAAGTGTTGAAGACTGGTTCAGTGGGACACCTCATATATTTGAGACAGATCTGTGGCAGCTGTGCCAGTGTGTGTTTGGACTGAAAAAAGACAGCAGTCTGGCGGAATTTCGCAGAAGTTTATGGGAATTAAAAGGGCCGTTTCTGTTTCTTTCACCGGAAGAAAGACAGGAGCTGATCCGTTTGCTGAAACAGTATCTGCGCCGCAAAGGCGTATTGTTGCTGGAAAACACTCAGGTAACGGATCTGGAGCTTGAAAATGGAAATGGCAACGGAAGCGGAACCGGTCTGGCAGTGAAAAAAGCTGTATGTAAAACGCAGACTGCAGGAAGAAGAGACTGACCGGGAAGCTTTTGTATTTGAAAAGATAGATCTGAGATCCGGGGATGTCTGCATTATGGATAATGGCAGCGGTTCTGGGAAAATTATGGAAAAAGGCAGCTGACCTGCATATTGCTCTGGGAGAACCGGAAGCCTTTGTGGGCGAAGAAGATAAACTTCAGGCCCCTTCGGCCTCATCATTTTACAGACCGGCCTAAAACAGTTCCAACTGGAAGCAGAAACCTTGGCTTTGTGGGAGCATTTTCACGGCTGGAAGAAGGCTGCTGCCTTACAGGAAACTATGCTGTGGCAAGTGCCAGAAGTGCAGTGGATGAGCTGATGCATGCAGGAAGACGGGCAGCAGGAACAGAAGAAAAGAGGCAGTCCCGGATCAGAAAATGGATCACAGTTTACAAGGTGGTTTGTTCATTGTACCGTGCTGACTTATAATTTTTGTGTATGGTCATGCCGCCATCAGGCGGTCTGTTAGTTTCTATAAAGTATTTGTTTTTAAAAGGAGGACAGCAATATGCTGTTTATCGGAGGTATCAGTCAGGGCCGGAAGCTGCTTAACTACGCAAGAAGCATTCTTTGCGGAAGCTGTGGCAGCACCAGCCAGTGTCAGGTCTTTATGACCTATATGTATTTCAGTTTTTTCTTTATCCCGCTGTTTAAGTGGAATAAGCGCTTTTATGTGCAGATGTCCTGTTGCAGCGCCATTTACGAGCTGGAGCCGGAGATCGGAAAAGCTATATTAAGAGGCGAAGAACCGGCAATCACATCCGCCGACCTTCACCTGGTCCAGGAAGGAAAATACACCCGCACCTGGCAGGAAGGTTCCGGAAGTCCCCACAAGAAGTGTATGCGCTGCGGATTTGAGACAGACGAAGATTATAACTACTGTCCGAAGTGCGGGGGACGGATATAAGGAACGCATAAGGAAAACAAGCGCCGCTTTAAGCGGCATTTGTTTTCCTTGCGTCCTTAACGAACAAACCGTCTGCGATAGCAGACAGTAGAGCGCGCCAGCGCGTGTTTGTGAGTGAACCCAACGCCTGCAAAATAAATATTAAATCTCCCCAAATGCGATCAATGGATCTTTGCATTTTACCCCCAGACTCAGGGTGTAATAAAGTACAACGCCATCAAATGGAGCTGTACATCGGAAAATTTCATTTCCATAAATATCTTTCAGGGTGCCAAGAAGGGTGCCCATTTTTTAATTTCTGACCTGCATGTGAGACAGCAGGATACCAGAACCCATTTTTTGGTGCCTCTTCATAAACTGCCTGACGGATCTCTTCCTGGTGAAGGTCAGTATCTGAGAAAGGTCTGATCTTAAGATGAGCCATTAACTCAAAAATTATTCCTTTTGCATGCTGTGACCTCATCTTCGCACCATAGCCCTCTTTCTCCCCGTTCTGCTAAAAGTGCCGGGATACCGCACTGAGCAGCCCAGCTATAGAGTCCGTTTTTTGGCAGTAGAAGCGACCCGATATGGAATCGAGAGTGAGGCTGCAGCTGCAGAAGCTTTTGCGGCCAGTGCGTCAGAAACAGCTGTGGGAAAGAAGACCAGGGGAGTAAGAGCTTCGTTCACATCACCACCATGGAGATCTATGAGAAAATCAGCTTCAGGATACAGTGTTTCTTCAAGGAGCTTTGCAAGACGGCTGGAAAAAGTACCCTCAGGATCTCCGGGAAACGTACGGTTTAAATTTTGACCATCTGCAGGGATTATCTGTTTGGACCCCATGTAAAAGCCTTCTGGATTTACCAGGGGAAGCAGGATGATACGCCCTGAAAGATCAATGGGGTCCAGTTCCTTTTCAGACGGTTCAGGGTTTCTATGCCTACATATTCACAGCCGTGGACACCTGCGGTCACTACAAGGGTTTTTCCGGGACAGCTTCCGCAGATAACAGTCATTTCTATGGGATAGTGGCTGGCAACTGGCAGTAAAAGGGTTTGCTTTGTATTGCTGCCGGCTTTTAAGTCAGACAGTCTCATATTTTTCAGATCTCCTTTAGTTGAATTCGATAATAGAAGCCAAAAGCTTTCTGGCATAGTCATCTTTTGTTTCTGCAATACGGGATACAGGAATGTGTTCAGTAATGCGGCCATGATACAGAAAAAGCACATCATCGCACAGATAAGTGACAGAAGTCAGGTCATGGGTAATGAAAATATAAGTCAGCCCCAGTTTTCTTTCAGATCATGGAGCAGATCCATGATCTGAATCTGAGTATGGGCATCCAGAGAAGAGATAGCTTCGTCAAAAAAGGAATGATCTCTGGCTGGCAGGCTACAGCCCGGGCAATGCATACACGCTGCAACTGTCCGCCGGACAGCTCATGGGGATACCGGTTTGCATAGGAGGAATTCAGCCCAACAAGCTCTAACAGGCGGTTGATCTCTTCCAAACGGTTCAGGCGGATCTTTTGATTTCGTTCTCTTGCAGCCAGTCCTTCTGCAATGATCTCTTTTACACGGAAACGGGGATTGGCAGAAGTGGTGTAATCCTGGAAAACAACACTTAAGCGTTTTTGAAGGTTTTTTCCGGCCATTTCTGGAGGCATAAACAGATACATCCTGGATCTTTACTTCTCCGGTGTCAGGCTTTAAAAAGACCACAGATCACACGGCCAAGGGTAGATTTCCCACTTCCGGATTCTCCCAGTATTCCCAGACAGGTTCCCTGTGAGACTTTTAAGGACACATCAAACAACACCTGGTTTCTGGCAGTTCCGAAAATCTTTTCCTGGCGTTCACTTCGGAAGCTGACGCATACATTATTTACTTCAAGCATGGGATATCTCCTTTCCATGTAAGATGTCACGGTAGTGGCACATAACAGCAGAACGCTTTTCTATCAGCAGGCGGGTGTAGGGATCGTTTGCATGATTTCGGATATGCTCAAAGTCTCCGCTGTCTACGATCTGTCCGCTGTTCATAACAAGGATGCGGTCTGCTACTTTGGAGATGGCTCCCAGGTCATGGGTGATGAAAAGCATGGCAGTATTTTTATTCTTTTTAATGCGGACAAACTCTTCCAGGATCTCGTATTGAGTGACGGCATCAATGGCAGTTGTTGGTTCATCAGCAATGAGAAGTTCCGGCTGCAATGCCATGGCAATACCGATCATAATACGCTGGAGCATACCGCCGGAGAGCTGATGAGGATATTTTTCCAGAACTTCTTCTCCATTTAAGATCTGCATCTGGTCCAGGATCTTAAGGCAACAGGTACGTATTTCCTGTGCATTCCATGCAGTATGTGCGGCGAAGGTTTCAGCCATCTGATTTCCAATGCGGTATAAAGGATCAAAACAGGTCATAGGGTTTTTGAAGTACCATGGTGATCCGGCTTCCACGGAGCCTGCGAAGTTCTTCTTTTGACTCTTTTAAAAGATCATGGCCATCAAAAACAGCGCTTCCGGAAACCTGGAAAGTTTTTTATCTAACAGACCCAGGATGGATTTTACAGTCATGCATTTTTTCCGCTTCCGGACTCCCCAAGGATCCCCAGGCATTCTCCTGGGTGGACTTCAAAGCTCACATCTTCTACCAGCTTTTTGGAGGCTTTACGATATGTCAGAGTTACATTCAGGTTTTCAACTTTTAAAACGGCAGACATTACAGCACCTCCTTTGGGTCTAACACATCACGGATGGCATCACCCATTAAGTTAAAGGCAGAAACCAGAATAACGATGGCAATACCGGGAACCAGCATCTGGGACGGATTACTGGTCAGGACATTTTTTGCTTCGCTTAACATAGCACCCCCATTCAGGAGTAGGAGCCTGTACACCAAGTCCCAGGAAGGACAAAGTGGAAATATTGATAATGGCCCAGCCTACATCCAGAGAAGACAGGACAGCCAGATCAGCTGCAATAGATGGAACCAGGTGTCTGAAGAGGATAAAACGTTCCGGAGTTCCTACACAGCGGGAAAACTGGACAAAGTTCCGGTCACGGTACTGCATAACGCCCGTTCGGATCATACGGGCATACCAGGCCCATTTGATAAATACATTTGCCAGGATCACGTTCTGTACGTTAATGCCCAGCAGCGCAACTACAGCAAAAACCATGATCTGACTGGGGAAAGACAGCATTACATCCACTATACGCATGATCAGTTCTTCCGTAATGCCACGAAAATACCCGGCTAAAAGGCCCATCAGGGCGCCGAGACCGATGGTGCCTAACATGGTCAGCACAGCCAGGCCAAGAGTGGGACGGATCCCGTAGATCATGCGGGAGAGAATACAGCGCCCAAGATTATCTGTGCCAAGGGGATATTCTTTGCTGAAATGGGCAAATTTGTTAAGAATATTGGTGGCATAGGGATCATGTGGAGCAATAAATGGGGCCAAAAAGGCCCATGAATGCCACGATCAGTACAATGGTTACTGTACCAACGGCAGTTTTATTATGAAGAAACCGGTGTAACATTAGTTGCTCTCCTTTCGCATACGGGGGTCAGACACGGTTTGCAGGATATCAAACAGCAGGTTAAACATAACAAACAGGACACCGATGAGCAGAACGTAAGTCTGGATCACGGGATAATCCCGGTTGAAAATGGAACTGATGCACAAAGTTCCCAGTCCCGGCCATGCAAATACATTTTCCACTACAATGGTTCCTGAGATCAGCTGTGGGATACTCATGCCAATGGCAACAATACAGGTATGCATGGAGTTTTTCAGGATATGTTTTACCAGAATGGATCTCTGCGGGAGACCGCGTACATTGGCATAAAGTACATAATCCTGTTTCATATTTTCAAGCATATTGTTGCGGATCAGGCGGATATAGGTGGAAATATAGCTTAAGGATACAGTAAAAGCCGGCAGGATCAGATGCCTGATGGTACCGTTTCCGCTGGTAGGCAAAAGGTCCAGTTTAATGGAGATCAGCCACATCAACAGAAGTCCGACCCAGTAAGGGGGCATGGCAGTGGTCATAAATACAAGGCTCCGCATGATCCGGTCAAACCAGCCATCTTTATATACAGCACAAAGAAAGCCGATAGGGAGACTTAAAAGGATCACCATAATAAGGGAAGCACCTGCAAGCTGTAAAGTAGCAGGCATACAGCGCAGCAGTTCTCCGGCAACAGTACGGCTTGGGTTTACATAACTGATGCCAAAATCACCGTGAAGACAGTCCAATACCCAGGTAAAGTAACGGACCAGATAAGGCTTGTCCAGCCCAAGCTGGGAACGGACCTCAGCAATGGCATCTTCCGTGATGATAGGTACCTGGCGTACACGTAAAGCTACTTCAGCCGGATCAGAAGGGATCAGGTTGATAAAAACGAAGCATACAAAGGAAATGATGAGAAGGAGCGGTATGGCAGAAAGGATCCGCTTGATAATATAGGGTTTCAAAATAATACCTCCCGTTGAAAAAATAAATGTAATAAAAGGATCCGACTGGAACAAAGCCGCCTCAGAGGAGACGGCTTTATACACAAGATTAGGTTTGTTTTGCCAGATTTAGAAAGAGAAATCCTGGAATGGAACCTCGTACTGAGTCTGGGTAAAGTGGAAGCCTTTCATATCAGAGCGGTAGATTGCCTTATTGCACTCATAGGTCAGTGGAATATAAACGGCATCTTCGTGGAGATGGGTCAGAACATAGGTATAAAGTTCCTGGCGTCTGTTTTCATCTGTGGTGATCAGGATCTCGGTAATGGCATCATCGATTTCTGCTTTATCATCCAGACCAAGCTGCGCTGCATAGTCACCATATACAGGAGCGCGCATGGCAGCAAGAGAGGACTGTGGATCGTATGGTGTACCCCAGCAGATATTGAATACCATATCAAAATTACCTGCTTTCATATTATCACGGTAGGACTGCTCCTCTTCCCCGTGGATGTTTAAAGAAACACCGATGGACTGGTATTCGCTCTGAAGATACTCTGCAATGGATTTTTCAGTCACGCTGTCACTATTATAGAGAAGATCAATATTTAACGGCTGTCCATCCTTTTCACGGACATTGCCGGAACCCATTTTCCAGCCTGCTTCATCCAAAATCTGTCCTGCCAGTTCCAGGTCGTAAACATATGGTTCTAGTTCAATATCACAATATGGAACAGTGGATGCAAACAGAGTGTCTGCCGGTTTTTCCAGTCCGTAAAAAATTACCGTCAGAGATATTCTGCTTATTAGTTGCATGCTGGAGCGCAATACGTACATCCTTCTCTGAAAGAATGTCAGAGGAAGTATTCAGAACAATCTGTCTGGTAGAGGTTGGATCAGAAAGTTCCACGGTAAACTGATCGCTGTCCAGATACTGATTAATGGCATCTGCGTCGATCATATTTTTTACCGAAGATCATATCAATCTCACCTTTTTCCAGAGCCAGGATACGGGTCTGATTATCCGGGATGACTTTCACGGTGATGGTTTTGATGGCAGGCTGTTCGCCCCAAGTAGTTCGGATTTGCCTTGAATACAGCATACTCATCGGTAACAAATTCATCCAGCACATAGGGACCGGTACCAATATAAGCTTCTACCCCATCTTTGGTGCTGCCGTTTTTCATGGCTTTCGGGGAGATCATGGCAAATGGTCTTGTTACACCAAGCTCTGTTAAAAGGGGATAATATGGTTCGGATAATTCAATCACAAAAGTGTTTTCATCGGGAGCATCTACACCTACCAACAGATGCATCATTTCCAGCCAGGTATGGCGGTCTTTATTTTCCAGGATTGCGTCAAAGTTTGCTTTGATGGCATATGCGTCACACTTTTCGCCATCAGAAAATGTTACGCCTGGACGAATGTGGAATGTATATACTTTACCGTCATCACTGACATCCCAGCTTTCTGCCAGACAGCCTTCAAAACCGTCAGAGGTAATATTGACCAGGCCCTCATATAACATTTCCTGGGCGTACATTTCGCCGGCATATAAATGTGGGTTTAAATCGCGGATATCGCGGTAGTTTACGAAGATCAGGTCTTCCTTTGTACCTTCAGCTGTGGTGGTAGTTTCTGAAGGATTGGACTCTGCAGCAGAAGATGCAGAGTCAGAAGCGGATGAACCGCAGCCGCTTAATAAGGCGGTGCCTAAGAGACCTGCCAGAAGCATTGTGCCCCATCTTTTTTTCATGATAAGTTTCCTCCTGTTGTAAAAAAGAACATAATGTTGTTTATTCATTCGCCTGAGGCGAACGGTAGAAAGTATAACATGGGTTAGGCAAAACTTACTACTAATGAAATTGGAGGGGCTTAGTTATTCCAAAATGTTATAACCGGGCGAAAAAACTTATAAAATTTCCTTAAAATGACAGATAAACCATTCAGCAGCTTTACTTAATTTTGCATGATCCGGGCAGATGTAGCCGATGAGGAGAAAAGGCTCACAATTATTGATCCTAAGCTGGCGAACATCATATTGGCGGTACTGGTCATAGAGAAAATTAATGCCGAGGCTGCATATATCTGTGTTCAGTAACAGATTGACAGTCAGATGATCACTGTTGGTATAGACTGCATAGTGGAGCTGCTCTGTGCTGATCGCCCCAAGGCTCACATGGTTCAAATGGTGCTCTACAGAGAAAAAATCCCTTACACCCCGTACAAAGGAAAGAGAAGAAAGGTCCTGAAAGTCATACTTTCATCATGATAGCGGGGATGCTTTGGACCAACGTAAACACAGGCTTCTTTGCTGTCAAGAGGAACGAATTTCAGCTTTTGTGGGACAGGATATGCTGGAACTGGTGGAGCTGTTTCTGTGCAATATAAACGATGCCAATTTCAGAAAGTCCCTGGGCTACCCGGTTGCTGATCTCTTCCACCGTGCCTTCTAAATGTTCTACAATGTAGGAATTTCCCATTTCTTTATAAAAATCAGTCAACAGACGGGAGATCATATTGCTGGGATAAGTGGCCAGACTGAATTTTTTCCCTGGTTGTGATCGGTCAGTGAGTTGATCAGGCTTATATTGTGCAGGATATTCTGGGCATATTCACGGACCGTTTCACCATAGGGGGTAATGTGGATCCCCCGGCTGCTGCGCTCAAAAAGAGGCCGTCCCAGTTCTTTTTCCAGGGAACTGATCACTTTACTCACATTGGGCTGTGTGGTATAAAGGCACTCTGCAGCCTGGTTAAAGCTGCCTTTTTCACATGTGATCATAAAATATTCCAGCTGACGTAATTCCATAAGATCCTCCTGAAGTACAATAAACAGTAAGTTAATGCTAACTACTATAACAGAAAAAAACGACAGTATACAACAAGGCTGATAAAGCAACAGCCGAAAGAAGCACTTATTGAGAAAAAAGTGCCGGTTATTCCAAAGGGGAATATCAATGTATCCGGCGCCATAAAGTGGTGTGTTTTGATAAACAACTTGACAATTTTTACCAATAAATGTTATTCTGAATACGAACAGGGAGCTTGTGAAGCAGGCTGAGAGGAAGTAATCGAACTTCGACCTATTGTACCTGATGTGGGTAATGCCAACGTAGGGAAATAATGTGTCGCATATTATATTTGCGTATCGTGCGTATATTTTGCGGTCCGTTCCTTATGTGGGCGGACCGTTTTTTTCGTTTCTGCGCAAATCCAGATGATCCACATATGCGCTAGAGATCTGTGCAGCAAATGTGGAAAACGTTCCGTCCAGGTACCCCTTCTGTGGAAAAATATTATTATGTGAAGGAGAAAGAAAATGGACTACACAACACAGATGGATGCTGCCAGAAAAGGAATTATTACAAAGGAGCTTCAGGCAGTAGCAGAAAAAGAGCAGATGGATACAGCCCGGTTAATGCAGCTGGTGGCAGAGGGAAAAGTAGCAATTCCTGCAAACAAAAACCACAAATGCCTGGATCCAAACGGTATCGGCTCCATGTTAAAGACCAAGATCAATGTAAACCTGGGAACTTCCAGAGACTGCAAAGACCTGGATATGGAGCTTCAGAAAGTAAATGACGCAGTAAAAATGGGCGCAGAGTCCATTATGGACTTAAGCTCCTGGGGAGATACCCAGAAATTCAGAAGAAAACTGACTGCTGAATGCCCGGCTATCATTGGTACTGTACCGATCTATGACGCAGTGGTATACTATCATAAGGCACTGAAAGATATCACCACCGAAGAGTGGTTAAAGATCGTGGAAATGCATGCACAGGACGGTGTGGATTTTATGACCATCCACATTGGTATCAACCGTGCAACTGCCCAGCGTTTCAAGAAAAATAAACGCCTTATGAACATTGTATCCAGAGGCGGTTCCATTATCTTTGCATGGATGGAGATGACCGGAAAGGAAAATCCATACTATGAGCATTTTGATGAGATCCTGGATATCTGCCAGAAATACGATGTGACCATCAGTTTAGGTGACGCCTGCCGTCCGGGATGCTTAGAAGATGCCACCGATGTTTCCCAGATCGAAGAGCTGGTAACATTAGGAGAGCTGACAAGAAGAGCCTGGGAGAAAAATGTACAGGTGATCGTAGAAGGACCGGGCCATATGCCTCTTAACCAGATCGCAGCCAATATGCAGATCCAGCAGAGCATCTGCAAAGGCGCTCCTTTCTATGTATTAGGACCTTTGGTTACAGACATTGCACCTGGATATGACCATATTACAGCAGCTATTGGAGGTGCCATCGCAGCAACCTACGGCGCAGCCTTTTTATGCTATGTAACACCGGCTGAACATTTACGCCTGCCGGATCTGAATGACGTAAAAGAAGGCATCATCGCTTCCAAGATCGCAGCCCATGCAGCAGATATTGCAAAAGGTGTTAAGGGCGCTTCCGAGTGGGACCGCCAGATGGGAATGGCAAGAAAGAAACTGGACTGGGAAAAGACCTTTGAGCTTTCCATTGATCCGGAAAAGGCGAGAAACTACAGAGCATCTGCGAAGCCGGAAAAAGAAGATACCTGCTCTATGTGCGGTAACTTCTGTGCTGTAAAAAATATGAACCGCATTTTTAGACGGCGAGATCGTAAGTATTTTTGATGAATGAAATGAGCCCAAAAGAAAAACAAGCGGCTGCGAAGCAGACATTTGTTTTTCTTGGGCCATTAACGAACAAACAGTCTGCGATAGCAGACAGTAGAGCGCGTTAGCGCGGGTTTGTGAGTGGATGATGGATATGAGAAAAGGAGAGAACCATGAAATTTGACAAAAGCCAGTTGTTGATCTATGCAGTAACCGACCGGGCCTGGACCGGGAAAATGAGTCTTTATGAGCAGACAGAAGCAGCCTTAAAAGGCGGCGCCACCATGGTGCAGCTTCGTGAAAAAGGACTGCGGGATGACAACGTGGAAGAATATCTGGAAGAGGCGAAGAAAATGCGCGCTCTCACAGAAAAATACAATGTTCCTCTCCTGATCGATGACAATATAAAACTGGCAAAAGCCTGTGGTGCAGACGGTGTCCATGTAGGCCAGAATGACATGGATGCCGGTCTTGCAAGACAACTTCTTGGACCGGATAAGATCCTGGGAGTCACAGCCAAAACGGTAGAACAGGCATTAAAAGCCCAGTCACAGGGGGCTGACTATTTGGGCAGCGGTGCCGTATTTGGCACATCAACCAAAAAATGATGCCCGCCCTATGACGATGGAACAGCTGCAGGCAATCTGCGCATCTGTAAAGATCCCGGTAGTAGCCATTGGCGGTATCTGCCTGGATAATATTGAAAAACTGCAGGGAAGCGGTGCAGCAGGAGCTGCCATTGTATCCGGTATTTTTGCAGCAGAAGATATTGAAGGGACTACCCGAGCCCTTCGTCAAAAAATGGAACGTATTATTTAGACGATGCCAAGTGGTTACAACTGGGATGTCCGTCATAAAAAGACATGATATTTCTAAAAAATGAGAAAAATTCTTGATAACAAAGGGGACTGCCATAGGCGGTCCCCTTTTTCTAATTTGTCCTGCTTTTTAACAAAATTCAGAAAAATCCTTTATTTAAGCCAATTCTGCGTTATTCTCACCAAACTATAACAATAAACTGATAACAACATTTTTTTAATGGAAACTTTTTCCAATAACCTGCACGATTTCTTGTTGGAAAAAATTTTATCAAAATAAAACTGCCCCTCATAATTGACGCAAAAAAATTTCAGTTAGTGTATACTAATGCGGCATGCGAGTTAGTATGCATTAACTCACATGTTCAGTAATCTACAAAAGAGGAGTTTTGTACTTATGAGAAAAACAGGAAGAACAAAAGCACTGTTAGCCATGTTTCTTGCAGCTGCATCCTTGCAGGCAGGAACTGCTTTTGGTGCACAGGCAGCAACCGGGTCACAGCTGCAGGCGGGAACCTGGGTAAAAGAAGATGCAGGCTGGAAATATAGAAAGCCTTCAGGAGAAATGGCAACCGGATGGGTCCATACTGCAAGCGGCTGGTATTATCTGCAGCCTGAGACAGGTATTATGGCAACCGGCATGCTCCGTATTAATGACCGTACTTATTATTTTAATCAGACACCAGATGCTGTAGAAGGCAAAATGGTTACCGGATGGTACCAGGATGCAGCTGGCAAATGGTATTTCTTCAGCACTACTGCAGACAGCACTGAAGGTGCAGCAGTAACCGGATGGCAGTGGGTCGATGGCCGCAGCTATTATTTTGAGCCGGCAGCAGGAGAGAACACTGGAAAAATGTTTGCAAATGATGTAACACCAGATGGCTACAAAGTCAATGCAGACGGACAGTGGGTAGATGAAAATGGAAACATTCAGGTAGTGCCTGGAAAAGGATTTTCAAGTAATCCTGGAAAAGATACCAATTCTAAGACCACTGTAAGAGGCGGAGGTGGCGGTGGAAGCAGCCACAGCAGCTCCGGCAGTACAGATAACGGAAATAATAATGCCAATAACGGCAATACAAATAATGGAAACACCAACAACGGAAACACCAACAACGGAAACACTAACAATGGAAATACCAACGACAGTAATTCCAGCAACGACAATACAAACAATGGCAACAATTCCAACAATGGAAATAACCAGCCAGACCAGAATAAAGCAGTTTTTGTAAAGCAGGATCAGACAAAACTGACAGAGTTAAATTCCCTTGGCTGGTGGATCACGGTAGCATTTGAAGATGGCTATAATGCAGGCAATACAAAGGTCTATGCAGATGGCGTAGATGTAACTGCAGCTCTTTCAAATGTAACTGATGATGGAAGTATCTGCAAACTGGCTGTTACAAAGGCACCGGCTGTTCTTACTGTAAGCAGCAATGATGACGGGGCACAGGTACAGACCGTTTCCTTAGATGATACTGCAGCAGATGGTATTATCTACACAGGAGACAGCTATCTTCCTGAAAAGATCATGACACACGGACCGGTATCCATCTGGGATTACTATCTGACCAACTATGCAGATGATGGTTCTGTAAGATATTCACCATCTAAGACAACATTCGCTCTTGGAGTAAAAGCCGGTGGCTCATCCTGCTTATTCACCGGATGCAGAATTAGGCGAAGATGGAAAAGCAACTGTAACCATTATGTTCAATTACAATACCGACGATGAGAAAGAGTGGTTTGACGGAATTAACCGCCTTCAGCTGGTAGAGTACAATGAAAATAAGAACACCATCAACAGTGATCTTGTATTTGACCGTGCAAAAGATGTAGCTCATGGAAGTGGCCGCGTAGGCGAACTGACCATTAAGAGCGGACAGGGCAATTTCACAAACAACGGAAGATATTATGTCCGCGTAGAGTCCAAGGCAGGTACATCTGCTCTTGTTCCGATCCATGTAGTAAATGCCCAGGCACCTGTTCTGAAATTACAGGAAACAGCCCAGTCTGGCGTAAACCTGCATTTCCAGGTTGAAAACATGGTATACGGAATTGAGACACCGATCAGCCGTGTGGTTCTGGAAGGACCAACTGAGACGGTAGAATTAAACGAGATCGATGACTGGTTCCTGTTCAGCCAGGATCTGTTTGTCCTTTATAATGATAATGTAGATCATTTAAAATATAAGGGCAATTACAAGCTGACTGTATATGCAGACGGATTTAAGGCAACCTCTGTCAGATTTAAATGTAACAAATTGGTGAAAACTGTTCCATCCAAGGATGAAATGGGAATTTCCCAGTATTCATTTGATGGCGTCTCCACAGCATCCACAGGTTCAGGCGGAGGCAGCAGCTCCGGCGAAAGCAGTTCCGGAAGCAGCGCTATTTCTGCAAATCTGGTATTTGATACCGACCTGCTGGTAAATGCAGAACTTCTGGAAGAAGCTGGAAGATCTACAGCTGAGTCTGAGGCAGTTGTAGACTGGTGGTACAACATTATCAAGGATGCAGTATTTGACAGAGCAGAAGGAAAATACTATGACTGGACCGATTATGTATCCAGCGTAGAAAATAAGAAATACGAAGACGTCAGATCCTTTCCTTTGAGGATTACAAGAGAACCGGTGTGACCTGGAGCAACAGTCCGGCAACTGCAAAGGAAGTTCTGGAAGATGGTCTTTTAGGTGAGATCCAGAATAACGGTGATTTTGCCCGCCCGGCAGCTGGTGCATTCACAGTAGAGCAGAACAAGGAAGGCGAAAATGTTGTTCTGAAGCATGAAAATGCACAGTATCTGGCTGCTATCAAAAAATGTTGTGATCAATGACAGCTGGACCGGACTTGCAAAAGACAAGTATACAGTAGATGTTGAAAAGGGAACTTTAACTCTGGATCAGAGCCTGTTCACACCGGGAGAAGAATACAAGATCGCAGTAGAAGCAGACGGATACTAGATGAATGCATTTAAGATCACTTATGATCAGCTTCTGGAAGAGGGACTGACTCTGACTGTGAAGTATCCAGATGGCAAGAATGAGTATGCATCTGATAAGAGAACCTTTGGCAAGATCCAGGGATACTATGCAGACGCAGAAGTAGATGTAACCGGTTCTGAAGGCGGTTTCTTAAAGTATCTGACCTCTGTAGTTTTAGATGAGGATGATACCCTTTATACAAAGGGCTATGAAGGAAGCGATGCAGCATATTATGAGATATCTGCTGACAAGAAGAGCCTGACCATCGGAAACATCAAACCTGGAACACATACACTGACTCTTCGCGCAAAGGGATATGTAGATGCGTTAACAGCACAGATCGTAGTTGCAGAAGGTGTTGACGAGCCTGAGGTTACGTTTGTTCCGGTTGTAAAGAGCCTGGAGTACAAGGAAGCTGGCTTCTTTATGTCTCCTGCCAACTATTACATTACTTTCGAGAATGGTACAGATACTGATGCTAAGAAGGTGCTGGCAGATTATCTTGACGCAGTAAAATCTGTTACGGTTGGTGATGTGACTTATACAAAGGCATTACTTGGACTTGGATATAATAATAATGAGTTCGCAGCTTCTGTTGTAGACAGTGGTTACGGTAGCATTAATGACTGCCTGCGTATGACTGTTGATACTGGATTTACAGGTGATACAGTTGAAATTGTTGTTGAGGCAGAAGGATATGATACCATTACTCTTACTGCTGTAAAGAACAGCAATGGTAAATATGCTCTGAAATCTGGTTCCGAAATTGTTCCTCCTGCAGAAGATAAGGATGCTCCAAAGCTTACTGGACAGCTTAATATCCAGCGAGGAAATGAATGGACACTGAAAGGCAATGCAGAATATCTGAAAGCAATTACTTCTGTTAAGTATGGAGAAGAAGAACTTGACACAACAGTAAATGACACAGAGATTACCATTGATACATCTGAATTACCGGTTGGTACACATAAACTCACAATTGAAGCAGATGGATACAAGAGCCAGGTAATTGAAGTAATTATTGAGTCTGATGGTAATGCCGGAGAAGATGAGGGCGTTGAGGGACTTACCTTTGAGAAAGCTCATGTGAAATATTGGTTTGATGATTATGATACATATCGCTTAACATTTACTGATGAGAAAATTAACGATGTCAGCAGAGATCTTTACTTAAAAGCTATCGATTATATTGAGGTTGGAGATGTAAAATATTCTTATGGTACTCCAGATATTAGCAAAAACTCAAATAAATTTAAGCAGGGTGGCACTAATACAGGAACCGGAGAGCAGGAATATATCGATTTTACAACTGATATTGCTGATTTTGGTACAGACGGTACTCCGGTTAAAGTCACTATTTACTCTACTGCTAAAGCAGACTATGATCCATATGTATTCTATCTGAAAGCAGGCAAATTAGTTGCAGCACCTGGTGAAGATAATTCTGGAGATAATGGAAACGATGAAAGTGATAAGGATATCACTTTTGAAGAAGTTTCAGTAGATAGTTTCCTGGCGAAGTATGAAGCATATCGTTTACTCCTTAAAGTAGACACCATAAACGATATTTCAAGAGATACCTATCTTGGTGCTATAGATTATATAATGGTAGGACAGCATCAGTATGAAAGCTGTAGTTATGGTTCTATATCAGATCAGCAGTTTAAAGTAGGTACAACACCTGAAAGTGATGGTATGGGAAAAGGAAAAGATTACATTGATTTTGCTAAGGATGGTTTCGATGCTTACGAAACAGGTGATCTGATCAAAGTTACTATTTACAGTAAGAAGAGCGAATATGGTTCTTATGTATTCTATGTAAGAGATGGCGAACTGGTAGACCCAACCGAAGCAGAGGAAGAACTTTTAGATGAGCAGGAAATGAAAGAAGAGGCTCAGGAAGAAGTAACTGTTCCTGAAACAAAGGATGAAACAGTTGTTCCGGAAGTTCCGGCTGAGGAAGAGCCGGCTGATAAGGATGCAGAAGAAGTTCCGGCAGAAGATGAAGTAACCGAACCTTCTGAGGAAGATAAGGAAGATACTGCAGAAGAGCCGGCAGAGGATAAGCCAGAGGAAGATGCATCTGAGGATAAGGACTCCGAAGACTCCAATGAAGATGTTTCCGAAGACACTGCAGCTGACGATGTTGCCGAAGATACAGAAGCAACCGAAACAGAAGGAGAAATCTAATTGAAAAAATGGTGTCTGGTGATCCTGACACTGATGTTATGCGGATGCAGTGCATCTACAAAAAACAGCAGAAACAGAGGCGGTCAAAAATGACCGCCCTGTTTTGCGTACAGAGACAGGATCCGAAGAAAAGAACTTTACCGTATTTGCCATGGACACAGTGATGCAGTTCCAGATCTATGGCGGAAATGATGACGTAGAAGAAAAAGTCCGGGGGAAAATAGAAGAACTGGAAGATACACTTTCTGTGACAAAAGAAGGAAGTCCCATGTGGGAATTAAACCAGAAGAAAGAGGCAAAGTTTGCAGAAGAAGTTGCAAAGCAGATGCAGCAGACACTTGAACTTTGCAAAGATACAGACGGTGCCTTAGACATTTCCGCCTATCCCATTGTAAAAGCCTGGGGCTTTACCACAGGTGAACATCGCATCCCCGATGAGGAAGAACGCAAAGCATTAGTCTCCCGCGTAGATTACCGCAAAATCCAGGTAAATGGTAATACTGTATCCATAGAACCGGATATGATGGTAGATTTGGGAAGTGTAGGAAAAGGCTATACAGCAGAGGTCCTGGCAAACCTGATGAAAGAAGAAGGTGTTACTTCTGCTCTTTTCAGTCTGGGAGGAAATATCCAGACAGTAGGTACAAAGTCGGACGGGTCTGACTGGTTCATCGGTATCCGGGCAGCAGAAGAGGACCGTTATCTGGGAGGTGTTTCTGTAACAGATAAGGCGGTGGTTACTTCCGGTGGCTACGAGCGTTATTTCACAGGTGATGACGGTCAGGTCTACTGGCACATTATGGATCCTAAAACCGGTGCTCCGGCTAAAAATGGGCTGGTATCTGTGACCATTATCAGTGACAGCGGTTTCCTCTGTGATGGTCTTTCCACTGGCCCTTTTTTCGTCATGGGTCCGGAAAAAATGCGGCTGAACCTGGCGCAGCCACCAGAATTACGAGGCAGTCTTAGAAGATGATAAAGGCCAGATCTATATTACAGAAGGCCTGGAAAACACCTTCAAACCGGTAGATCTTGGCACAGAGCAGGAGATCCAGGTGATCCGCAGATAAAGACGGCTTGTAAAGACAAATGCAGCATGGTATCATGAGTGAAGATATGAATAAAAACACAGATTTTCAGGAAAAGGCGGACATATTTTATGAACATCCAGATCTTCGGCACAAAAAATGTGCAATGATACAAAGAAAGCAGAACGCTTTTTCAAAGAGCGTGGCATCAAATACCAGTTCATTGACATGAAGGAAAAAGGTCATGTCAAAAGGCGAGTTTAACTCCGTTGCCCAGGCAAACGGAGGCCTGGAAAATATGATCAACTGGGATGGGAAAGACAAAGATATTTGTCCCTGATCAAATATATCGCAGAGGAAGATAAGCTGCAAAAAGTCCTGGAAAATCCCCAGGTGATCAAAACACCGGTGATCAGAAACGGAAAGCAGTCTACCTTAGGCTATCAGCCGGATGTGTGGAAAAAATGGGAATAGATAGATAATAGATCAAAAATAGCAGAAAAATGCGTATAATTAAAAAAGCAGGTCGCAGATATCACATTTTATGGAAATATCCGCGACCTGATTTTATATTTGCTGTGAGAACCAATAATAGGAATAGAGCTTATGCGTTCTTCTGTGCGCAGAACTGATCCATTACTTCCACCAGGTTTCTGTGGTCTTCCAGATGAGGCAGGCCGGAGATCATGGCAACACCGCGGAACTCATCATTTACAATAATTGGAAATCCACCGCCGCAGAATGCATAGTGGGACTCATCCTGCTGCCAGTTTTCTTTTACACCGTTTAATTCCCGTTCAACAGCAGCCCGCAGGGAAGAAGTATGGCAGCGCTCAACCGTGTGCTGTTTGCGGTTCATCCACTGGTTATTGCTTTCGTCTGTTCCCGGAAGGAAAGACTGATACAGGATAATATCATCAAAAAGCAATACGGATGGCGATTGGCTTTGGAGTGGTCAGACCACGCTCGCGAAGCATGGTTCCCAGTGTGTAAGCATCATTGTAATCAAAAGAAGAAAAGTGGATACGCTCTTCCTGGCTTTTGATCTCTTCTAACATTTTTAAATCGTACATAAGAATACCCTCTCTATACTCATATTTTTCCAGAATTATTATAGCCTTTAAATAGAAATGTGTATAGTAAAAAAAGTAAAGTCCCCAAAATCTGTTTCTAAAACTAACCTTTAGTTAATATTTTCCCTGAAGGAACAGCTGTATAGTTCAGATATACAGAACAATAGGATCAGTTTCATAATTTGTAAGAAAGAGGGAAAATGGATGTTTGGATTGGAAATAGCCACATTGCTATTGGGAATTAGTTTTATTGCAGCAGGCATGATCCAGAGCAGAAAGACGGGGCAGAAAAAAGTGGCGTATTTTAATGATCATTGGGATCATCCCGGTTCTGGTCAGTGTATTTTTTATTGGTCTGCACATTCTGGCTCTTATATGGGATCCAGGTCCAGGAGCCAGTTGCAGGTCCAACAGAAAACGGAAAGATCATTATGGAAAACACAGATGCAGAGCCAGAACCAGGTTCCGGTTCAGATTCCAACATCCCTGGCAGCGACTGGCGCACTTACAGGGCTTATTCCGAAGACCTGCACCTGGACGATAAAGGCGCTCTCATTTTTCCTGCCTTTCCCCCGGTTAGATAATAAGAACGGCTATGCTGTATATGACAGCGCAAATGGGGCCAGAGTAGGAACTCTTTTATGGGGATCAGAAAAAGAAGCGGACTGGCAGGCTAAAGCACAGATGGAAGACTTAGATCATGACGGGATAAAAGAAATCGGCATATCCATGGCAGATGGAGAAATCCTGTGGTACCATTACCGGGAAGGTTTGGAGATACCTGGCCGGAGAATAAATGTGGTTGTTTTGAAAAAGTTGATTAAAAAATTAACAAAGAAAAGCCTGTAATTATGGGAAAAACTGTAAAAACTTAAGATTATAAACATTGACATTTCCATACAGAGTGATAAAATATTAACAGAGTTTAAACAGAACATATATCTGGAAAGGGGATTTTGGTTATGGCAATGAATATTGATTTTACTGGAAAGACAGTCCTTGTTACAGGTGGTGGACGTGGACTGGGTAAAGAGATGGCACTTCAGTTTGCAGGATGTGGCGCAAACGTATATATTGCAAACCGTAAAGAAGATCAGGGCCTTGCTACTGTAAAAGAGATCGAGGCACTTGGCGTAAAGGGCGGCTTTACAAAATGTGATGTAGCTGTGGAAGAAGACGTTAAGAAGCTGATCGCTGACGCAGCAGCATTTGGCGGCGGAAAGATCGATGTGATCGTAAATGCAGCAGGCGTAATTTCCCCTTCAGGATATGATGCATACAACTACAGAAGAGGTTCAGAGACTGTTCAATATCAATGTAGTGGGAAACCGTACATATGATCAAACATGGTCTGGCACATCTGGAAGCAAATAAGGGCGGAAACATGATCCTTGTATCCTCTATTGCAGGCAGAGACGGTATGGGAATGCTCCAGACTTACAGCGCATCCAAGGCAGCTGTAACAAGCCTGATGCAGTCCGCAGCAAAACATGCAGCTCCTTACGGAGTCCGTGTAAATGCTATTCTCCCGGGAATTATCCGTACAGCAATGTGGGAAGAGATCCTGGAAGGCATGAACAATGGCTGGGATCCAGAAGTTCATAATGAACTGACTCCTGAGAAACGTGAAGAACTGTGGAATGCTTCCGTTAAGAGCATGATCCCGCTGGGACATGATCAGAAGGAAGAAGATATTGCCTGGGCAACTGTATTCCTTGCAAGTGACTTTGCCCGCGAGATCACAAGCCAGGCACTGTGCATTGATGGTGGTACTACCTCCGGAAGATAATCATATGACATGAATTGAAAAATTTTAAATTAAAGAAATAAAGAGATAAAATGAGCAGCCGCTTTTGGAAAATGAATTCCATTAGCGGCTATTGTTTCCGGTTTTGCCTACTGTAACTTTATAGTCCCGGCGCAGAAGTTCCAGATAAAAGATACTTTTGAAAGCATTTCTGGATCGGTTCATCTGGCGCAATGGGGCGATACAGTTCCAGGAACTCTGCAAAGGAGAATGGATAAATAATAAACTCCACATAACGTCCGCCAAGATAAGTGGAAAGCTCACTGGAAAGAAGCTTTGCGTTTGAACCGGTGATATAGATGTCGCAGTCAAGGGATACACGCAGGGAGTTGATACACTTCTCCCAGTCTTTTACTTCCGGGATTTCATCAAAGAACAGATAGGCTTTACCGTTGATTTCTGTGGCTCGTTTTGTGATTTCATTATGCAGTGCCTTTGCAGTTTGCAGATATGCGTAGTTTAAATCCTCAAAATTAATAGAGATGAACTGAGCGGGACTGACACCGGACTCCATACCCGCTTTCAAAAATTGAAGTTTTTTCATTTCTCGAAACCGCTTCGCTGTACGTATTATACTGTCTGCTAATAGTATATGCAAGATGTCGCTTTCAAAAATCGCAAATTTTTTTCATTTTTTCGAAAGTGGAAACTATGTAAAGGCAACCCGAAGGCTGCCCCAGGCATCAAGCCTATTCTGCTTACACAGGTTCACGGCAGTCTGCCGCCGTACACATCATAATCACTTATGAACCATTCTTCATAAGGATTACCAAAGTCATCTTTTGAACCGATTCCAATTCGTTCAAATACTTTTTGCAGATCTTCTGACGTGGTAGGAAACTTTACCCATTCGCCTACCAGCTCCCCTTCGTTATATTTTCCGAGATTCGTGATGTAAGCTTCAAATGGGCAATCGTGGTCATATTCATATGCCATGCTATTTCCTCCTGTTTCACTTTTTCAGGTCGTCACCCGGTTTTCGGCATCTAAAAAAAGCGCCATACTCATCACCATTCCGGCAATGAGCAGACGCTTTATATTTTGTCCGTATTCTTTTGCAAAAGAGAAACAAATGAAATGTAAGTTTGTAGCTCATGTCTCATTTGTCTATGATAATATTAGCACAGGTCAATTCTGCAAAAAAAAGAGGTAGAATGGTAGCAAAAGGATAGCAATTGGTAACAACATGGGAGTAATACGGAAACATGCTGCACATTCCCCTATCCTCTATCCGCAGACTCTACACATATAACCATAATCTGTTCATCTTGATCTTCTATCTCATCATTATGATGTTCTATAAATTCATCAAGTTTGTGTATAAATTTCAGATGTTGAACTTTCTGTGTAAATAACTTCTTATAATTAATAGATTCCATATACTGCTCTTCATCAGTAAAGTGTTTTACTGTATAATCACGAAGATTTTCCAATATTATGTCAATTCTATCATATTTATTCCATTATAATATTCTGGTTTCATTTCATACATCCATTAGTCCTGCTTTCATTTTTATTCAGCCTTTGAAAACTGGTCTTTGCCTACAGAACATAACGGACATTCAAAATCTTCCGGAACATCCTCCCACTTTGTACCAGGTGCAATACCACCTTCTGGATAGCCCTTCTCCTCATCGTATTCCCATCCGCAAACATCACATACATATTTCATCTGTTGTTCCTCCTTGTAAATACATTAATACACAGCCTATATTACTGTTATATTTGTGTTGTTCTGTAACCTTAATATGTATAAATGCTTTTAGCATTTCCATAATCCATGCAGGTTACAATATGCATATACTTCTTCTACCTGTTCACCATCGCAAAGACAAAAATCTGCTATCGGCTCCTGCCCTGGATTTAACTGTTTTCTGTATATTCCCTGATTGGTATTTAATGTAATCCACTCAATGAAATGTTCTTCAAGCATTGGATGTTTTGTCTCTCCGACCACGACATGAACATAATTGCCTTCCACTGTATATACAGGCACGTGCTTCTCAACAGCCGCATCTGTCACTCCGGCTTTTAATTCCTGCATAGGTTCTCCGCAACAAATTACAGGTACACCCTTATCCTTTACCTTTTCAACAATGTTTCCACAATGCTTACAAATACAGTACCTTACTTCCATGACTTTTTCTCCTTCCATGTGTAAAATTTATAATTCAATTGTCTCCATAATCTTTTTCAATGAATCTGCAGATTCCTTAAGCTTTAACGCTTCCTCGCCACTTAAATTAATAGGTATATCAGACTCAATACCATCTGCACCTACAATAGCTGGCATACTTAACGATACTCCGTCAATATCATATACTCCATGAATCATGTGTGATACAGGAAGTATTGATTTTTCATCTCTCATAATCACTTCGCAGATTCTTTTTACAGACATTGCAATTCCATAATATGTAGCGTGCTTTTTGTTTATAATCTCATAAGCACTGTTCTTGACTGCTGTAGCTATTTCTGCCGTGTTTTCCTTGTGCTTGTAATGTCCACGCATTTCACACATTTCACTTAATGGAACACCAGATACATTGGCTGATGACCATGCTACAACTTCGCTGTCTCCATGCTCACCTACTATAAATGCATGAACACTCCTGCTGTCCACAGATAAATGCTCACCAAGCTTATATCTTAATCTGGCACTATCTAACACAGTACCCGATCCAATAACCCTGTTTTCTGGAAGTCCTGATAACTTTATGGCTACCTGAGTCAGGATATCTACCGGATTCGCAACTACAAGCATGATACCTGCAAAATCTCTCTTTGCTATTTCAGGAATGATTGACTTAAATATTGCTACATTTTTATTTACGAGATCAAGCCTTGTCTCTCCCGGTTTCTGATCCGCTCCGGCAGATATGACAACAATTGCAGCATCAGCCACATCATCATAATCTCCGGCATATATTTTCATCGGACTCGCAAATGGAATACCATGACTGATATCCATCGCTTCTCCTTCTGCCTTGTTCTTATCTGCATCGATAAGGACAATCTCTGTAAACAAGCCACTCTGCATCAGAGCAAATACCGATGCAGAACCAACAAAGCCACAGCCTATCATTACTGCTTTTTTTGAATTAATCACTTTCTTCTTCGTAATAATCTCATCTCCTTAATAATTCTCTTCATGTACTTCAAAATAGCTCTGTGGATGATTACATACCGGACATACTTCAGGCGCCTTAGTTCCTACCACAATATGTCCGCAGTTACGGCATTCCCATACCTTAACTTCGCTCTTTTCAAATACCTGTGCAGTTTCAATATTCTTAAGAAGTGCACGATATCTTTCCTCATGGTGCTTCTCAATCTCACCTACTGCCCTGAATTTTGCTGCAAGCTCAGGGAATCCTTCTTCCTCAGCTGTTTTAGCAAAGCCTTCATACATATCTGTCCACTCATAATTTTCGCCTTCTGCCGCTGCCGCCAGGTTTTCCTTTGTATCACCAATTCCTGCTAATTCCTTGAACCACATCTTTGCATGTTCTTTCTCATTATCTGCAGTCTTTAAAAACAATGCTGACATCTGCTCGTAACCTTCCTTTTTCGCTACAGAAGCAAAATAGGTATACTTATTTCTTGCCTGTGATTCCCCTGCAAATGCCTCCTGTAAATTCTTCTCTGTCTGTGTTCCTGCATATTTGTTTGCTGCCATCTCTTTTACCTCCGTTTTCTTTACTACTTTTTCAAAATCTGATGCCGGGTGCTTGCACAAAGGACATATAAAGTCATCTGGTAATTCCTCGCCTACATATTCATATCCGCAAATTCTGCAACGCCATATTGTCTGACTGTCCTCTGTTTTAGTAACTGTCACAGCTATCCATGCTGTTCCTCCTTTACCTTCTCCCTGCATTTCGGGCAAATGCCTTTAAATGAAATATCATAATCCACAAATTCAATTCCATGAGTGTTATGAATTCTTTCCAGCAAATCCGGTATTTGATCCATATCCACATCAAAAACTTCACCGCACTTTATACATCTTACATGGTAATGATTTTTCAATGTAAAATCAAATCGGTTCGGTCCATCCGGAACTTCAACCTTCCTTAATGCACCTTCCTCTACCAATATATCAAGATTTCTATATACAGTTCCTTTTCCAATTGATGGATATGCTTCTTTTATAAATTCATACACTTCATTTGCCGTAACGTGTCTTCTCATTTCGTATACGGTATTTCTTACAAGATCTTTTTGAATGGTATTTCTCCTACTTGTCATCCGTCCTCCTTATTAGGATTAGTTCTTAATAAGGATTATATACCACTATCATCCTGTTGTCAATAAAAATAAGTAATGATTCTCATTATTATAAAAAGGTGCTAAACTGAGCATCTTTTACCTGAATAAACTATTTTATTTTGCGTTCAAATACATATTCTGAATCTGAAGATAAATCAGACCTAAACTGAATATCCGAGTCTGTCAAATTTCTGAATCTCCACCGGATTTTCAATATTATTTTCCGCTATGAATCTGACCATTTCACCACGAGCATTTTGGCATATGTACCTTTTGTTACCATTTTATCTCCAGACATTTCGCAGAATGTAATCGTAATATATCTGTACCTTC
>ENA-OQES01000024-OQES01000024.1-human-gut-metagenome-genome-assembly--contig:-NODE-24-length-60928-cov-9.141626_pt1 | contig 60928 bp, 60 predicted proteins | sample MGYA00242798_ERZ504641 | MGnify/ENA primary metagenome ERZ504641 (study PRJEB26092, sample SAMD00036327) | human gut metagenome | host: Homo sapiens | study: EMG produced TPA metagenomics assembly of...
CAAAATCAATATTTAACATTGAAATTTGTCTAAAGATGAAATATAGTAATATACCACCTTCTGCAATAACTGGTTTATCCACCAATTTTTGTGTTAATATAAAAGTAATAAAATACATTTAAGGACAAGAAGGGTGTAAATATTATGGATATTTCAGATTTTGTTAAGAAAGCAAAAGAATATAATGTTCTTGGAATCAAAATTTCAAAAGATAATGAACTTGCAGCAGAGTGGTACAGCGAACCGGAATGCAGAAGGAATATTTATTCTGCAACAAAGAGCTTCACATCCTGTGCAGTTGGCTTTGCTGTTCAGGAAGGGCTGATCGATCTTAATGAAAAACTAACAGAAGCATTTTCAGGTGACTTGCCGGAGTGTATAGATGAGAACCTGAAAGAAGCAACTGTTCGTGATCTTCTTACCATGTGCCTTGGACAGGAGAAGGGCAGTCTGATGGGAGAACAACGACCTTTATATGAAGAAGATAACTGGGTAAAAATGTCTCTGGCTATTCCCTTTAAGTATAAGCCGGGTACGCATTTTGTGTATAATAACGTTGGTCCCTATCTGGCAGGCATTCTTGTACAGAGACGCTCTGGCTGCGATCTTGTTTCTTACCTTACACCCAGACCTTTTTTCCAAACTTGGAATAAAACGTCCTACATGGGAGACTGATCCACTTGGAAACAGTTTTGGAGCCGGCGGATTATTTCTGACCCTTTCTGAACTTCACAAATTTGGACTGTTTTATCTTAATAAAGGCAGGTGGAATGGAAAACAGATACTGTCTGAGAAATGGATAGAAGAAAGTACAAAGGCAGCTGATGTTGGATACTATGGTTATCTTTTCTGGCGTGGTGAATATAATTCTTTCCGGGCGGATGGAAAATACTCCCAGATATCTATGATCCTTCCGGAAAAAAAACGCAGTCGTTTCGTTTGTTTCAGAATGCCGCAGGGGAGACGAACTTCTGAAGACAGTTTATGAGCTTGTCTGCGCAAAATTATAATATCTTTTCTCCGCGGAAAAACAATCTTCTCTTTCTATAATGCTGAGTTAGTGGATATGGGAGTTTCCGCGGAGAGAATCCAATTTCCTGTTTTAAGGCAATCGCCGATTATTTGAGAAAATAATACTACAATCAGAACCCGAGTCTGATTTGGCTGCTACCCTGCTTGGTTTCCACGCAGCAGAAAAGCGACGGGGTTCCCCGCCGCAATATCTCTTATACTTGATCAACCACCATTGGTTCTGTCTCTCTGTAGAACCGCCGCTGCTCTACCCTGAAAAGCTGCTCCAGTCGTGCCGGGCTGTCCAGTCGCCCTTCGTATTCCTCTTTATTCTCCGCATGTATAATAAACGGAGCAATATCTGCCTGCAGGCATTGCACAAATGCAATGATGCGGGCTACCTTATAACATGAGAAAAACATTAAACAAGGAGACTCACGCCAAAACTATGAATCTCCTTATTTAATAAAGGTTCGAAGTATCCCTCCGGGTATATCTATATCTTATTTTTGATTAATCTCTGCGAATCCAGCAGCATCAATTTTTAATTCTATTTTTTTCGCCTTTTTTTAAGTTCTTTCCATTGAGAAAAATCCATTTCATATCTTCCTGTTTCGGTCTTGCCCTTCTTTTTCTCATATGTAGCGGTCACAAAATAATGCTCTTCTTCTGCTCCTGTTCTCTGTCCGTCTTTAAGTTTCGGTTCCGGCCAGGAAGGGTTCTGATCATTGCCGGAACTTTTTGCAGTATCGACAACCGTCCATTTGTCTATTTCATAGTAATATTTTGTAGCATACACAGGCTCCTTCCGGTAGACTGGTTTTTCTACATCTTCGGTGTAGGTTTCCTCAGTATATACCGGAACGCTTTCCGTTTGCTCCTCAAAATATCCATTTCCAAGATCAACATAAGAACTCTTCTCTTCGTAGTGGTCTATGACACTGCGTGTTTTGGTTTCTGTAACTGTCTCGTAATGGTCTAGAACGTCTTTGTAGGATTGAATTTCGCTTTTCGTATATTGCAGCCTTGCGTCATCGGGCAGCGACCAGTCACTTTCATTGTGAGTTACAACCTCTTCAATGTCAATGGTTCTTTCCCAATCTAAGTCATCAATCGTTACACTTTTTGACCTTCGGTGCCAGACATGACATCATGCCAAAAATGATTACTGCGAAGATTCCCAGAATGAGCAGTACCCGCTTCAGCAGTGGCTTTTTCTTTGGTGTATTTTGGGGGATATTTTTCTGGCAGGATTCTTTTTTCACTTCTTTCTTTCGTTTCTTTTCCTCTTCCTGCTGCCTCATCTCGAAGTAGTTTCTCTCCGAATCTTCTTTTGTGGCACCACAGTTTTTGCAGACATTCAGATCGTCGCTGTTAAGACTGCCACAAAAGCTGCACTGCCAGTCCGGATTACGGCTGATCTTTTCTGCTTCCTCCTCAGAAACATATTTAATTTCATCCGGCATATAAAATTTTGTATTTTCGTCCTGCGGATGCCCACAATCGGGACAGGTTTTTTGACCGGCTCTAATCCTTTTATTCCCACAAAACGGGCAATCCCAGAGACCTTCGATTATCTTTCCCATACAGACTCTCCTCTTCTTTTCCCTCAATAACAATTCCAACAAGTGTTTATATTCCACTTCGGTTTTATAATTTTGTGCAGGTTTTTTTATTTGCTCATTTATAGATTACTGTTTATTTTTCATCTCTGCTACTCTGTCCAGAATCTGTTTCTTTAATTCTTCTACATTATCGGTCCGATATTTTAATCCTGCTGCGGAGATATGTCCTCCACCGCCAAAAGGTTTCAACAGTTCATTAACATTGATCCATTTCCCGTCTGAACGGAAAGAACATCTCCACCCGTTTTCTTCTTCCTCATACATGGTAAAACCAAGTTCAATATCGTCGCAATCACGCAGAATCGTGCTGATACAGTGGATGTCTTCGTATGTGATATCTTTTTCGGCAATTTCCTTCTGTCCCATAATGACATAAGCAACCCGGCCATCCATCGCACGTACTGCCCCATGAAGAATATCGGCTCTTTTGTACAGAATGTCCAGGGTATCACTGTGTAAGGTTTTCATAATCCTGCCATGGTCAACTCCCATAGCCATCAGATCAGCTACTGCCTGAAAAATACCCTGGTTTGCCCTTGCCAGTCCTCCGGTATCATGCAGGATGCCAAGGTAAATATAATCTGCGGCATTGGGGTACGCTTCTTTTTGGGCTGCATTTAGAAGCAGTTCGGAAGAAAGCATATGGTATACATTTTCCGCACACGCCTCAGAAACCTTTGTCCAGTTCACATCTCCGTATCCTTCATTGGAAGCGTGATGATCAATAACAATGCTGGCCGCGGCATTTTGGTAATATTCCAATCCGATCATACGCTCCAGAGTTGCATTATCACAGACTATGACACAATATTGTTTTCCGGATATGTCCGGCATCTCAAAAAGGAACAAATGTCTTATCTTCCACGACCACTTTTTTTCGGGCCGCGCTCCAGCGTTTTTGCAAGATATGGAAACACCCTGTATTGTGGATAATTGACATGGATATAGTGCGCAAGGCTCATCACCGATCCGGCAGCATCGCCATCCGGATTTAAGTGTCCCAGAATCACTACAGTGTCCAGATTGCGTGTCTGCATGGTTTCATCAAAAACAGTATCAAAATTAAACTCTGTCATTCCTACCTCCTTCGTATATCACTTCCCTGTTATATTTTAATTTTATCATCTAGCAGATCAGATAGCAAGTTGTGGGCACATACAAGCCAAAATTCGTTACTGTTCACTCCGTTCACAGTAACGTAGCCAAAATTCATTACAGATTGCCTGCGGCAATGGAATTTTGGCTTGTATGTCTCGGGATTTTGGCATATTCATGCCAAAACACCTCGCGGGATAGTGGTGTGTGAACAGTAAGCCAAAATTCGTTACAGATTGCATTATTTTGCGGAATTGCTATAGAACCAAAAGAGACCACTTGTCTCTTTTGGTCTCTTTTCTGTCTCTTTTTAAAAAACTATAGCAATTTCGTAAGATTTCTATAGTTTTTTCAGGGTTTCTGTACTATAATGAAACCCATAAAGAGATTGTCATATCAAAAATAGTAATATAATTTTCTGCTAGAAAATCAGATCATCTCCCATCAAACTGGAAATTCAGGGAAAGTTGTTCTGATATTATTATGAAAAAGATGATCGAAGCCCAGGAAAGACAGATGTCCAGTGGTTCCCAGGGCGGACAGTACTAATCAGATAAAAGCCTCTCAGTTGAGGAACTGAAAAAAACCGATGGTGATGACTGAAAACAGTCAAATCCATCGGTTTTTCTATAAAAGCGAATTAATAAAATCAGATCATCCCTATCAGATGTACGATCAGCGCAGCCACCCAGGCAATCACACACTGCCATACCACAACACCAACAGCCCATTTGCTGCCCATTTCACGTTTGATCGAAGCGATAGCCGCCACACATGGTGTATAGAGCAAACTGAATACCAGCAGGGATGCTGCTGCCAACGGAGTCAGTACAGAGGCAATATTTCCACTGAAAAGTACTTCCAGAGTAGATACCACGCTCTCTTTTGCCATAAATCCGCTGATAAGAGCTGTACAGATTCTCCAGTCTCCCAGTCCGATCGGTTTAAATATAGGTGCCAGGACTCCCGCCACCATTGCCAGAATACTGTCTGCAGAATCTTTTACAAGATTTAAATGCAGATCAAAGCTCTGCAGGAACCAGATTATCATTGATGCAAGCAGGATAATAGAAAACGCTCTCTGCAGGAAATCTTTTGCTTTTTCCCACAAAAGCTGACCTACATTCCTTGCTCCCGGCAGCCGGTAATTGGGAAGTTCCATGACAAACGGTACGGGATCTCCCTTGAAAAGAGTTCTGTTATACAAAAATGCCGCCAGGATTCCCACCAAAATTCCAAGCAGGTAAAGACCTGCCATAATAAATCCGCCCTTCTTCGGGAAAAAAGCACTTACAAAGAAAGAATAAATCGGCAGCTTCGCAGTACAGCTCATAAATGGAGTCAGCAAAATCGTCATCTTTCTGTCACGCTCACTTGTAAGTGTACGTGTGGCCATAACAGCCGGAACCGTACATCCGAATCCGATCAGCATTGGTACAATGCTTCTTCCGGAAAGGCCGATCTTACGCAGAAGTTTGTCCATCACAAAAGCAACACGTGCAACGTATCCGCTGTCTTCCATAAGAGACAGAAAGAAAAACAGGGTTACGATAATCGGCAGAAAACTGAGTACACTTCCCACACCTGTAAAAATACCGTCAATGACCAGGCTATGCATGGCACTGTTTACATTTGCTGCTGTCAGTGCTGCTTCTACCAGCGCAGAAACCTTATCAATTCCAATCTCCAGAAGCCCCTGAAGCCACGCTCCGATCACATTAAAGGTAAGATAAAATACCAGTACCATGATTCCGATGAAACAGGGAATCGCTGTATATTTTCCTGTAAGAATCTTATCAATTTTCTCACTTCGGATTCTTTCTTTGCTTTCTTTAGGCTTTACAACTGTCTGTTCACACAAACGCTCAATAAAGTCAAAACGCATATCTGCGATCGCAGCGCTTCTGTCAACCTGACGCTCTGTTTCCATCTGCTGTACGATATGCTCCAGCATCTCCGTCTCATTTGTGTCCAGCTTCAGCTTCTCAAGAATCAGCGGATCTCCCTCGATTGCCTTGGTTGCTGCAAAACGGGTAGGAATATCAGCCTGCGCCGCATGATCCTCAATCAGGTGCATGACCGCATGAATACAGCGGTGTACTGCACCGTCATGGTCACTCTTATCACAGAAATCCTGACGCAGCGGATGTTCCTGATATTTCGCTATATGTAACGCATGGTCAACCAGCTCATCAACCCCTTCATTCTTTGCTGCGGAAATAGGGATTACAGGTACTCCAAGCAGCGATTCCATCTTATTTACATCTATAGAACCCTGATTTCCCAGCACTTCATCCATCATGTTCATTGCAACTACCATAGGAATATCCATCTCCAGAAGCTGCATGGTCAGATACAGGTTTCTCTCAATATTGGTAGCATCCACAATGTTGATGATCGCACTTGGTTTCTCATCCAGGACAAAATTTCTGGAGACAATCTCCTCACTGCTGTAAGGGGACATGGAATAAATTCCCGGAAGGTCTGTGATTTCTGTATCCGGATGGCCTTTAATCGAACCGGTCTTACGATCCACCGTTACTCCTGGAAAGTTTCCCACATGTTGACTGGAACCTGTCAGTTGGTTAAACAGTGTAGTTTTTCCACAGTTCTGATTTCCCACCAATGCGTACGTCAGTGTAGTTCCCTCAGGCAGTGGATGTTCATCTTCTCTGGAATGATACTTTCCATCCTCTCCAAGTCCCGGATGTGCCAGGTCGCTTACAGCCTCTATTCCGGCGTGACTTCTGCTTCGCTTCGGGATCTGTTCGATTTCTATCTGCTCTGCTTCCGCAAGTCTTAATGTCAGTTCATATCCATGTACCTGTAATTCCATGGGATCTCCCATGGGTGCAAACTTCACGACTGTGACCTCAGCTCCCGGAATCATACCCATATCCAGGAAATGCTGACGCAGGGCACCCTTGCCGCCAACCGACGTGATCACAGCACTTTTTCCGATTTCCAAATCTTTTAATGTCATTTTCAGTCGCTCACCTTTTGTATTTGTATTTGGTTATCATCGTCGTTATTATAGCAATCCTCGTAAATAATGCATCTTAATCCAGCCCATCAGAGTGTGAAACCCTGCGTCAGATATCTTTGCCGTGCGTCAGCACGCCTGCAGATATCTTCCTTGTCTTTCACACTCTGCTGAACTATCTTAAATGCATTATTTACGAGGATTGCTATAGCCGATTTTTCTCAATAACCTTATGCAGATAGCTTATACTAACTGATAATTTTTGTCAAGTAGCAGGTATGTCTCAATTTTTTTTATAACCGAAAGCACAAAAAATCTCAGATGAATTTATGTTATCATCTGAGTTTCTCAATGTCTTAACCTGACAGGTCATTAAACCTGTCTGTGATTACTTCATTACTTATTATTCTGATCATTCTCAAGTAACTGATTTATGTGATTGCCATGAGATTTGAAAATTGTTCTTATCTTTTATATGTCAGATCCACACAGAACCTGTAATATCACCGTTAATTACATAATATGCTTTGTTCTCTTCAGGTTTGATATAAATCTTAATATCTTTGAGATCTTTCTCCTTTTTACCCAGTTCGTCTGTCCAGATTCTTCTGACATTACTTAAAATATTTTTTGTATATACTTCTCTGCCCATGAACTGAATATATACTTCTGCTGTTGCTTCTTTCTTAGTGGTTCTTCTTATTGTCTTCTTCTCGGCAGCTGTCTCTTCAGCCGGTTTCTCAGCTGTCTTAGCAGGAGCCTTCTTTGTAGTTCTTTTCGTTGATTTTTGTTTGCTTTGCAGCAGTCTTTGTTGTTTTAGCTGTCTCTTTTTTCTCGGCTTCTTTCTCTGTTTCTGCCGGTTTCTTTTCTACAGTGTCTGCTGCTTTAGCTGTTTCTTTCTTCTCGGTTTCTTTCTCTGCATCTGCTGATTTCTTTTCTGCAGTCTTTCTTGTTCTTCTTGCTGCCGGTTTCTTTGCTGTTGTTTCTTTCTTTACAGTCTCTGTTTCAGCAGTTTCTTTCTTGTTTGCTTCTTTATTTACAGCTACTTCTTCAGCAGTTGTCTTTGCAGGAGCCTCTTTAACTTCGGTTGTCTTCGCAGTGGATGTGTTGAGATCTGCTGTAGTTGCTTTTGTTGCCATATGATTAGCCTCCTTACAAGGTATAAGTATTCGTAACTGCTCAGTTTTGTACAGTTACAGGTATTCTTATGTTACCGAAAATATGATAAACAGTAACATTCTTTTATGAAAATAGAATACTACGAATCTTCTGCTTTTGCAATGTTTTTCTGTTTTTATAATTTAGGCATCTTATGAACAGTAACATGAACAGTATTATTTTTTACTCTGTATCCGTCATTTTCTATAGTCCTAGATTCTGCAGATCTTCCTTCATATATGCCGAAAGTCTCCTCTGAAGTTCCTCATTCTGCGGAAGGCTTAAATCCCCGTCAAGGGACAGAATCTCCGAAGCCGTTTCACTGGCAGCTTTCAGGATATCCGCATCCTGATAGATGTCCCCCAGTTTAAATTCCAGCAGACCACTCTGGCGGATTCCAAAAAGATCACCAGGACCGCGAAGCTTCAGATCCTCTCCTGCAATATAAAATCCATCATTGGATTTGTTCAGAATCTGCAGACGTTTAGAAATTTCCTTTGCACCATTTCCCTGCATAAAAATGCAATATGACTGATATTCCCCTCTACCGACACGCCCGCGAAGCTGATGAAGCTGTGCCAGCCCGAAACGCTCGGCATTCTCCACCATCATCACTGTAGCATTAGGCACATTTACTCCTACCTCAACTACAGTAGTAGATACCAGGATCTGAATTTCCCCTGCGGCAAAAGCCTCCATGATCACATTCTTCTCTTTCGCTTTCATCTTTCCATGAAGAGAAGCAATCTTTATATCCGGCGAAAAAACATTGCGAAGCTTCAGGGTATAATCCAGCACATTTTCCCCATCCATCCCTTCGCTCTCCTCCACCATTGGACAGATCACATAAACCTGCCGTCCCTGACGGATCTGCTTCTCCATAAAGGAATAAGCTTTCGGCCTGTAAGAAGTATCCACCACACAATTTTTAATGGGAAGTCTCTGCGCAGGAAGTTCATCAATTACTGAAATATCCAGATCCCCGTATATAATGATCGCCAGCGTCCTTGGAATCGGTGTAGCACTCATCACCAGCACATTAGGCGGGTTTCCCATAGTAGTCAGTGCTTCCCTCTGTTTCACACCAAAACGATGCTGCTCATCCGTGATCACAAGACCCAGATCACAGTACACAACCTTCTCCTGGATCAGCGCATGCGTTCCTATCACCAGGTTAGCCTCTTTTGACGCGATCAGCGCATATTTTTCCCTTTTCTCCTTTGCGGTATCTGATCCTGTCAGCAAAACCGGATGCCCAAAATCAATATTCTGTTCCTGCAGCAATTTCTCCATTGCCTGAAAATGCTGCCTTGCAAGAACCTCCGTAGGTGCCATAAGCACTGCCTGATATCCATTCTCCACAGTCATGATCATTGCAAGAAACGCAAGGATCGTCTTACCACTTCCTACATCTCCCTGAACCAGTCTGGACATCAGGGCCTGGCCGCTTAAATCCCTCTCAATCTCATGCCACACATTCAACTGCGCCTTTGTCAGATCATAGGGCAGACTTTCAATAATCTGCTCTGTCGTCCACACCGGATGCATGGGAAACGCATTCGGTGCTTCCTCCGTCTTCTCTTTCAAAGACTGCACAGCAAGAATAAAAAGAAGAAACTCGTCAAACACCAACCTTCTCCTTGCAGCTAACAGCTCCTGCATATTTTGGGGAAAATGAATCGCAGGAATCGCAAAATTCCTGTCTGCCAGGTGATACCTCTCCTTATACTCATCTGCCAGATACTCTGCCTGAAGCTTCTGCTCATCAAGCACCTGATGGATCAGCTTCACAATCGTTTTATTAGAAAGCCCCGCAGTCAGTCCATAAATCGGCTGAAGACTGTGCAGAATCTCCTCATAAGCCGCAGGCGTAAAAATCTCAGGGTGCTCCATCTGCAGCTTCCCCTGCTTCCTAACGACACGCCCCCGCAGAACAAACCTGCTGCCTTTCCTGACTGCAGAGCGCAGATACGGTGCATTAAACCACGTAACAGAAATTTTCCCCGTAAGATCTGCCACAGTGGTCGTGATCACCTGAAGATTCCGCACCTGATTCACATACACACCCGTTATAACCGCCACAGAAATCGCCACAACAGCTCCCTCTTCCAGAGACCGGATCTCAACAGGCTCCTCGTACGCATCATAATTACGTGGATAATAACTCAGAAGAGATTCCATATCCGTAACTCCTATTTTCGCAAATAACTTTTCCGTTTTCTCCCCCACGCCCTTCAAAGTACGCAAAGATGTTGACATATACCACCGATTCCTTTCTACTACAATATAATTATGAATATCCCTTACAGCCAGTAAAAATTATCTATCTTATCCCTGCAAAAAATTAACCAAATCAAGCAACCCTCATTCTTCAATCACAATAATCTGCCGACAATAAACTTCCACTATCCAAATCTCAGGCAGGAAAATATTTTCCTGCCGTCCCCTTTTATAACACGAAAACGGATATACCCACCCTCAACAATGGCCTATACCCGTTTTCATCACATGAACTATTCGTTTATCTCTCTCAAAAACTCTATTATCCTACTCTACAGAAATAACATAATAATAAATCGGCTGTCCACCCGCATTCAGTTCCACATCACAATCCGGATAAGCCTCCTCCAGAGCCGTTGCCAGCTCCTCAGCTTCAGCCTCCTCAGTATCAGCACCATAATAAATACTGATCACCTCAGACTCATCATCCACCATCTGGGCAACTGTCTCCTTGGCAACTTCCATGCGGTCCTTGCCAACAGCCAGGATTCCATGATCACCGATACCCATCATATCACCCTCATGGATCTCCTTATCATCAATCCTTGTATCACGCACAGCATACGTGATCTGTCCGGTCTTCACATGTTCGATTGCCTGAAGCATAGCCTCAATATTCTCCGCACTGTTCTTCTCGGGCACATAACTGATCATGGCAGTAATTCCCTGCGGAATGGTCTTAGTCGGCACAACCACGATCTCTTTATCCTCAGTAAGATCCCTTGCCTGGTTTGCAGCAAGAACAATATTCTTATTGTTCGGGAAAATATAAATAGTCTTTGCATTTACTTTTGCAATGGCATTGAGCATATCCTCTGTACTCGGGTTCATCGTCTGACCGCCCTCGATCAGGTAATCCACACCCAGTTCCTTAAAGATCTCTGTCATTCCCTTTCCCACAGATACGGAAATAAAGCCTACTTCCTTCGGCGGCTGTGCTGCTTCTTCTTTTTCTTCCTGTTCTGCCTGCTCTTTCGCCATTTTCTCGGCATCCTTTATAAGCTTCTCCTGATGCTCCTCACGCATATTGTCGATCTTCATACGTGAAAGTGCACCAAAGGTAAGGGCTTTCTCAATAGCCTGTCCGGGATGATTGGTATGAACATGAACCTTCACGATCTCGTCATCTGCAACAAGCACAATAGAATCACCAAGGGACATCAGGAATTTCTTAAATTCATGCTCTGTCTCCTCGGACATCGGCTGGTTCAGAAGAATAATAAACTCTGTACAATAACCAAATTTAATATCAGCCTCTGTCTGTGCATCGATCTTAGTCACAGCAGGACCTTTGGCCTTGTCAAACTGTGTATAATCAATCTCTTTGCCAAGGAAACCATCATATGCACCATGGTATACTTCCAGAAGTCCCTGTCCACCGGAATCCACTACTCCTGCTTCTTTCAGAACCGGCAGCATCTCCGGTGTCTTTGCCAGAGTTTCCTCCGCATGAGCGATCACGCTCTGGAAAAATGTATCCAGATCCTCTGCTGTCTCCGCAAGCTCTACAGCCTTGGCAGCAGCCTCTCTTGCAACAGTAAGGATTGTTCCTTCCTTCGGTTTCATGACTGCCTTATATGCAGTCTCCACACCTTTTTCCATGGCTGCCGCGATATCAATGGCATCCAGTTCCTTACTGTTCTTAACACTTCTGGTAAAACCACGCAGAAGCTGAGAAAGAATAACACCTGAGTTACCTCTTGCACCGCGCAGAGAACCGGAAGAAATCGCCTTGGCCAGTGACTCCATGTCAGGCTCTCCCAGAAAACCTACTTCTGCTGCTGCTGCCATGATCGTCATTGTCATATTGGTTCCTGTATCTCCATCCGGTACCGGAAATACGTTCAGTTCGTTGATCCATTCTTTTTTAGCTTCCAGATTCTTGGCTCCTGCAAGAAACATCCTGGAAAGTATTCTGGCATCTATGGTTTTGTTATTCACCACAAGTTCCTCCTCTATCCTAATCAATTGCGCGTACACCTTCTACATAAATATCGATCTTATCAATCTCCATTCCTGTAAAGGCCTCGACTTTATATTTGACATTGCTGACAAGGTTGTCTGCAATTGTACTTATATTCACGCCATATGCCACAATAACATGGAAATTCAGGCGGATTTTATTGTCCTCTGTAATTCTGACGCTGATGCCATGTTTCAGGCTGTTCTTTCCAAGAAGCTTTACCAGTCCGTCCTTCATACTGACTGCAGCCATGCCTACGATACCAAAACATTCTACAGCAACGCTTCCTGCGTAGGTTGCGATTACATCTGTGTCAATTATGATCTGACCTAATCCGGAATCTATACGTCCATTCATATGGTTACCTCCAATGCTCATTATTGTATGTAAGTGTATTATAACCTCTTTTCACAGAAAAAGAAATATAATTTTTGAGTTTTTTTCCATTTTTTTGCTTGCAAAAGCACAATTCATCTGTTACAATGTAATCTGTTGAACACAAGGTTACTGTTCAGACGCTATGCACACAGCACGACAGTAACAATAAAGCGTCAAGGAGGTGCTATCATGGCTAAATGTGCAATCTGTGAGAAAGCTGCTCATTTCGGAAATAATGTAAGTCATTCACATAGAAGATCCAATAAAATGTGGAAATCTAACGTAAAATCCGTTAAAATCAAGACTGCTGAGGGTGGAGCTAGAAAGACATATGTATGTACTTCTTGCTTAAGATCCGGTAAAGTAGAAAGAGCATAATAACACCATTACCCCTGTTACAACAGGGGTATTTTTTTTGCAAAAAAGACTGTCCCTCTGTTCAGATATTCTTTACCGAATATTCTGCCTGAGCTGACAGTCTTTTTTTATTTCATATGTCAAACGGGATATTCGCAATCTTCTGTAAAGTTAATGACAGAAAAGATGATATCCCAACAACAGGAAAACTCCGGCCGAAACCACCAGAACCACATTTTCTGCGATCAGCATCCCGATTATCATCCCAATCCCTATGAAAAACAGCATAAAGCCGAACAGCTTTTCCAATTCTTCTGCACCTTTTTCATCGGTTTGCTATAGTCTATGCAAAAATTATTTTTCTGATTCGCCGACAGATTCTTCGTCACCTTTTCCGGAGGTAAAACGATCTACAAAATCCGGAACCATATCAAGGATCTTGGTGAGACCATCCTGATTTTTCACATTGACCAGCTTTGTTGTTCCATTCTGGATCACAAGCACTGCACAGGGAGTCATCTTTCCTGCCATTCCGCCGCCACCGTTATCCTTCTTCTCTCCTGAAAAAGCACCGGCACCTACACCGAAAGATACATCCATCAGAGGAAGAATGATCGTATCGCCTACATGGATTGCCTCTCCTACCACTGTTTTCGCAGAAATAAAACTGTCCATTCCCTTGAATAATGAATTTACGGTTTCTTTAAAATTGTTTTCATTTGCCATGGTCATGCCCTCCTGGTTTTCCAACGTTTTATAACGTATTTTATATTTTTATTGAAATAAATACTCACTGCTGCCCGCACAGGAACAAATCCGTAGATCCTGCCTTTTGCCCTGATGTTTCCATACAGATAATTCTCACTGTCAAAACGGGGATTGATCTGTATACAGTTTTTGTGAAATGGAATTGTCATCCCAAGTACAGCAAGTGCCGCACCTGTCAGCGCCGGATCTTCAAAAGAAAAAGTAACCTGCCCTTCTATCCTTGTAGGAAAAATATGCTTAAGCAAAAATTTTCCATGTTTCCATACAAGCTTTCTGGCAGCTGTCACTCTGGGATGTTCTATAAACGCCTTCCACCAGGACACATTCTTCTTAATCTTCCCGAATGTCCTGCGGATATTTTGCAGTTTTGTACGAATCGACTGAAATATATTTCGGATCCGGTCATAGATCCTTTTTATAAAAAACTGCCTCTTCTTTAGACTATTCCGATCTGTATCATCTGCATTCAGTTCCTGCTGTCCGGATATCTGACTGTTTCTGATCCTCTCTGTATCAGCAGATGTACCTGAAGCTGAATTTCTGTCTGTTTTCAGATCCTCAGTCTCCATATTCTCTGATTTCGGGTGATCAACCACTGATTTTTTCATGCTCTTCTTCCCTGTTTCCGTCTGTGCCGGATACAGATACCTTTTCTGCGCCGGATTTCTCCGGATTTTTCCCGGATTTCTTTGTTACAGTCCTCTTCTCCTGCCGTTTTTTCAACAACTTGTCTACGGGAATTCCAAACAGATGAAAGGATATCTCCATCTGCTGATCTTTCCATTCCGCTCTCAGCGAAATCCCATGAAACAGCCAGCTTACGATACCCTCTCCCTCTGTCTGTTTCCAGCCACCTTCTGCCTTGACAGCTGATGCCTTATATCTTACAGGACAGAACAGTACAAGAAGAACTGCCAGTAAAAGAAGGCCCAGCAGAATTCCCAGGATGATCAGTATAAATTTAAGGATCAGCCATAAAATATGTAACATATTCTCACCTGTTTTCTATATATTCAGCTGTTGCGAAGGTTCCCGTTTCCCTGTACATTTCATCGATCAGACTTCGCACCATCTCCAGGGCTTCCTCTTTGCCCTTCGCCATTCCTATGATCTTCGGACAGATTCCATAAAAGCTCTTCTGTATCAGCATTGCTGCAGGAATAATATCCATCAGATTCACAGGATTCTCTGACAGAGTAAGGAGATAAATGCCCAGAACCGGTTTTCCGCTGTTCAGTTTCTTTTTTATCTTCTCAGGATCCTTTACAGATTCCCCTGCAAGAAAATTCTCCTGCCATTTCAGCATCTTACACCCTCTCCCGTTTCTATAACACTTCAGTTACAGTATTTCCATTTTCTCCAAAATTTAAACCGGGCTGCGTTGCAAAAAAATCACAGCCCTGTTCTCTCGTTAATAATACTTATGCTGTTTTCCCCTAAAGTCCATTGCTTCTCATCTCCAGATATTCCTGATAAGCACGCTCTACGATCTGCTTCTCGTTTGAAAACCTCAGCAGATGATAGATCTCATGAAATTTATAATATCCGGAATCTACAAAAAACTCCTCTCTCTGGGGCTTACTATGATAATTATCCGCAGTCATAAGATACCAGTGTACCTCTTTGAAAACCACGTCCTCCGGAACGGTAAAGTTATATTGGCTCTTTCCGATGTATTTCACAATGGTCGCACGCACTCCAGCCTCTTCCATCACTTCCCGCAATGCTGTCTGTTCATGCGTTTCGCCTGGTTCCACTGTTCCTTTCGGCAATACCCAGCCCTCATAACGGTTCCTGTAAGATTTATACAAAGTAAGAATCTTACCCCGATGAATTACCACACCGCCACAGCTCGTTGCTTCTATCATAATGCAATCCCTCCTGTTTTGCGTGGTATTATAAACTGAGTATAGTATATCTCTTTTTTTTCCAAACCCGCAAGCTATAAATATCATTTCATAACATATTACCGATTAATTAGTTACTGTTCACTCCGTTCACAGTAACGTAGCCAAAATTCATTCCAGATTGCCTGCAACATGGAATTTATTACTGCTTATCATAATAATACGCATCAAATATCTGCTCTGCGATGGGCACTGCTGCTTCACTTCCGGTACCGCCATTCTCAACAATGATCGCAACTACCAGATCCGGATCATCCACGTTGGAATAACCGATAAACCAGGAATGACTGGAACCATTCTCATCAAATTCCGCTGATCCGGTCTTGCCTGCCACTGTATATCCTCTTCCGTTCAGAGCCGATGCGGTTCCGTTTTCCACAACACCTTTCATAAGCTTTCCAAGGATATTCGCCTCATTTGTTGTCATCAGACGTTTATAGCTCTCCGGCTCTGTTGTCTTCACTGTCTCTCCGTCTGAACTTACAACAGAATCAATGAGATAAGGCTTCATGAGCTCCCCGCCATTGGCGATCGCACTGGTAATCAGCGCCATATGCATAGGTGATACCAACGTATTACCCTGTCCGATGGCAGTCTGCATAACCTCTGCAACAGAAGATTTTCCATTTAATGTAAAAGTACTCTTTTTATAGGAAGAAAGCGGAAGACTCTTATTAAAAAGAAGATTCTCGGCTGATTTTTTTCAGAGAACTGCCTCCGAGCATGGTTCCGATCTCTGCAAATGCACTGTTACAGGAATTGGCAAAAGCACTGTAAAAATCTTCCTGTCCATGAACAGTTCCGCCATAGCACCTGATCGTGTGATCTTCTCTGGTAATACTTCCCTCACAGAGATAGGAAAATCCCTCCAGACTGCCCTTGATTCTGAAATAGTCCAGGGCAGTTACCACCTTAAATGTAGATCCCGGAGGATAGGCTCCGTTTGTAGCTCTGTTCAACAGACTGCTGTCATTGGAATCATTTACCAGTGTGTCCCAATTCTGGGAAATAGTATTCGGGTCAAAGTCCGGTCTGCTCATTTCCACCAGAATCTTACCTGTAGAGGGTTCTATGGCAACAACCGCCCCTCTCCTGTCACCAAGTGCATTATAGGCAGTTGACTGAAGATCTGCGTTTAACGTCGTGATCACAGAATCACCCGTATTTTTCTGATTCTTAAACTCATTTTTCATCTGGTTCAGGAAAAATTCATGAGAAGTCAGAAGCTGGAAGTTCGCCTCTGATTCCAGTCCGCTTTTTCCATTAGTGTCATATCCGACTACATGAGCGAACATATTTGCATAGGGATAAGTACGTTCCTCTGTTCCGTCTTCGTAAACATTGGTCTGGGCAAGCACCTGCCCATCTGCAGATATGATCTTACCTCTTACAACCCTGTCTGAAAAAGTATCCTGCCTTGTATTATAGGGACTATTGATAAAATCATCGCTCTTTGCATAATTAAAGTAGATTAGATATCCGATCATACTGACAAAGATCAGCACAAAAAATGCAGGATACCAGTGTATACTCTCTGTTACGGGGTCTTCTCTTTTCAGAAATCTCCCGGGCTTTGCGCTTCTGGCGCTTCTTCAACTCTCTGCGCCGTTCCTTTTCTTCGATATCTCTCAATTTCTTCGTCCTCATCTTCTCTCAAAATATACAATCCCTGAATGATCGCCAGCATCAGTACTGTACACGCGACAGAACTTCCTCCATAGCTGACCAGAGGAAGAGTTACACCTGTCATAGGGATAAATTTCGTTGCTCCGCCAATTGTCAGAAATACCTGAAATGCATATTCCGTACCAAGTCCAAGTGCGATCAGTTTGTAGAATGGTTTCTTAATCTTAAGCGCAATATTTACGATCATCAAAAAGAAACTCATACATACCAAAATCAGGCAGATTGCAAAAATCCCACCCAGTTCCTCACAGATTGCACTGAATATAAAGTCATTCTTGACAACAGGGATCTTCTCAGGCGAACCCTGACACAATCCCATTCCAAACCATCCGCCGGTTCCAATGGCAAACAGTGACTGGACGATCTGGTATCCTTCATTCTGATATACCGCCATGGGATCCTTCCAGGCTGTCACTCTCTGACGCACATGGCCAAACAGATGATATGCGACAACTGCCCCTGCAGATCCGCCTGCAAGACCAAGTGCCAGATATCCCACATTTCTGGATGCCACATAAATCATCACAAGATATGCCGCAAAGAAGATCACTGCACTTCCAAGGTCTCTGGAAAGTACAAGAATCCCCACATGCAGTCCCGCCACTACCGTAGTCTGGACCACTTTTGAAAAATCAGCACCTTTTCTCAGCAATGCCGCCATAAAGAACACAAATGTAATCTTTATCGCCTCTGAAGGCTGGATTCCCATCAGGGAAAGTTTTGCTCCATAGCTTGTCTTTGCAAGCACAAATACCGCCGCCAGCAAAACGATTCCGATTCCCGCATAAACCCATGTCAGGTCCTTGAGAAATTTCATCTTCCTGATCAGGACAGGTACGATCAATGCCACCACATTTACGCCTGCCACAATCACCAGCTGTCTGGTAGCTGTGGAAACATCCAGCCTGCACAGCATAATAAATCCTACGCTGAGAAGCATGCACATATTGTTGAGCAGTAAAATCGATGCTTTCTTATAAAAAATCCTGTACAAAATCTGGATTCCCGCAAAAAATGCCATCATTTCGACATAAAACAACACGACCTGAAACTTACCTGTCTTCAGGTAGATGACCAGAAACGCAGTGAAATCCATAAAAAAGATAAGCATCAGCTGCTGGCGCAGCGATTCGTTTCTCTCCTCCTCACTCTGCTGTTTCACCAGATAGAAACAGTGAAAGGTATAAATCACCATCAGGGTAAGGATCACATACTTGGATAATTCTACAATTACATTAATCATATGCCTTACTCGGCTCCTCTTTTAAAATGTCCCTTTGTATATTCCCGTTTCGGAGGATTCTTCCCATCACGATAAACAGCTCTGAACTCTTCATATATCTTCACCGCATCCTGAGGCTTCTCAATGGTAAATGCAAGTCTCAGGGAAGAGACACCAAGTCTGTCTATTTGTGATTTCTCTTTCAACAGGCCATAAGGGATACTGTTGTAAATGATATTATAGCAGGGTATACAGAAATCTGTATTCTCAGTTTTCCATGGGTTACATATACATTTCGCCGTAAATTCTTTATCGTAACGGTCTTTTAAAGTTACCCCTTCTTCCTTATGATTACATCCGTAAAGATTTTTATGCACACACTGGGCCGATATCATAAGAGGCAGATATCCGTAGATCAGCATCTCGCTGTCCCGGTTATCTCTGTGGCGGATTTCCCCTTCGTTCAGCTCAAGCGGTACCGTATTTCTGAGGACTTTCTGATCTTTCCAGAAATCAGCAGCTTCATCATTCCACGTATACATACTGTGATCCAGAACACATTTCTCAGCCAGACCTGCCTTTCGCAGAACTGCAAAAGTCTCCAGATTTCTTACCAGAAATCCTGTCATTCCTCTGTCCATCCACTCTCTGATCCTGATGAGAAGCTCCCGGGGCATCTCACCTCTCATAATATGCGGAAGAGACAGATACATCTCCATTCCTCTGCTTACACAGTCATCCAGGCAGACCTCCATGGCATCAGCGTTCAGATACATTCCATGTATCCCCTCTCTTTTATATAACGCCAGTGCAGTGGATTTTTCTTCACAGGAAATATAAATCGGAAGATTTTTCTGCTTTGGCGAATCTGCTTTTCTTCCGGCATCCTCTGATAAGCGTTTCTTCCCATTATTTTCTTCTCTCTTATATAGTTTGAGCAATTCATTTTCCAGAGATTCCAGTGCCTCTCTTCTCGCCTCATTCAGCATCTTCATCGGGATAAAAATATTCTCATCCATCTGGATGTCCAGATTTTCCCACTCATATTCTGTATTTCCAAGCTTCTCCATCTGTGAACGGATACGTTCCTCTGTCAGCGGCTGGTTCTGCGCATACTGTACCTCACCCACAGACGCAGATCCATGGATTCCCCTGCATGACACATCCAGTATAGCAGGACTTCCCGGAAAAAGAATGAATGTTCCCTGAAATTTTTTCTTTCATTTTTTCTTAATACAGGACTGACATCTCCTGTTTTCTTCTCATTGCTGAATGCCATCATGGACGGACCATTCTGCATCTGATAATAACCGGTACAGGAACCTCCCCTGTTAAACAGATCCAGCAGATATCTCTTATCCTCCTCTGCTACCCTGTAATTCTCAGCTCCCTTCTCAAAAAGAAGATCCAGGTACTTCCGATATACAGAAGTTACCCCTGCTGTATATCCCGGCTGCTTCATTCTTCCCTCTATCTTAAGAGAAGTAACACCAGCCTCCAGAATCTGCGGCAGAATCTCTATAGTAGAAATATCCTTCAGACTCAGAGGACATAGTTCTTGCACTTTCCGATTCTCCGTATTTATATTCCTTCCGCTTCGTTTCGCAGAATTTCTGTTTCCGAAATCTCTACCTCTGAAATTTCCGCTTTCTGAATTTTCTGCTTTGCTATTTTTCTCTGACTGCCTGCCATTTTCCCCGCAGCAAAGTACTGCCTGGTAAGGCAGACGACAGGGCTGTGCGCACCTTCCTCTGTTACCGCTTCTTCCACCCAGGATACTGCTCATCAGGCACTGTCCCGAATAACTGTAGCACAAAGCTCCATGGACAAAAGATTCAATCTCGATAGGACTTATCTCATGCATCCTCCGGATTTCTTCAAGGGAAAGCTCTCTGGCAGTTACCACTCTGGAGGCACCCTGCTCTTCCAGAAACTTCATCCCCTCCGGACCTGTCACAGTCATCTGTGTGCTGGCATGAAGGTGCATACCCGGAAACATCTCCCTGATCATCTTAAACACACCCATATCTTGAACGATTACCGCATCCAGACCTTCCTTATAATATGGAAGCAGATAATCATACAACTGTTCAGACAGTTCCCTGTTCTTCAACAGCGTATTCACTGTCAGATAAAGTTTCCTGCCATGGATATGAGCAGTATCAATGGCACGCAAAAGCTCTTCCTCTCCGAAATTCTTCGCATAGGCCCGCGCGCCAAAGGCTGCTCCCCCTACATAAACCGCATCTGCACCTGCACCGATCGCTGCCTCAAATCCCTCATAGGAACCGGCAGGTGCCAGAAGTTCAATCTCTTCTCTTCTCAATTCTATACCTCACGTTTTCTATAGCAGTCGTCGTCAAATTGCTATATTATTCAAATCGAACACATATGAAATAAATCATAAAGGGGAAATCACCGAAGTAATCCCCCCTCTGTTATTTCAGCAGCTCATCAATCTGCTTTTCCAGTTCCTTATTCTTTCCCTCCAGAAGGCTCTTCTGTTCCAGGGCTTCCTGTTCATGCTTCTGCGCTTCCTCTATCTGCATACGAAGCGAGATCAGCTCATGCTTCAGATCATACATCTCCTGATCCTTCTGCTGTAAATCCTGTTCAAACACCTCTGCCTGTTTCTTTGCCTTAAAATAGTCATCTGTAATATTCAGGCTGATAAGTGTATGCTTGGTTTCCATGGGCTGTCTGCTGTAACCCGGCATAGCACTTAACTCATCCATCTTTTTATTTATATAGGATGCTACTTTCTGAAAATATTCTTCCGATTCATAGCCTCCCAGCGTAATAATCTTACCACCTATGATTACCTTTGCTGTATTTTTGACCGCCATCCGTACGAGCCTCCTGTATCTTTCCTTCAATCTGCCCGGAACCCCGGACATTTACTTCATTATACTCGAAAGCAGTCGAAATGTATAGGAATTTTTAAAAAAACTTTTACCTTTTTTATATTTTTACACCCTTAACCTCAGATTTTTCTCCGGCATCTGATAGCCCAGATGCTCATACGCAAGCGCCGATGCCATACGTCCTCTCGGCGTACGGTTCAGGAATCCATTCTGCAGCAGATAAGGCTCATACACATCCTCCAGCGTACCGGAATCCTCCCCTATCGCCGCAGCCAGAGTCTCCAGTCCCACAGGACCACCCTGAAAATTCACGATCATAGTCTGAAGAATCCTTCTGTCAATCTTATCCAGACCATACTGATCCACTTCCAGAAGATTCAGCGCAAAACACGCCACATCATAAGTAATCCGTCCATCATACTTCACCTGCGCAAAATCACGAACCCTCTTCAGCAGACGGTTGGCAAGCCTCGGAGTTCCCCTGGATCTCTTGGCAATCTCAGCCGCACCCTTCTCATCAATCTCCACTCCAAGAACCTGAGCAGAACGGATAATGATCGTCTTAAGCTCCTCATGAGTATAAAACTCCAGATGATGCATCACACCAAAACGGTCACGAAGAGGTGCAGACAGAAGTCCTGCCCTGGTAGTCGCCCCCACCAGTGTAAACTTCGGCAGATCCAGACGTATAGACCTGGCAGAAGCTCCCTTCCCGATCATAATATCAATAGCATAATCCTCCATAGCAGGATAAAGGACCTCCTCCACCTGCCTGTTCAGGCGGTGGATCTCATCCACAAACAGAATATCTCCCTCCTGCAGATTATTAAGGATCGCAGCCATCTCCCCCGGCTTCTCAATAGCCGGCCCAGAAGTCACCTTCATATGAACCCCCATCTCATTGGCAATAATCCCCGAAAGAGTAGTCTTACCAAGCCCCGGAGGACCATAAAACAAAACATGATCCAATGCATCATGCCTCTGCTTCGCAGCCTCTATATAAACCTTCAAAGTACTCTTGGTCTTCTCCTGACCAATATAATCATCCAACGTCTGCGGCCGGAGATTCCCCTCCAGAGAAAAATCCTCCTCCGTCACATCCGTAGTTATAATACGTTTCTCCATCTGTTACCCATCCTAACCTATAACAATTCTATAACAATACAGGCAATCCAATCTACCAGAGCGTGAAATCCTGCTTCAGTTAAAAATTCTTCAGTGCAGCCTTCAAAAGCCCTTCCACATCATCCGGCGGCACATCCGTAACCTTACGCACCGCCCGAAGCGCATCCGCACTGCTGTATCCCAGCGCAACCAGAGCCTCAACAGCTTCCTGCCTGCCATCCGAAACCTCACCGGCTCCCACTGCTGCCCTCTCCTGCTCATGAGCCAGCTTCAATTCAAACGCATCCTCCAGCTTCATCTTATCCTTCAGCTCAAGAATCAGCTTCTGAGCCGTCTTCTTCCCGATACCCGGAGCCTTCGACAACGTCTTCACATCATCCGAAAGAATTGCAAACCTCAATTCATCCGCCGTAATCCCCGCCAGAACTCCCAGCGCAGCCTTCGGCCCCACACCATTCACGCCCAGAAGCAGCTTAAACATCTGCAGATCATCCTTAGACCTGAAACCATACAACTGCATGGCATCCTCTCTCACATTAAAATAAGTATGAATCTTCACTTCCTCTCCCATATGAATCTGCGAAAGATCCGTACCCGTCATATATATCTCATACCCGATTCCCCCTGCCTCAACAATGACAGAATTCTCGGTCATATCCACCGCCGTTCCACGAACAAATGCAATCATAATGCTTCCTCCGTTTCCATCTTCATCACTTCTGAACCATCATAACACATCCCCCTCCATAGTGCAAACATATATTCGAACTTCTGAAATAAATTTACTTAGTTTTATTCAAGTATTTTTCCAACAACCAGCGCGGGACATTATTTCTGTTTGGGCGAATTTTGCAGGAAGCGTAGTAACTCTTAGTTCCGGGAAATCTGCGTTATGAGCAAAATACTCACTGTCTGAGCCGCAGGCGAGTTTGAGTATTTTGCGAATGCTTTTAGCAGATTTTCCGAAACTTAGAGTTCCTAGCTTCCGAAACTGAGTCCAAACAGAAATAATGTCCCGCGCGTCCCTTAATCGAAAAAAGAACCGCCATGCCACCGCACAGCAGTTCTTCCTCACATCACTGAATAATATGTCTCGGACAAACCTCTTTACAAGCTCCGCAATTCGTACACTTACTATAATCAATATGCGCACAGAAATTATCAACCGTAATTGCCCCATTCGGACAGGTCTTCTCACACTTCTTACATCCGATACAGCCAACCTCACACGCAGAAGTAACAGCCTTACCTTTGGCATGAGAACTACACTGCACAAACGTAGTCTGCTCATAGGGTACAAGCTCAATCAAATGCTTCGGACACTTGGCAACGCACTTACCGCATGCCTTACAAGCCTCCTTATCAACCACTGCCACACCGTTCACAACATCAATCGCCCCAAACGGACAGGCTTTCACACAGCTTCCGAATCCAAGACATCCGAATGCACATGCCTTAGCTCCGCCACCAGGAATGAAAGCCATCATCTCACAGTCTTCCACACCTGTATACTCATAATTATCCTTCGTCTTCTCACAGGTACCCGCACACTTCACATACGCCACCTGACGGGCAGTCTCCACAACCTCCTGTCCCATGATCGCTGCGATCACCTTTCCGACAGGCTCACCGCCTACAGGACATCCGTTTACAGGTGCCTCACCTTTGGCGATTGCTGCTGCCAGGCCATCACAGCCGGGATAACCACAGCCACCGCAGTTATTACCGGGAAGTGCCTCACGAACAGCAACTTCCTTCTCATCCACTTCCACAGCAAACTTCTTACCGGCAACGCCAAGGAAAACACCGATAAAAAGACCTACTGCCGCAACCAGTACAGTTGCCGCGATAATTGCTCCTATATTCATACCAGTCCCCTCCTTAAATCAGTCCTGAAAATCCGAAGAAGGCAATTGCCATCAGTCCGGCTGTCAGCAGAACTGTAGGGAATCCCTGGAAGGATTTTGGAATGTCATTGTATGCGATTTTCTCACGGATACCAGCCATCAGCACGATGGAAATAGTAAAGCCCACTGCTGTTGCAAATCCGTTCACTGTTCCCTGAAGAACATTATACTCTTTCTGCACGTTTGTAAGGGCAACACCAAGAACCGCACAGTTTGTTGTGATCAGTGGAAGATACACACCAAGTGCCTGATACAGAGAAGGCATTGTCTTCTTAAGGAACATCTCTACAAACTGTACCAGCGCCGCGATCAGCAGGATGAATACGATAGTCTGCAGATAAGTCAGGTTCGTAGGAACCAGGATAGCATTGTAAATAATACCTGTCACAAAAGATGACAGTGTAATAACGAAGATGATCGCACCGCCCATGCCGGCTGCTGTCTCAACACTCTTGGAAACACCAAGGAAAGGACAGAGGCCAAGGAACTGGCTGAGGACTACGTTATTTACAATCGCTGAGCTTACAAGTATGATCAAAAGTTCTTTCATAATCCATTACCCCCTTTTTCCCTTACACATGGTATTGCCACAGGCTGCACAGCTTCCGCCGCAATCAGGATTACTTGGATCAATGCCACGTTTGGCTGCACCGATTTTGAATTTGTTCTGTAATGCAGAAAGCGCTGCCAGAACAAAGAATGCTCCGGGTGCCAGGATAAAGATTGTAATCGGTTCATAACCAGCCTTACCTGCTGCAGCATCTGCCAGAGGAAGAATCTGATGTCCGAACAGAGAACCTGCGCCGATCAGCTCACGTACTGCACCGATACAGGTGATACTTAAGGTAAATCCAAGGCCCATACCAATACCATCAAACAGAGAGGCAATCGGTTTATTCTTGGATGCATATGCTTCTGCACGTCCAAGGATGATACAGTTAACTACAATCAGAGGAATATAGATTCCAAGGGAGTCATACAGACTTGGGATAAATCCCTGTAAAAGAAGCTGTACAACTGTTACAAAGGAAGCAACAACTACGATAAATGCAGGCATACGCACTCTGTCCGGAATAAAGTTTCTCAGAAGAGAGATCATTAAGTTGGATGCTGCAAGGATCACTGTTGTAGTAAGTCCCATTCCGATACCATTGGTTGCAGATGTGGTGATAGCCAGTGTAGGACACATACCAAGCATCAGTACAAAGGTAGGATTTTCTTTGATGATTCCGTTATATAAACGTTCAGCAGGTGTGTTTGGTTTCATCACTGATTTCCCCCTTTCTCATACTGGAATGCACATAATCCGGCATTAACACCGTTTGTCATGGCATTCGTTGTAATAGTGGCACCACTTAACGCATCGATCTGATCATCCGCTGTGGCACCGGTCTTTGTATATTCAAATTTGTCTACGTTCTTATCTTTGAACTGATCCTTAAATGCATCTGTGTTTGCTCTCATACCAAGACCTGCGGTCTCACCGATGGAAAGAATGGAAATTCCATTTAAGGTACCGTCATCCTGGATACCCATTGCAAATTGGATATCTCCGCCGTAACCCTCGGAAGTGGTTACTGTAAATGCATATCCCAGTTCATTGCCTGAAGCATCTTTGGCAAGCATAGTCTCATCTATGGACTGTGCCGCATATCCGTTTTCATCCAGATAAGACTGCATGGCATCCGCATCCACATCCACTGTCTCAAAGCTGTCTGCATCTGCAAATACTGCCTTATACGCATCCTGTTTCGCCTGTGCTTCCTGCTTTGCAATAGGATCTGCTGTAATATCCTGGACTACACCAAGAGCAAGTCCTGCCACCAGTGTGATCAATGTAATGGCTATGGTATCTTTGATAATTCTGTTACTCATGCCTTTTTGCCCCCTTTCCCAAATGCCGGGTGACGAGTCACACGTTCAATCATCGGAACTAACAGGTTGCAGAAAATGATCGCATAGGATACGCCCTCTGCGGAACCGCCAAAGAGACGGAAGACCGCAGTCAATACACCAAGACAGACACCGTATACATACTGTCCTCTTGGTGTGATCGGTGTTGTGACATAGTCTGTAGCCATAAACCATGCACCAAGCATAAGACCACCGCCGAAGATGTGGCTGAACAGATAGTTCACGTCAAATCCCTTGCCTGTTCCAAGCATGTAAAGGATTACAAATACTGCGAAACTTCCAATATAGGTAAGCGGAATCTTCAGATCGATCACCTTGAAAACCAGAAGGATTGCTGCTCCGATCAGGATCGCAAGGGCAGAAGTCTCACCGATAGTTCCCTGGATATCACCGATAAACATATGTAATACAGATACAGAACTGTCTGTAAATCCATTCTGTTTCAGAGCTGCCAGAGGAGTTGCACCGGATACAGTATCTACCACACCTCTGAAGCTGTCGCTTACTGCGAAGTCTGTCATCTTTCCTGCGAAAGAGATCATCAGGAAACATCTTCCTGCAAGTGCCGGGTTCATGAAGTTCTGTCCCAGACCACCGAAGAGCTGTTTTACAACGATGATTGCAAATGCACTGCCAAGTACAGGCATCCAGAGCGGAATTGATGCAGGCATATTTAATGCAAGTAATAAACCTGTAACAACTGCACTGAAGTCTGTAATTGTGTTCTTCTTATGCATCAGCTTGTCATAAATCCACTCAAAGAATACACTGGAAGCGACGGTGATCACTACTACCAGTAAGGCACGAAGGCCAAAATTATAAATTCCAAACAGTGTGGTCGGCAGAAGCGCCAGTGCCACAAGCTGCATGATTTTGCTTGTTGTCATCTTATCCCGGACATGGGGATTGGATGATACATGTAACATCTGATCCATTACGATGTCCCCCTTTTACTTTTTCTTACGGCTTGCCAGAACCATCTTACGCATAGATTTGATCATCTGGGTCAGCGGACGCTTGGCAGGGCAGATATAACTGCAGCAGCCACATTCGCAACACTCCATACCATCAAATTTCTGGAAGCTCTTCATGTCACCATGCTCTGCAAAGGTTGCAAGTCTTGCAGGAATGACATGGCCGGGACAGACTCCTACACATCTGCCGCAGTTAATGCATGCAGTCTGTTCGGCATCTGCCACATCATCCTTCTCCAGGCAGAGACATGCGGAGCTTGTCTTAATACATGGTACATGAGTGTCATACATGGCAAATCCCATCATAGGACCACCTGAAATTACTTTGGATACATTGTCTGTCAGTCCGCCGGCAGCTTCAATCAGCTCTGCCATATCTGTTCCGGAAAGGACATCAAAGTTCTGCGGATTCTTAATCCCCTGTCCTGTTACTGTCACGATACGGTCCATAACAGGTTTTCCAAGGATAACGGCTTCATAAACAGCAATTACGGTATCTACGTTGTCAACTACGCATCCTGCATCTGCCGGAAGCATGGCAGAGTTAATCTCTCTGTCTGTGACAGCCTTGATCAGGAAACGCTCACCACCCTGTGGGTACTTGGTCATCAGCTCTGCTACTTCAATACGTGGAATATCTTTTACCATTTCTTTCAGTTTCGCAATACAGTCAGGCTTGTTATCCTCAATACAGATATATCCCTTCGCATTGTCAAAGAGCTTCAGCATAACTCTTAAGCCCTCGATCAGCTTCTCAGAGTCATCCAGCATTCTTCTGTAGTCACTGGTAAGATAGGGTTCACACTCGGCACCGTTTACAAGGATATGATCGATCTTCTCCGGTTCCTTTGGCGCAAGCTTTACCTGTGTGGGGAATCCGGCGCCGCCCATTCCCACTACTCCGCCTTCTTTAATTCTCGCCAGAATTTCCTCTTTCGAAAGATCTTCCAGACGTGCAGGAGTAAATTCCACACTTTCATACTGCTGGTCATTCTCAATGATAATGGAATTGACCATAGAACCTGTTGCTGTCAGGCGCGGTTCGATTCCTTTTACCGTACCGGAAACAGACGAATGGATCGGTGATGAGACAAACCCCGCAGCATCTGCGATCTTCTGTCCTGCGAGCACATGGTCTCCCTTCTGAACTATCGCTGCAGCCGGAGCACCGATATGCTGGGAAAGAGGATATACCATATCTCCCTTTGGCAGATATTTCACTACCGGACTGTTCTTGGATAATTCTTTTCCGTCATAAGGATGAACACCACCCTTAAAGGTTAAAATTCCCATTTCGTTCCCTCCTTTTATATTAAGCACCACCAAAGTGCTCTATTTTTGATAAAATCCATATACTTTTTTGTACATTTTTATCAACCTGTTTATAATATAAACCAGTTTTTTTCGAAAAAAAAGCACTAACCCCAAAATTTTCACTTTTTCTTGTGTATAATTAAAAACAATTTTCAGAAAGGAAAAATTATTAACATGATTGTTAAAAAAATGCCCATTTTACAAGGGTTTCCAGACTTTGAGACTGTTAAATTTTTCACTGGAAAATTCTTCCAAAAATACAATTTTACACCTGTTTTTTACGACATTGAAACCACCGGATTATCAAGAAATTCCACGTATTTATACCTGATTGGAGCTGTTGGAATTGAAGATAAAACTTGGAATTTTTATCAATGGATGGCGGAAAATGCAAGTGAAGAAGAGACAATTCTGAGAATTTTTTCACAATTTCTTCAGCAATGTGATTTGCTGATTTCCTACAACGGAGACCGCTTCGACCAGCCATATCTGGAAGCACGATATGAAAAATATGGAATTTCCTCTCCGTTTACAGGAAAACAGTCGCTGGATCTCTACCTGACATTAAAACCGTTAAAATCACTTTTAAAACTGTCTGCCATGAAGCAGCCCTGCATGGAAGAATTTCTGGGGATCAAAGACAGGATTTATGATAATGGTAAGGAATGCATTAAACTTTACAAAGATTTTCTGAAAAAAAGAGATGCCTTTACAGCTGATGAAATCCTGGGACACAACCTGGAGGATGTGCTGGGACTGGGAAGAATCTTTGATATGCTAGGATATCTTTGCATCTATGATGGAGATTATGAAGTTACATACAGCGAATTTGACGGAGACAACCTGATTCTGAAACTGAAGCTCCCCTGCACACTGCCACAGGAATTTTCCAATGGAAACACCGATTTCTATCTGACAGGAAAAGACGAAGAAATCAATTTAATTATCAAAACAACTGACGGGAAACTGAAACAATACTATGCAGATTATAAGGATTACTATTATCTCCCGGAGGAAGATACGGTCATCCCGAAATCTCTCGGATCCGGAATTGACAGAAAGCACCGGAAAGCAGCAACCAGAAATACCTGTTACACCTGGTTTACCTGCTCCGATGCCTTCCTCAGTTCTCCCGTACAGCAGAAGCAATATCTGACATATACGCTTTCCTGTCTGATTGGAACTCTAGAGCGTGTCTGAAAAATCATCTGTGATTATACATAAATATCGTCGAAAACAATTTCCAATGGATTGTGAAGAGAAAAAGCCCTCTCACTGCTGACCGAGAAAATATAACCGTCAAATTCCATTGTCTCAAAAAAGCATGGCCTTTCTGAGGATTTTCCGAGGACAAACCCATCTGCTGTGGGAACCACTTCAAAAGAATCCAAAGGGAGGCTCATTCCTCTGCCTGTCATTTTCATATAACTTTCTTTTAATGTCCAGAGTGTAAAAAACGCCTTATCTTTGTTCTTCGCAGCCTTGATGTAAGCAAGCTCTGAATGGTAGAAATAATGTTCTGCCACCTCAAGAGGCGCATTGGCATTTTTCTCAATATCGCACCCGACTTCGCAGTCTGACAGCACACCCACAACATAGTCCCCCGCATGAGATACATTAAAAAAATGGCCATCCACAACCGGCTTTTCATTGTCAGAATATCTCAGGCAGCTTTCCGTAAGCCCGTTTTCATCGAGGATTTTTCTGATGATGATTCCTGCACCCAGACTTCTTTTGCGGTCATCAGGCATACGATACCTGATGACCTTTTCTCTTCTTCTGATTCCAACCAGATCCAGAAGCCCTTCATTCTTAAGCGGATCCTCAAAATGATTAATATTGATCCTGTATAATTTCTGCATCTGATCAACAGTTACTTCTTCTGAATATCAATCTTGCTGTCAAACCCTGTAAGGCTGAATACATCGTAAACCTCATCAGAAACATTGATGATCTTAAATCCATCCTTTGGCGCCATTTTTTTGTAGGCTACGATCACCTGACGTAAGCCCGCAGATGAAATATACTCCAGATTTGTAAAATCAAACACCAGGCTTGTGATGCTGTCTTCAAGTCCGGACAGAGCCTCCCCTAACTGGGGAGCTGTCTGTGTATCAAGCCATCCGCTGATTTCCATAGTTGCTTTGTTACCTTCTGTTTTTGTGATAATTTCCATTGTAATTTTCCCTCCTGAATCAATCAAAAAATGTAAGTCTGTCAAGTGCTGCAATTGCATTTTCCAGATATCTGTCATCTGTAACCGGCCATTTATAATCCAGCCTGTACAGAACCTGTGCTGTAAAACGATTGCTGTAATCAATGGTATAGATTTCATTTTCATTATGTGAGGTATAGGCGATCAGTCCGGAAACCGCATCAGAATCCTGACCGGTCTTTGCAAATTCCTTCACTGCTACCTCAAAATCCTCATCTCTTACAATATCAATCCTGAATCCATAACTGCGCATTGCGTAGATCAGGTCTGCCATATAAATATGATGGCTGTTGCATGCATGGAATACAGTAAATCTCCGGTCGGTCTGAGCCAGTCTCAGAACTGCCAGCGCAGTAGAATCAATCGGTGAGAATTCTGCCACCTCATGCATACCGCCCATAGGGAATTTACCTACAGCCGCATAACCTCTCAGGCTGCGAAGGAATCCATTGGTAATGAAATTAATCTGGAACTCACCGTCAGAGTTTCGGCTCATCAGATTACCTACCCGGACTACCTTGCCGTCCAGTCCCTCGGAAACTGCTTCCAGAACCGCCCTCTCTGCCAGGAATTTGGTGCGGATATATTCGTTGGTAATATTCTGTCCGATGTACAGATCATTCTCACAGAAAACTCTGGACATTGGCGGAACACCGTCAGAACCTTCTCCCGCAACGGAAACCGTAGAAATCTGGATCAGTCTGCGGCCGTTATTCTTACAGAAATCGATCAGATTTTCCACACCCTGCACATTAATTCTTTCCAGTACATCATCTGCAGCGAAATGCTTTACGCAGGCAGCACAGTTAACGATGGTACTAAATTTGTATGCTGAGAATCCTGCCACCTGTTCTTTGGAAGTAATATCCCCATCTACACAGATAATACGATTTTCAAACAGTTCCTTGCATGGATTGTCGAAATAGTACATCAGCATATTCATCATTCGTTTTTCCGGTGATTCATATTTGCCCTTGCGCACCAGACAGTAAACCTTACCGTCATAATTGTCAAGGAATGCTTTAAGGACATGGATCCCCAGGAAACCTGTGGCACCTGTGACCATAATATCTCCCAGCTTTTCCTTTGTGATCCGGTCTGCATTTTCTTCTGTATTTGCGCTGATCACATTCTGGATCCTGTTATAGTTATAATCCGAAAATTCATTCTTGCTCTGTGCAGCCTCTGTAACTCCGTCATCATCAACCAGAGCTGCAAGTTCCCGTACAGTAGGATATTTGAAAATATCCGCATATACCAGTGAAATATTCTTTGACAGACACATAACAGCAACCTTGGATGCAGTAAGGGAAGATCCGCCCAGCTCAAAGAAGTTGTCCTCAATCCCTACTCTTTCAATTCCCAGTGCTTTCTCGAAAAATCTCACAGAGTGCTCTCTGAGCTGCAGTAACCGGCTCTACATAGCTGGCAGTATTCGTGGTTACCTCCGGCATTGGCAGTGCCTTTTTTGTCGATTTTACCTCCTGGTGTCACCGGCATTGCTTCAAGGTAAACAAAGAAGGATGGCATCATGTAATCCGGAAGCAGCGGCTCCAGGAAGATTTTTAATTCTTCATCCGGAATGCTTTCCCCTGTATAATAAGCAGTGATATATTTGTTTCCGCTCTTTTCGATCACTGTAACAGCTGCATTCTGTACCAATTCATGTTTAAGAAGGGCTCCCTCGATCTCACCAAGCTCAACACGGTATCCCCTTATCTTCACCTGGGAGTCAATTCTGCCTATGTACTCAATATTTCCGTCACCCTTCATGCGGACCATATCACCGGTTCTGTAAAGTCTTCTGTCCTCCTCGCATACGGAGAATGGATTCTCCACAAATACAGAGGCAGCTTTTTTCCGGAAGATTATGATATCCTCTTGCGATCTGACGTCCTGCATGGCAAAGCTCGCCGGAAGCTCCCACCGGAAGTCTGTTCAGAGCCTCATCCACAATGTAACTGCGGACATTTCTCTGGGATTTTCCGATCGGAATATTATCATACTGCTTATCCACCCTGAACTCCGTGGAAGATACGGTGTTTTCTGTAGGACCGTAGCCATTGATCATCTGATAAGTACGTTTTCTGTAATGCTTGAATTTCTCTCCGCCCAGTGTAACAAATCTAAGTGCCGGTGCATCCTCCAGAAGTTCTGCAACCAGCTCACCCATCTGTGTAGGGAAGGTTACTGTGGTAATCTTTGCTTCTTTTATATATTTGCTTATGGCAATTGCATCCTTTCGGATACCCTCAGGTAAAATGTATAAGATCGCACCTGCAGTAAGAGGAGCAAAGAGATCGATCACTGACGCATCAAAGCAGAAGCTTGCAAACTCTGCAGTAATGTCATCCGGTGTAAGGCCTCTGTCCTGTGTGATATATTCGATCAGGTTCATCAGGTTTCTGTGTTCCAGCATAACACCTTTCGGCTTTCCTGTGGATCCTGAGGTATAGATCATATACGCAAGGTTCTCAGGTTTGGGAGCGGTAAGTTTGGCAGTAAGTTCAAAATCCTTTGCTTCTGCTGCCACAGAATCCAGACTGATCACATTTCCCTTATAGAAATCTACCAGATCTCTGTACTGATCGATCACAAGAAGATTCTCTGCTCCCGAATCCGTTAACATGTACTCAATTCTGCTCTGGGGGTATTCCGGATCCAGAGGAACATAAGCTCCGCCGGCCTTCATAACACCTACATAAGCGATGGCATATTCCTTTGTCCTGCCACACAGGATACCGGTTGCCTGCTCCGGACCAAATCCATTTTCCGTAAGCCTCTGTGCAACGTAGTCAGACATTTTATCCAGTTCTCTGTAAGTAAAGTCACCAAATTCATCTCTTACAGCCGGTCTGTCCGGGTACTTCGCTGCTGCCTCCCTGAACAGATCCACAAAGGTCTTTCCTGCATGCTCAGGAATATTCTCCATTTCCGTCTCTTCCTCAAACATCAGTCTGATATCTGCAGGGTCACATTCATTCAGGATTCCCTCAGCAATAAGCTCCAGATTATCTGCCAGATATTTTATGGTTTCTTCTTGGTACATATCGCCTCGGTATTCAATGTCAAAGACAAATTTATTCTTCTCAATGGAGATACTGATGGACACCGGGGTTTTTTGCCATATTCAGGCGGACAGGCTCTTCCTGTGCATATTCTCCGCCCACATTGTCAAATTCAAAATTATCACCCTGGTACACAACCATGGCATCTGCCTTAATATTAAACTCATGACTGATCTGTGAGAACGGATAAACATCATTGTTCATGGAATTGATCAGCTGTTTCTGAACCTCAGTGAGACACTGCTCTGTGCTTCCTGCAAAATTACAGTAAACAGGAAGAGTTTTTACAAGCATGCCCACTGTTTCCGAAAGTCTGGAATCATTTCTTCCGTGGTAAATGGTGGTAAATACAGCATCCTTCTTAAAGTTATATTTGCCCAATGTAATAACCAAAGGTCAGAATAAAGATACGTTCTCTGTAATTCCATGCTTTTTAGCATGAATTCCTTTACACCCATGTACGGAGATTTCTGCTGATTCCCTGCGGTAAAGCTCAGCTGTGGGAACTGCTCCGCTCTTATCCGGATAGAAGCTGATGCTTCCTCCTGCGTTCTCAAATACAGATCTGTAATAGCCTTCTGCGTTTTTATAAATATCTCCGGCAAGGGCATCCCTGTTGTCCAGAGCAAGATCATAGGAGGTATAGGTCTCCGGTTCCAGCTTCTCACCGCTGTAGGCCCTGTTAATGTCATTCATGATAATGGCAAGGGAGGTACCGTCAGCAACAATATGATGAAGGTCAAGGAACAGATAATTACCTTCACAGGTTCTGTAGATCTCAAACCGGAAAAGTTTCTCATTAAACAGCATGTACGGACGGACCAGTGTCTCTTTATTCATTCCGTTTATGATCTGTGTTTTGTATACAAGATCATCATTCCGTTTCTGAAGCACATTTCCATTATCGTCCATGAAAAGCTTTGTTTTCAGATAAGGATGGGCTTCCACTGTACTGTCAATGGCTGTTGCAAGTTTATCCAGATCTACCTTTTTATCAAGTTTCAGCAGATAAGGGATATTGTAGATGGTTGAACCCATATTTGCAGTACATTCAATGAAAATTCCCTCCTGTGTGTTGGTGAGAGGATAACTTTCCTGTACTTCCCTTTTGCTTTCTTTTCCCGCAGTTTTTACAAATTCCTCCATCATTCGGATAGTAGGATGATTCTTAATATCTGAAGTTTTGATCACAATGTCAAAGGCTTTGGAGATCAGGATATTCAGCTTAATGGCAGTGATGGATGTCAGACCTGCCTCATAAATATCTGTGGTAATCCCAAAATCCGTATACCCCAGAACCTCTGCGATACAGTCAAATAATATCTGCTGAACCTCATTCTCAGGCTTAATGATCTCCGCTGCATTTTTTCTCAGGCAGAGGAAGAGCCATTTTTATTTACCTTCTGGTTCTGGTTCAGAGGAATTTTGTCAATCTGCATGGTAACTGCAGGTACCATATAGGCAGGCTTTGTCTCTTTAATAAAATCATTCAGGGCATTGATATCAACAGTGCTGTCCGATACCACATAGGCAGCAATATATTTTCCACCATTTGGATCATCAAAGGCAACTACAGTGGCATCCCTGATGCCCTCATATCTGCGGATCACTTCCTCAACCTCAGAAAGCTCAATCCTGAAACCTCTGATCTTAACCTGGGAATCCTTTCTGCCAATGATCTGGATATTTCCATCCGGAAGAAATCTTGCCACATCACCTGAATGATACATCACTTCGTATCCCGGTGTATCATCATAAAGATTCTTTGTATAGACCTCGGCAGTTTTTTACCGGCTTGTTAAGATATCCTCTGGAAACCTGCCAGCCGGTGATCATCAGCTCTCCGCATGCACCGGGAGGAAGCATATGCCCCAGCTTGTCTGTAATATAAAGCTTCACATTGTCAAGTGCTTTTCCGATCGGGACATTTGGATAATATTTGTCCACTTCAAATACAGTCGTAAAAATAGTCGCCTCTGTAGGTCCATAAGCATTGATAAACTTATAATCTTTTGGCGGCTCACATGGAACCAGCTTCTCTCCTCCTACAGAAAGATATCTCAGGCTCTTACAATCCATCTCCAGCGCAAACTGCCTTCCCACCTGAGTAGTCATAAAGGAATGCGTGATGCCATTTTCCTCAAAATAGCGCTGCAGTCCAATGAAATCCAGACGGATCTCCTCCGGAATAATGTGAAGCTGTGCACCGTTTGTGATGGCACCGTAAATATCCATCATGCAGGCATCAAAACCAAAGGAAGCATATGCAGCTATCCTGGACTCCGAATCTATGCCATAATATCTCTTGAACCAGTGACAGAAAGCAGTAATATTTCCATATTCCAGCATACAGCCCTTTGGCACACCTGTGGAACCGGAAGTATACAAAAGGATAAACAGATCATGCAGCTGCGGCTTCTTAAGCACAACATCCCTATCCTCCAGCTGCCAGATCTGATCTGTAAACAGCACCGGTCCTTTATATCCGTCTACCAGAGAAAGAAGCTCTCTGTCAGCAATGAGAAGCTTTGCAGAGGAATCCTCCATCATGTACATCAGGCGGTCCCTGGGATAGGTTGGATCCAGAGGCTGGTAAGCTGCACCTGCCTTTATCACGCCCATCGGCGCGATCGCCATATATTCACAGCGGGGGATCAGAATGGAAACAACATCTTCACTGCCGATTCCCTGGGATGCGATATATTTTCCAAGTCTGTCACTGATCTCATCCAGTTCTCTGTAAGTATATTTTTTCATCCTTAAATACCACAGCCGTATGGTCAGGAATGGTCTGTACCAGCTCCTCAAACATATCAGCGATGGTCTTACTTCTGTCATATTCGCAGGCAGTATTATTAAATTCCGAAATTTTGTCCGCTCCATTTCTGGAAAGAACAGAAACTTCCGAAATATATTTTGCTTTCAGCAGGGAATCCATAGCTGCCTCATAGGATTCCAGCATTCCACGTACAAAGGCTTCACTGTACATGTCACTGCGGTATTCTGCAGTAAGCACATATTTATGATCGTATTCTCTTACCTGGATCAACAGAGGCATCTTTGACATATCCGTAGAAAGGTCATGGCCCCTGGCAACAGTATCACCGATCGGGAAATCATCCCCAAGCTCTGCCTGATATGCAAATACCAGGTCAGAATTAATCCCGTACTTTGCACAGATATCAGAGAACGGAAAAATATCATTTGCCATGGAAGACAGAATCTGCTCAGAGAGCTCTGTCATATAGGCCTGTATGGTGACTTTCGGATCACAGGAACAGTAAACCGGCAGAGTCTTTACAAGCATGCAGACTGTATTCTCCAGTCTGGAATCATTTCTTCCATTATAAATAGTTGCAAAAAGACTCTCCTCGGAATTGGAATATCTGCTCATGAGAATGCCGAATACACCTGTAAACAGAATGTTTGGAGTAACCCCCAGCTTCTCGCAGGCAGAAAGTACCAGAGACTCTCCGGTGTCCACAGGCATCGACAGATATCCTCTCTCAGGAGTCTTTCCTGAGCAGTCAGGAAGAGGCAGGGATTCTGTCTCAATTCCCTCGAAAATACTGTCATAATATTTCTCGGCCTTCTTATATTTTCCCTCTTTCATCTGCTGTTCTTCATCAAGGGCAGCATCAAAGCCTGTGTAGGATTCTTTCTCCAATTTCTCACCCAGATAGGCCCGATCGATATCCTCAAAAATAATATCATAGGAATTACCATCTGCCAGGATGTGGTGGAAATCTGTAAAAAGATATTTCCTGTCTTCTGTCACATAAATCCCCACCCGGAACAGCCGTCCCTTTTCCAGCTTAAAGGGACGCACCAGCTCATCTTTTATCTTTTCAAACTGCTCATTTGTGGTCCGGACCACCTCTGGTACAAAGGCTTCCTCACAAGGCTTCTGCACCATCTCTCCGCTGTCACTTAAATAAACCTTTGTCAGCAGATACGGATGTGCAGCGATCATCTGAGAAATGGCATCTGACAGCTTCTGAACGTCAACAGAGCTTTCCAGTTCAAACAGGAACGGAATATTGTATACCGTACTCTCAGGATTCTTCATGCACTCTGCAAAAATACCCTTCTGGGAGCCGGTAAGAGGGTAAACTTCTCTCTTTTCATAGGTTCTGATCTTCGGTGCAAGCATCACATATTTTTCCAGTTTCTCCACCGTATTGTTTTCGTGGATATCACTGGTTTTCACAGTCACTCCGAATTCCTCTGAAATCAGAATACAAAGCTTCATGGCACTGATAGAAGACAGCCCCGCCCTGTAAAAACTTGTGTCAGTTCCAAAAAAATTCATTCTCCACAACGTCTGCAACGATTTCAAAAATCTTCTTCTGCATAGGAGTCTGGGGTTCTTTCAGATTCTTTGGCTGTGCAGCCGGCTTTGGCAGTGCTTTCTTATCAATTTTGCCATTCTGTGTCACAGGCATCTTTTCCAGTTGGACAAAAACCTCAGGAACCATATAATGAGCCAGGGACTCTGATGCATAGGCAGAAAGCTCCTCTGTATTGATCTGGCGGTCAGCCATAAAATAGCAGCAGAGGAATTTGTTATCTACAGGCAGAGTAATGCTGGTAATGATTCCCTCATAGGAATTGATCACTTCCTCGATCTCACCAAGTTCAATCCTCAGGCCGCGAAGCTTGATCTGATTGTCTATTCTTCCGAAAAATTCAATCTCACCCTCAGGGCTGATTCTTGCAAGGTCACCGGTCTTATAAGCTCTCTCTCCGTTAAGATCAATGAATACAGCCTCTGTTTTATCCGGCAGATTCATATAACCTCTGCCAACGCCCAGTCCTGCGATCACAAGCTCTCCGGTCTCTCCGTCCGGAAGGATCTTATTCTCTTTATCTACAATATATACCTTCACATTACCGTTAGGCGTACCAATGGTAATGTTTCTGCTGTCCGTAATTACCTTCATGGTACAGCTGATGGTAGTTTCCGTAGGTCCATAACCATTCATGATGTAAGCATCCGGGTTTACTCTGCGAATCTTGTCATACAGAGCCGGAGGAAAAGCCTCTGCACCTACATCAAACACCTTAATCTGAGAAACTGCGTTTTTCAAGCTGGGGCAGATCGATCATATTGGACAGGTAAGTAGGAGTTGTGGTCATAATATCCACTTTATTTCTGACGATCAGCTCACCCAGCATAAGAGGATTCAGAATCTCCTCATCAGAGGCGATCACCGCAGTCATCCCGTTGGTAAGTGGCAGAAATTCCTCCAGAACAGACACATCAAAGGTCATGGCTGCCATGGAAAGAGATACACTTCCTCTGCTTACATAACCATAAGTTTCCGCATTTTTCGGATCCGGATTTACAAAATTGGCAAGGTTGATATGTTCGATCAGCACACCCTTGGGCTTGCCTGTGGAACCGGAAGTATAGATACAATAGCAGAGATCATGCTCCCCGATCTTTACCTGAGGATTCTCTGTATTCTCATTCTCCAGAAGTTCCTCGATCAGAAGTACTGTACAGGGAAGCTTGGCAAACAGTTCCCTTCGTTCCTCTGCGATCTCCTTTGTTGTGATAATAAAAGGAGCTCCTGAATCCTCAAAAATATACCGGATCCTGTCATCAGGATAATCCGGTGTGGCAACTGCAAATGCGCCTCCTGCCTTCAGGATACCCTGTCGCACTGCATAGAAATCACAGCATCTCTCAAGAACCACACCTACGATGGTCTCCCGTCTGACACCTTTTTCCACAAGTGCATTGGCAATCCTGTTGGCCCGTTCATTGAGCTGTGCATAGGTGAAGCTCTCTTTGCCGGAGACAACTGCACATTTCTCTGGATGAAGCTTCACCTGCTCCTCGAACAATTCTGTTACCGGCCGAAACTCAAAAACAAAATTGTTCCTTTCATTAATATTTTTCATTTTCATGTACCTCCTAAAAAGATATTATGGTATTATTCATATCAATCGCACGAATATAATCCATGGATTTTGATACCTTCTTGACAAGTTCAATCCCATGTATATCAAAGTCTTCACTGTCATACTGATATTCCAGAGGGTTGAAATTTACACCGTTATCTCTGATCCTCAGTCTGCAGAGATCATCCTCCAGACAGAGGTTAATGTCGATCCAGTTGGAGGTTTTTCCCCCGAATCGTATAATATTTACAGTCATTTCCTCCGCACACACTGCGGCAAGATTTGCCTTGCTTTTAGAAACTCCCTGTTCCTGGCAGAACTCTATGATCCTCTTATGAACCGTTTGTGCTTCCTCCATGGTACTCTTAATGGAAAAATCCAGATTAATCCCCGGATTTTTGTCAGGAACAATATAAAAGCTTGTATTCTTATGCCTGATTTTTCTGAAAATGCAGGCTGCAACTGCAGTTATGATCTCAGTGGCAACAAATCCTGCTGCAATTCCGTCGATACCGATCCCGTCAATCTGTTTCCATACAAGGATTCCCACCAGGGTTGCAGGCAGAACTACCACCGCATTCTCCAGAAATGTGGCAAAGCTTGCAATGGCTGTCTCCTCAATGGACTCGTAATAGCTGATAATAAACTTATTCCACAGATAAGGTGCCACACACAAAGCAAAGATGCGCAGCGCCTGGACCATATGGCTGCCCAGCTCGCCACCGCCGCTTCCGAACATGACAGTGATTTCCTCGGTAAACAGCATAATAAGGACAAAGATCACAGCCAGCAGGATGTAACTGTATTTCAACATCTTTTTACAGAGAACCCGGATTCCCACGTAGTCCTTCTCTCCAAAAAGGATTCCTGCCACATTGGGGATCACACCGATGATTCCGCCTGTAAGCATCTCGACGATCAGCAGCACATTGTCACAGACAGTAAATACTGCCATACCTTCCTCGCCCAGCTGGTTCATGATAATGGTATTCAGTCCAAGCGCCTTTACAAAATTAGCTGCCATAAAGATCAGCATTGGCACGCCTGTGATGATTGCTTCCTTTGTGATTCCAAGTTCACCCGGCTTTAGCAGGATCAGGCGGAGGTTTCGCTTATCAGAGCGGATATAAAGCACAAAAATTTCCCATTGCAAACAGGAAACCAAGAACAGTTGATAAGGATGCACCTGTAATTCCCAGTGGAGTATATCTGAGGAATATATAGTCCAGCACAAGATTGATCACATTGGCTGCGATAAGGTAGGCTGATGCCAGCTCCGGATGATTCTCCACACCAAGATAATTGACCATCATCAGTCCAATTCCGATCACCGGTGCCCCCAGCATACTTACACGTATGTAATCTCTGGTATAACCGGTCAGGACACCGTCACCTGATACCAGAAGTCTGGCAACAGGTTCTGCTGCAGGAAGGGCGCAGATTGAAAAAATGATTCCCACCACAAGTGTTACTATAAATGTGGCAGAAAACAATTTCGATGCCCCTTCTTTGTCTCGTTTGCCAAGCATGTTTCCCACTGCTATGGAACCGCCGATACCAAGGCAGTATCCTGTCAGCTGAACGATTGTCTCCACAGGCAGGCTCAGGGTAACTGCAGACATTGCCTCCACCCCGATCAGGTTACTTACAAATATCGTATCTACGATATTTCCCAGCTGAAGCGCCAGAGACATCATAATCCCCGGAACAATATACTTGTTCAGCTTCGCATTCAGCAGTCTGTTATTTCTCTCTTCCATCGCTTCCTCTCCTTTGTTTTCAGTTTTTTCAAAATATTGTGTCGTAAAACTGTAAGATATTTAAATTTTACCATTTAGTACAATAAATGGCAAGTTAATAAAAGGTGCAAGAAGGCAAATATAGCAAATAAATATTGCTTGAAAGTATTGTTATATTTCTCCTCTTCTCAAATTAATGAGTCAGACACACAATTTTCTATTACCTCTCATATCCTGTAGGAATTGAGCTTTTTGAGGGATGGTGTTGGGGAGAAGGGATGACTTGATTTGGTTTTTTCATAAATGAAGTCAACGTGTCTCGGAGGAGTGCTTGACTTGATTTGTTGTTTTATGAATTACAGTCAGCTTTTCCTCGGGGAATGCTTGACTTGTTTTGTTGTTTTATGAATTACAGTCAGCTTTTCCCCGGGGAATGCTTGACTTGTTTTGTTGTTTTATGAATTACAGTCAACTTTTCCTCGGGCAATGCTTGACTTATTTTGCGGTTATATAATTTAAAGTCAACTTTTCCTCGGGCAATGCTTGACCTGATTTACGGTTTTATAATTTTTAGTCATCTTTTCTTCAAGAAATACTTGACTTAATTTAAAATTTTACAATTTCAAGTCAATCTAACTCTGAAGATTAGAGCGTGTTTGAATAATGCTTTTCGCAAGATGCGCGTCACAATTTGTGGGAGATTTTGTCCGGATGAAAGCGTCATAACGGCGGGCTACGGCAACCGAATTCGGGCAAAATATACCGCAAAGTGGGGCGTGCAGATTGTGGGAATGATTTTTCAAACACGCTCTGACTCGGGGGTGTGCTTGATTTAATTGGGAATTTTGTGATTTGAAGTCACTTTTTTCAATTTTCTAATGATATCAGACGCAATATGTACACAACAAATATCATAGAAGGATTGAACCTCCAGTATCGGAAAGTCACGAAAAAGAAAAGCAGGAATAGGGAAGCTCTTTTAAGCCCTCATTCCTGCCCTCTGTCTATTCCTCCGGCATTTGTATTATTACCTTCAGTTATATCATTTCAAACAAATATCTGGCTGTCAGATTTTCTATTATTTTTGAATTTAAAACACATTGTTTGGTTTCAAAAGTAAGAATCAGCCGATCAGCCTGATAAATATCGTTCATTTGATAAGATTCTATTTTTTGTATTGCTTTTCTTGCATATTCCTGATCATCCATCATTCCTTCATGTTCCCAATAAATTTCCTTTCCTGTTTTTCTGGAAAGTAATGTAAAATCCGGATATACTATGCCATATCCATTCAAATAAAGCGGTTTCTCATATTTATAGAGAATATTCTTTCTATATAAATAATCTGCAATTATTTTTTCAGATTTAGATCTTACCCTTTCCCCCTTTTCGGTAAGAATTACCGGTATTCCTTCTTTAAATTCTTTTCCCTGATATTCTTCTTCATACCATTTCATAAGTAATTGATTCCATGTCGGTTCTATTGGTGTCACCAACAATTGTCTTTCTTTGTGCATTGATGTATATATTCTTTCGATTTCATCATCTGTATAATCCTGCAGTATTTTTTTTATTTGTTTAAGCCTTGTTTCTACATTTTTTCAACACAGTTCTATTATATGTACTCTGTGCCAACAGTTTAGGTAGCTCTTTATTTGACCTCGGAATATAAATTTCATTATTATTATCTATACATTGATAATATCGAGGCTTGATTTTTATCATTAGAAATTCGAAGATGTCCCTCTGGTTCTACACTCAAACCCCTCCTGGCTTTATCTGCAATTTCCTGCAAATGTTTCTGTTCCTGTAATAGCATATTTCGTAATCCTTGCATAATCTTCTCCTCTTTTCTTAGTTTTAATTGATTAATTTGTGATTGGGGGATTTATGATTTGAAGTCGACCTAGAACGTGTTTGGAAAAATGCTTTCCGCAAGATGTGCGTCACAATTTGTGGGAGATTTTGTTCGGATGAAAGCGTCGTAACGGCGAGCTACGGCAACCGAATTCGGGCAAAATATACCGCAAAGTGGGGCGTGCAGATTGTGGGAATGATTTTCCAAACACACTCTGGCTCAGTGCTTGACTTGATTGAGTGTTCTCTGATTTAAGGTCATCTCAACTTGGGAAAATACTTGACTTGATTAAATGTTCTCTGATTTGCAGTCATCTCAACTTAGGAAAATACTTGACTTGATTGAGTATTCTCTGATTTAAGGTCATCTCAACTTGGGAAAATGCTTGACTTGATTGAGTATTCTCTGATTTAAGGTCATCTCAACTTAGGAAAATGCTTGACCTGATTGAGTATTCTCTGATTTAAGGTCATCTCAACTTAGGAAAATACTTGACTTGATTAAGCGTTCTCTGATTTAAGGTCATATCAACTCAGGAAAATACTTGACTTGATTGAGTGTTCTCTGATTTAAGGTCATCTCAGCTCAGGAAAATGCTTGACCCGATTGAGTGTTCTTTAGATTTAAGGTCATCAGTTAACAGATGTGAATGTAAAGAAGTTTCAGAAATATACAGGTTTCCAAGAAAACCTGTTATAAGCAAGTCCCCTACCCACTTCTTATTGCTTTTTGCAATTAAAGCAAGGGACTTGCCTGATTTGGTTAAACGGTATTGCTATAGACAGCAGCAATACCGCCATACTAACATATTGTGCCAACAAATTGATTCCTGAGCAATCTTGCTTCTAAATTTCTTATTTCCGCATTGTCGTCACAATAGAACAATAGATCATTCTATATAGACTGTATTCATATTTACCGCAGCCTGATCCCCCATATTTTACAGTCTCTGGTGCCCACAACTGCATAGTTATCGTAGACAGCCGGGGAAGCCTCTATCACACCATCGCTGACAGATAATACATCCTCCTGCTTGCCTGTTTTGCCGTCAAGAAGGCGGATATCACCTGTACTGTTGCAATAAAGAACCTTTCCTGATCCGTCTTTGTTATAAACGCAGACAGGAGAAGACCAGGCATATGAAGAAGAATCCTCCCATGCTTTAGATCCATCAGATTTTCTCAGACAGGCAAGAACTCCGGATGCATTGTCAGAGGTCTTTGCCACTGTCACATATATATAATCGGCAAGGCTGTTCTTTCCACAGGCGATCGTAGACTGGACTCCACCGGAGACGCCGTCATCAGTAGTACATTCATAATCTGTATGCCATACGATCTCGCCGGTTTCTGCATCAATCTTCCAGACAGGGACAGTGGCTGTATCATAGCTTCTCCATCCAAGGCGGAAAGAAGTACTCACATACAGATACAAATGTCCTTTTTCGATTTCCAGAACAGGTGTTGAATTAGAGTCATCCAATGTATCCTGGACCCATACCAGCTGAAGAGTATTCAGATCCAGACACATAAGATTTCCCCCATTATCGGTCATAAATACATAGCCTTTATAAATCGCCGCACTGTCCTCCATTCCAAGCCAGAAAGACTCTGTACTGCTTCTTGTGCCATAGTAGCGCCATTTTACAGTTCTACCCGGATCAATGGATAAAGTCCCACTGTTCAGATCATATTTTGTATTCAGCCTGATCAAATACAGGATTCCATTCTCTCCCGGATAGATCAGAGTATCTGTCTCTGCATCCACAAGTGCTGATCCGTCAAAAAATGCTCAGGCTTCCTCTGAGCGAAATCATCATTGTCGTCCCAAAAGTATACATAACACTACAATCCAGCAAGTTTACTATAAATACCTTTGCAGTTCCTTCGTTACTGTTATATCCGGCACCCACATACATAATTGGATATCCTCTTGGATCAAGAGCTCCCGCACCCTTAAATGTATATCCCAGGTACAATGGGTCACGTGTCTTTTCTCCTGTTCTCAGATCCAGAAAATACACGTACCCATCCATGCAGGCATAGATCACCTCAACCAGTTCATCGTCCGCCTTTGCTTTCTCTGTCATATTCATATGTGCTTTGACTTCTTTTGGCCATTTCATCATAAGCGGCTGTCCTGTCCAGCCACTTCCTGTCCAGACTGCACTGCCCGAAGAAAGAGAATCTGTATCTGCAGACCATAGTTTGTTCAGCCTGAAATCAGTCATATTTGCATAACCATGGGAAGGGGCATCGCGAAAACTATTTCCGCGGAATGTGACGATTCCATCCACATCTGTATAATCCTGTCCTATATTAAAGGAAATATCACCATCAGCCTTATAATCTCCAATATTTTCAAGTACATTTCCATCCACCTCAATATTTGTATAGCTGATCAGATTTTCCGGTTTTGTAGAATCTACACAATGAGGTTGAAAATTAATCTCTTTAGTCTTTTGCATCTCAACCACATCTTTGGTTTCTTTAATTTCTTTAGTTTTTTTAGTTTGTTCGATTATCCTGCCTTCTTTTTCCTTATCTGCACCTGAAGCTGATACGGCCTTCACCTTCCCGCTGTCTGTTTTACTGACAGACAGGAAAAATTTGTTTCCTGCAAAACCAAGCAGCAGTACAAGAATTATAATCCCCCCGGTCTTTATAACCTTCCCTCTGCATTTTCCTGAACTTTTCTGTGATATTGTTTTCTGAATGTGGTCCGGCCTTGCAGACTTTCTCCCTGAATCCACGTTTCTCTTCTTGTTCATACCTTTCCTCCTAAAAAACATATCATGTGAAATTCACATATAATAATCATGCATAATGCATAATAAAGTTTATCATACAAACCCAGATAAAGTAACCCCAAAAAGCTACAATCTGACAACATACGATCTGACAACACTCTCGCATACTGCTCTCACAGACACTTCATCTTCTGCCTGGCTGTATCCGGCACATCGATCAGCCCAAAGCGATAGAACATTCCATATATATAACTCACTCCGCGGATGTCGCCCAAAGCTTTGGGTCTGTCAACCACAGCTCCCACCTTCTTTATGTTTCTCAATGCCAACAGCACTGAACTTAACGCCAGACTCTTGCTGTTTTCCCTGCGGTCGATCCATAACTCCCTTGTGTAGTCTCCATTCCGACCTTTTCTTACTTCATAAGTGAACGGAAGCCCTGTATAGGTTTTGAAACTCTCACCTGCATAGAGTAAAATAACCTCCCACAGATACTTCTCATCCAGTGTTTCTCTCAGCTTCTCTACTGCCTGATATCTTTGTCTTTGCTGCATTTCTGATTTTTCCTGCATTCGTTCTTTTTGATCTCACTCCTACTCTTTCGACTTGCACTTACAACTTGTCAGCACACTAAAGCGCGTTTGAACAATTATTTCAAAAATTATTTCCATAATCTGCACGCCCCAATTTATCTTCCTGATTCGGACAGATATATTTATACTCATTTCTGTTTATACTCATTTCTGAGCAATGCGATTTCATGAGTCCATCCCTCATCGTCATTTGGTGTCTCCAGAATAAACGGAATTCCTTCTGTGGCAGGATGATTGATCACGCGGACAAGTGCCTCCAATCCTATTTCACCTTCTCCGATTCTGGCATGGCGGTCCTTATGGCTGCCAAGAGGATTCATGCTGTCATTTAAATGGATGGCTTTTAGTCTGTCCAGACCTATTATCCGGTCAAATTCTTCAAATACGCTGTCAAGATCGTTTACAATATCATATCCACCGTCCCAGACATGACAGGTATCCAGACAAACGCCTAATTTATCTTTTAACTCCACCCTGTCAATGATCTGACGGAGTTCTTCGAAATTTCTTCCTACTTCTGTGCCCTTTCCTGACATAGTTTCCAGGAGTACAATCGTACTCTGATCTTTTGTCAGCACTTCATTGAGAATGTCTGCAATTTTACTGATTCCCACCTCTGCACCCTGTCCTACGTGACTGCCCGGATGAAAATTGTAATAATTTCCAGGTGTCATTTCCAGACGTCTCAGATCATCTGCCATGATTTTTCTTGCAAAATCCCTGAGGTTTTCCTTAGCAGCACAGCAATTCATAGTGTAAGGCGCATGAGCCACCAGCTTTCCAAAATGATTCTCCTCTGCCAGCTGCAAAAATTGCCTGCACATCCTGCGGATCAATGTCTTTGGCTTTTCCTCCTCTTGGATTTCTGGTAAAAAAGTGCAAATGTGTTGCCACCATTTGCCAGCATCTGCTTCCCCATTGCAAGATATCCACGGGATGAGCTTGTGTGATTTCCTATATATAACATCTTTTTACTCCTCTTCTGTTGTATTTTCACAGTACCAGTTTATAGCAATCCTTTTATCATACATTATGGATTTTCTCAGAATTTTCTTTTTCATATCTGCATTATAGCATTTTAACAGTTTTTGTTAAACATTTTTATATTTACTTGTATTTAATGCCAGTGACAAAATTCACCAGAATCTGAGAACCTAAAAATATAAAATAATCCATAACAGAAAAGATGTAGTGTATGAGAAAAAATTTATGTCAGTGAGGACAATAAATAAGGCGTAAAAAACTGAAAGCCGCCCCTGCTGGGACGGTTTTCATTTTTTAATACTACTTTACATTCCTTCTTATAATATGCAAGCCCATATTTTACCTCAAATATGCTCCAGAGTAAACCATTCTTTCATCACATCAAAAAGTTCTTATAAGCTCCTCATCCCTGATCACATATGGAACCATAGAGTACATATAGTTCAAAAATGGCCTGCTGAACACACCCCGTTCATAAGCAAACTGCTGGAAACCTTCCAGATCCCTGGAATCATGAACCTCCACGCACACACAGCCACCCATGATCCGGACTTCTTTGATCCGCGGGTCTGTGAATGCTTCCATCTCACGACGCGAAACCTGTTCAATATGACGGATCTTACTCATATAATCTTCACGCTCAAAAATCTCAATTCCCTTTAAAGCCACAGCACATGCCAACGGATTTCCCATAAAAGTAGGGCCATGCATCAAGGCAAGTCTGTCATCATCACTGTAAAAGGCATCAAATACCTTATGATTTGCCACAGTGACAGCATGACCAATATATCCTCCAGTAAGCGCCTTTCCAAGAACCAGGATATCCGGCAGAACAAGATCTGCCACAAAGCGGTTCCCTGTGCGGCCAAACCCGGTTGCAACCTCGTCAAAAATTAAAAGAACATCATACTGGTCACACAATTCTCTTGCTCTCTTCAGGAATGAAATGTCATACATCCGCATTCCTCCTGCTCCCTGTAAAAGAGGCTCCACAATAAAGCAGTTCAGACGGTTATGATACTGTTCAAATGCCTCCTCCAGAGCCGGGATCTCAGTCGGAATATGGACAACACCCTCTTTTTTGTCAAAAGCGAAATGATAATCCTCGTCATCTCCAACTTCCATTGCCTTAAAGGTATCACCATGGTATGCATGTTCAAGAGCCAGCACTAATGGACGCTTTCTTCCCTGATTAGTGTTGTATTGAAGGGCCATTTTAAGTGAAACCTCCACTGCAACACTTCCTGAATCTGAAAAAAACGCAATAATCCAGATCTCCTGGCAGAAATTCCTGCAGCTTCTCAGAAAGCTTTTCCACCGGCTCATGCGTCAGTCCCCCCAAGCATTACATGACAGAAACGGTCTGCCTGTTCCTTGATAGCTTCTGTCAGTTCCGGATGCTTATATCCATGAATCATACACCACCAGGAAGATATAGAGTCTATCAGCTTCTGATCTTTTGTATAAAGATGTACACCCTCTGCATCCAGAATCTTATACGGATCTTTCATTGTTTTCATTTGTTCATAGGGATACCATATCATTTGATCTTCACCTCATCATAAAATTCTGCCAGTGCATCTGCATCTATATCAAGATCCTTCTCATTATCCTCTACTTTTGCGATAACCGGAAGGCCAGTCATATGCTGGCACATAGCAATATTATCCTCTTCCATAATATTTCCGGGATGGTAATGATTAAAAATAATACCTTTGATGGGAAGGGAATGCGCTTTCATATACTCAGCTGTCAATACAACACTGTTAATTGTACCAAGCCCTGCATCTGCCACCAGAATACTGGAAAGTTCAAACTCTTTTATCACATCCTCAAGCTGGATTTTGCGTTCATCAAAACAGAGTGGACAGAGGATACCGCCACTTCCTTCCATGGTAATATATTCATAATCATTTGCCGCCTTCAGAAATCCTCTTCGTACAACATCAAGATCCACCGGATTGCCCTCAACTCTTGAAGCCAGATGAGGAGACCAGGCATTTTCATATACATATGGACACATATCATCCAGAGACTGGGAAATACCGGACATCTCCTTGACAAAAAGTGCATCGCCCGGGATCAGGCTTCCGTCTGTACGCCGGTCATTTCCGCTCATTGCAGCTTTATAATAAGCCGGATTTTTCCCTGCCTGTGCCAGTTTTTTTACGATCAGTCCTGAGAGATAGGTTTTACCGATGTCCGTTCCTGTTCCTGTAATAAATACCGCTTTGCTCATGATTCTTCCACTTCCTTCCAATATTCCGGTGTTACATTTCTACCCATATCAGAGAGCATTTTTCGATCGCTGCGGATTGTTGCACAGGCAACGGTAGTCAGCATGTTCCCTGTTATTGTAGCGGAGGCTCCGGATTTAAAGGCGGTTTCCCCGTCATTGGTAAGAAGTGCCCGTCCGGCAGCAAGACGAATATTAGCCTCAGGATTAATATAACGGAAGAAGGCGATTGTCCGGAGGATATCCTGCTCTGAAAGCTGATCAAGGTGTTCCAAAGGTGTTCCCGGAATGGGCATCAATGCATTGATCGGAATAGAATCAATCCCCAGCTCCGCAAGGCTGACTGCCATATCCAGACGATCCTCCCAGGTCTCTCCCATTCCTATGATACCGCCGGAACATGCACACATTCCTTCTGCCTTTACCTTTTTCAGAGTTTCAATCTTCATATCGTATGTATGTGTCGTACATATATTAGGAAAATTTCTCTTTGAAGTCTCAATATTATGATGGTAACTGGTTACTCCGGCTTCATGAAGACGATGCAGCTGTTCAGAAGAAAGAAATCCCATGGAAGCACAGAGATCAATATTACATTCCTTATGCATGGTTTCATAGGCGTGGATCGCCTGATCAAATTCTTTTCCAGTCAGGGCCTTTCCTGCAGTAACGATCGAGAAACGGTCAACGCCCTCCTCTTCGTTCATTTTACATGCTTCCAGAATCTTTTCCTCCGGAAGAAAATCATAGATCTCGCAGGAAGTATGGTTGTGTACTGACTGCGCACAATATTTGCAGTCCTCCGGACACCTGCCGCTGCGGCCATTGATGATGGAACAGAGGTCTACCTTATCACCGATATATGCTTCGCGGATACGGTCTGCTCCTTCACATAATTCATCTAAATCACAGGTAAGAAAATAGGAAAGATCATCCTCCCTTGTAATTCTGCGCCCATCAATAATTTCCTGTGCTAAAATAAGTGGATTCATTTTGCAAGCTCCTCCGTTTTCAGTCTGACATTTGATTTTGAATCAAAAAGATATTGATGCACTACCGGTCTGACACGCTTTGCAATGACAGCTCCCAGGATACTTAATGCAATATCGCCGGGTACAGCAAGCAGAAAACAATAAAGAATCAGCGGCCAAATTCCAATCGGTGTATCAATCACATAGTTACAGATCACATAGTAATAAACCATTCCACAAATATAGACAATCATCAGACCTGCCAGATTTGCAAGTAAATAGCGAAAAACTGTCTTCTGCTTAAGACGTTCTGCAATAAGTCCGGTTACGTATGTTCCCAGGCAGAACCCTATAATATAACCGAAGCTTGGCTTGAAAATATACCAGATTCCACCGCCTTCCGAAAAGATCGGAAGTCCCGCCAGCCCCAGCAGCATATAGGCAACCACAGAAATCATACCCTTTCTGGATCCCAGAAACAGTCCGGCAAGCATAGTGAACAGGTACTGCAATGTAAACGGAACTACAGGTACAGGGATTTTAATAAATGCCCCCGCTGCAATCAACGCCGTAAAAAGACCGCAATAAATCATGCTCTTTGTTTTTGTCATTTGTAAACCTCCATTCGCTTTATGGTTTACTATTCTAAAACATCAGGGATTGATTGTCAACTTTTTATTTGGAATGTGTTGACTTTTTTCATGAGATTACAATTCAGGGCAAGAAGACCTCGGGGATATGTTGACTGTTTTCCTAGAGGCGGAAGTACAGGAGCTGATAAAAATCTTTTCTTCCTTTATCAGTGATAAAATATCTGATTTTAAAACAGACTTCTCCAGTTATGCATACAGATTGTACAAATGCCAGAGAGAACGGAAAGAGTTGGAAGCCAAAGTATAGGCTCTCTCCAGTTGACGTACAATCCTTGTATAGCATGAATAGTTCCTTCCGACACCGCAGAGCTGTATGAAATCTCACCGTATCGATAAACCCACATATTGCCTTTCCGCCAGACTACAATATACAATACAAAAAACATACGAAGCAATTGACATACGTATAAATACGTATTACAATATAAGTATGATAAGGAAAGGAGATACAAAAGATGCCAATGAGTCCTAAGGAGATGTTAACTCTCCTGAAAGAAAATGGTTTCGAAACGGTAAATCAGAATGGCTCTCATGTCAAACTGAATAACCAAGAAACCGGAAGAACGGTAATCGTTCCTTATCACTCCAAAGATCTGAAAAAGGGATTGGAGCAGGCAATACTTAAACAGGCGGGGCTTAAATAGCCCTGTCGCCTGAAATGGAGGGTGTTTATATGAATAGATTATTTTATCCGGCAGTATTTCATAAAGCAGAGGAAGGCGGATTTTGGGTTACATTTCCGGATATTCCAGAATGTATGACACAGGGCGAAGATATGCAGGAAGCATATGAAATGTCTGTAGATGCCCTTGGACTGGCATTGACCGCAAGAGAAAATGAAAAGGAACCAATACCAGAAGCCTCAGCTCTTGATGCTATAGATCCAGAAGATGGAACTCTAGTGATCGTAGAATTTGATATGGCGGAATATCGCAGAGCGAATTGTTCTCGTGCAGTTAAAAAAAACATTGAGCATCCCGGAATGGCTTAATGAAGCTGCAATCCGTGAAAACATCAACTTTTCTCAGATCTTGCAGGAAGCATTGATGGTAAAATTAGGAATTTTACAGACCCGATTTTAAAAGAAATGAAGAAAAAGAACAAATGATAAAAGCTGCCTTTATAAAAAGCTGTCTGCGACATTCCGATAAATAAATCTTTGCGCAAAAAAGACAGATGTGGGAGTATTTCATTACCTGCATCTGTCTCTTTCTATTCTATGCTATTTTCTACTCATGAATTTCCAACGGAAGTCCATCTGGATCATGGAAAAATGTCATTCTCTTTCCGGTATAATCATCCAGGCGTACCGGCTCTGTTTCAATTCCTTTCCCATTCAATTCTTTTACTGTATCATCTACACTCTTAACTTTAAATGCCAGATGGCGTAATCCCAATGCTTCCGGATAATTTACACGAGCTGGAGCATTTTTATTATAAAAGTTCTATTTCCTGCGTTCCACATGCCAGATCAATCTTGTAATCATCACGTTCTTTTCGATAATTTTCTCTGATTACTTTAAATCCAAGCAGATCTACATAAAATGTTTTGACTTTTCATAATCGCTTCCAATAATTGCAATATGATGAATGGTATCGAACATAACTCTCTCGCCTCCGTTTTTCATATGTTGATATATATTTTCTCACATTTTATCACAGTAACGATATATGTGGAATAGTCATTTCATATCCACTTACATTTTATTTTTTGTTGGCATCGGAACAAATTCCAGCTTTAATTGCATCCCTAATCCCTGTGCAAGTTTTTTCACCTTCAATTACAGTTGGCTGCATAGGATTAGAACCACCAAATTTTGTTCTGGCATCTTCTTTCAAAATAACACGCTGAAATTCTATAGGTTCATTCTTCTTATCCCACTGCGCCTTGCAACTTATTTTACATGGATACTGCGAAATTGTTCCCGTAGTAAGAATTGTACTATCCTCAGAAATTTGTGCTTTCTGTCTTGCATCTGTTGATTTTATGTTATATACAAACCGGGACGGAACATATGTTTTGTATGCTGCAAGATACGCTCCTAGCATCACATTTACAGCCTCTAATACAGATGTCTTTCCAGATCCATTTTTTCCTACAAAACATTCATTCCCGGATTTAACGTAAATTTTTTATTTTCAAATCTTCTGTAATTAAAAAGACTTAACTCCTGTATTCTTACTATGCAAAATTCTCCCACCAGAAGTCTTTCTCCCCTAGCCAGCATTTCATAGCTTTATTCCTGATTGCATCACTCTCATCAGACAGGCTCTCGCATACCATTGTTTTCATACATTCTGCTGAAATCCACTCCAAAGAGCGTAAATTTCCCAGCCAAATTAGCTGCATTTCTTCACTAATCTCCATCCCAAGTCTTTTTAATGCCATTCCATAAGGACACGTAATTTGTGAAGGCAGTTGCAAAATCAGTTCAAATATGCAACCGTCATATTCAAGTTTTTCAAAATTATCTATCACATATTCAAGCTTATTCGGAGCTGCTATCCATATTTTTTGCAATTCTCTTTTCGCAATGGCAGAAACATCTGACATAGGGTGACTACATAAATGAATATATTCCTCCATAGTGAAAGATGAAAAACTTACAAGAGCTTCTATAAAATATTTTGTTGGTAACTCTGTACCAACAGAACATTTGGGACAAAAACCATTTGGTTTTATAAATACCTCTTCTTTGCAATGCAAACATCTTATTTTTTTCTTTTTCCACTTATTGTACGATCCTTTTATCATACTTTCCAACTGTGTCCGAATGTTCTCAGAAATACTTTCCTTTCTCAGAGATAAAACATATTTTAAAGCAGCAATCACCAAATACCGATTGCCGGCCAGTCCATGTTCTATACAGGATAACCATCTGTCCGCATGTCCATTCTCAATGTCTGGTATCTTTGACAAATAATCAAATAAGCAGGGAAAAGAGAGAATTGAATCGTCAATTAATCTTTCTTCCGCATCCACTTCTAATTCTTTGTATCCACCTGCTTTAAGTACAATACCCACCCGTTTCACGATTCTATCTTCTGCACTGGCTCGAAACAGCTTCACTAAAAGTTCTACTATATCCGGTTTATCTATATTATAATATGCCATATAACAGGCACAGACTCCCAATATACCGGAATGACTGCTTAGTGCCTCCTCCAATAACTCAGCAGAAACCTCTCCTCTGCATCTTGACCATTCCCCCTTCAAATGTAAATGAACCGTATGATCATATGAAACAAATGAGCTATTCTTATCCCCAAAATGGGACAAACTATATAATTCCCTTTTTAAGCTGTTCCAGATCAAGGTCAACCGTGATACAAATGAGCTTCACGAATTCCTGTGAATGCTTACGCTGCAGATCTCTTCCAAGCCATCTGATATCGGATATATCAGACTCCATATAATTCAGCACAGCAATGATCTTCGAATATTCGCGACAGATTTCCACCTTTTCTGATGTTTCCACTCCAAATATAGCGATCAATAACGCAATTAACCGCTCTTCACTTTGTCCCAGTTCCTTACTGACCAGCGCATGTTGAAATTCTCTGGCACCTGCCATAAGCCCTTCATAACGTTTATTAAACCATTCACCCTCACCAATAGCTTCCATATATTTTCCGATTATTTCAATTTCATGAACACTAATATCCTCAAATGATATTTTTTTCAATTGCCTCTGTCAGTTCTTTATCATTTCCCTGCGTCTGCAAAAATCCCACTGCCATAGGTAGATCATTTACTCTAGGTCTGAACGAATTTCTCTCAAATACTTTCCTATAATCGATCACATATTTTCTTGCCCATATCTGTAATTTATCATTTTCATCAGATAAAGCAATTAAATGACATGATATGCAATCATTTTCTTCCATATATCTTCGGATGACGCATAACTTTCCAGCTCTCTTATGTGCCAGTTTATTTTTGCTCCCTTAAGACAGTTTATGGTCATAGCTGTTTTCTGGCTTAAGTATTTATTATCCCCAAAGCAATACTCAAACATTTTGTCATACAATTCCTGGGGAACATTTTTTACGATTGCTTTCACTAATTCCCTGTGCCGCTAAAAAAAGCTGCGCCCTCGGGCAACTGACATTTTGACTCTATAACAATCAATTCCTCTACAAAAATCCCCTGGTAATCACAGGCAATTGCCATTCGCAATGTCTCCTGCCAGATATTTTCCCGATAATGGTTATGAACCCATTCTTTTTTGCATTTTTAATGACATTTTAGTGAGATAACAAGCGGCCAAATACTCACCCACATTCAAATGCAGAAACAAAAAGGCACTCCTGTCCTTTATAAAATCCTTTATCTAATATTCCACGTTCCAGCCAAAACTCCAGACACTGCTCCGCAATTTTTTTTGGCCTTTAATAAAGGATATTCCATCTCTTCTGTAAAACGTTCCCCCAACATAGGTAATAATATTATTTTTTCGTATATACTTCTCTGGCTTCATCGCTCACATGACTCATCATGTAAAACGCAATTGCTTCAATCCCGTAGAGCAATTCAACTTCTGAAATAATTTTTTCCGTTATCTCGACTGGAACCTTGCAGCCATTCATTGACAATTTCCTGATAAAGACTGATCTTACTATTGCCAAAATCCCTTTTTTTGCAGCGACAATTGCACCATAAAGCCCAGCACCAACGGACTTCTGCATGCTAATTTATGCAATTCATAATTTTTAAGCCTCTTCCTAAACCATTGATACTGTTTCTCACAATCTTGCTGAACCAGTTCCATTAATTTCTGCGAAGAAGACTCCATCTGCCACTCATCCATAGGAAGAATCTGATAATGATTATAGTCAGCCAATTCTGTCAAATCATATCCAATTGGTCTGCTTGTTACAATAATCATTTGATAAGGATGGCCATATCCCCTTGCAGCAATAGATTTCGCTACTGTACGTCTATAATCTCCACACTCATCAAGTCCATCCAAAATTATAATTGAAAAAAATGAGCCAACTCTGCTTTCGTAAATTCAACTGCCAGAGACTGACACATAGCTTTACATAAAGCAATTTCAAATGCAACACCTTCCCGCATATATCCTGCCACATCCCATAAACGCACCTTTATGGCAAATTTATTCATTGCTCCTGCCTGTAAAAACAGTTTCTTACATAAAGTACTTTTCCCCATTCCAGGGCCCGCCAAAACCACCTTATTTCCCGGTTCAATTACTAACGTTTCCGCATCATAGGTCTTACCCGATCTCCTGCCTGAATATTCATCATACTGATTCAAAAAAATTCCCATTGTGTTTCTGTCTGTTTCCGTTTAAGTTCTTCTTCGGTCAAAATATTCAGCTTTATCCAGGCATCCTGGATAGGCAGTTTTTTATGCAAACCTAAAATCGTGATATATGAATTCTCTTTATGTTGTTCTTCCTGATATTTCTGTACTTTCTCATAAGTCAATATGCGTAACTGTGTGTTTTCTGCCTCCCAGCCTAATTCCTGTTTCCAAAAAAACAACTAACTTATGTCTTCCCTGGAAATCCATTCGTGAACTGACATCTAATAAATCCACAAAATCTATAATATCTTTTTCATCATCAAATACAAATTTTTTCGTCATTCCGAATCGAATAACTGGCTTGCTTATCGCCCAGAATCAAGATCTTTAAATGAGGAAATTTATTGTATACTTCATTTTTAACAATTTTAGCAATCGTATTATTTATCTTACTGCTGGTTTTCTCTACCGTTACTTGAACTCCAATCCCCCGTTCCCAATCACCCAGATCAATCCCAGGGAAAATTTTTCTCAACGTGATTTAGGTTCTCCAACTTCCATCCATATATGCGATTTAAAACTTCACACATAACATCTTCTAACGCTTTATTCTCGTCTAATAATCCTTGCTTCCCATTATACTTTAAATATGTATTAATATAAGCCAATATTGAAGCCAAACTATCTTTATCTGCATATGTTCTTGTCATTTGATACCTCGTTTGAGAGCAATAAATTCTCTATACATCTTGAATTAAAAAACTTCACAATTTGGAGCATCACACCATCCGGATCATTAATACCCAAAACTGCTCCATCTTTTCGGACGCCAACATAGTAAACGGTAGAATTACCAAATTTCAATGTTAAATATTGATTTTGTCTTTTTGTTATACCTAAATTTGTTACTGTTCAAAGGTTAGCTGGACTTAGAAGAACCGATGGTGTAGACCGATAACAGTCAAAGCCATCTGTTCTCTCAAGTCCAGCTAACCCCTGAACAGTAACTTTTTATGCGTTACCATTAATCATCTCAATTGGAAATTGTCCCAGTTCTGGATCTGCATTCCATTCCGCTATATCTACCACTTTCACTTCATCTATTAATTTTAGCGTACCATCTGTCAACTGTGCCTGTAATCTAAACGGTAATTTTTTCCCTTTCAATTTGTTACGAATAAATAAGCGGGATGTAGAATTTCCAGCTGGATATTCTAAAACATAAATATACTTTTTAGGCTTATTCTTTCCCATCAAATACAAACAATGCAATGTATCATAATACTTTTCAGCTACTTTATTTAAAATGTTAACACTTTCCGGTCTTAAAAGCTTCTGGATTAGCAGCACCCGGAATATTAGCATTCTTATATTCTACAAGATAAATTGTGGTATTGCTCTCGATTACAAAGTCCGTATCTTTTAAAAAACCAATTTCTCCATATTTATGCTCTGCGTCCTGATAATAAGCATGTATCTGGTCAGTTGACCATACTGCTTCCGTACAATTTATAGAATAAATCCCATTCTCTTCTGCATATTTTACTGTCATTTATCGTATCACACTTCCATATTATAAATCTCGTTCAGCAAGTTATTAAATGCATCTATAATCCTATTATTCTTCAAGTTTGAAAATCTGTCGGATTTCTCATATTCAAGCAACATATTTTCTTTGTTGTGCGACAGGGAATGATATAATATATCATCCCTTTCCGTTTTTTTCTCACTTCAAAATAGCTTGCCAACATATAATCATGTGTTGCAATAAAAATCTGTACTTCTTTACGCTGCAACTCCAAAAGCATATCCACAATAATACCGATATACAATGGATTAATGTTGGCTTCTGGTTCATCCCAAAAAAGGTACAGAGCCTTTTTCCAGAGTACCGTTTTTTCACTAACTGCCATAATAATGCCATCTTACGAATACCCTCTGCAACTAAATTAAACTCTTGTTTAGAATTTCCACTTTTCAGGTAAAATTCATCTTTTTTTTACATCATATACTACAGTACCATGCGTCATCTGTTCGATAGATTTCAGCATAGCTTCTTTGGAAGTATTGTTTCTTCCTACAGAAATGTTAATTTTAGCCGCATTGATAATGTCCAAATATGTGTCATCAAACCTTACATTATTTTTCTCTGTTGCAGCATTCAAATTATAACTATGAGATAATATTTCCTTTGCCGGAATGAAAATACTGCTCATTCCACCAAACGACGTTTCCCATCCATCTTCGCCAGTCACTTCTGCATCCCATTTTTTAGTTTTCCCATGAAAAGAAGCATTCAATATTCTATCACCACTAACATCCGATTCCCCCGCTGTTATGCGTATAACCGCTGTTCTGTTTCCAGTTTTCTGGTTATTAATCGGGATATTTTATAATCATCCGGAAGCATTGTCATAACAAGCTTATGTGCAAAAGAAATTTTCTGATCCGTACTCTGGCACGCAGAATATAAAGCTTTCATCAAATGAGTCTTCCCTGTTCCACTTTTCGCCAATAATAATATTAACTCCAGGAGAAAATTCAATCTGCTGTTCTTCAAAAACTGTATAATTCTGAAATTTTACTTTTTTTTATTTTCATGTTGCAATACCTCCGTATCAAAAAAAGCAGCAGGATATTTTCTCAGATACTCAATGTTCTATTCCCTGCTACTGAATATTACGGTGCGGCAGAGCCGCCAGTCCGGTGTGGCGAGAGCCACCTGTCCGGACTAACGGAGCCACCCCATTTTGTTTATTAAGTTACTTTGCCATTGCTGGATCCAGTCCATATACTTCTCTCATAGAGAGGTCTTTAGATGGGTCAACACTTTCAATATCGATCTTATAGGAATCATACGATATACGATCCATGATGGCATCGGCAAGAGTACTTTCACCATCACAGATTTGCTGGTACCATTCACTTTCACGGAACTGAGAACAAAAGATCGTTGAAGACTTTTTTTCGTCTTTTATGTATCAGTTCAAAAAGATTCCTGGCTTCAGCTTCTGTCAGTTTAAGAAGCAGCCACTCATCAATGATCAGTACTATTGGCTTGGTGTATTTCTTCAGGACAGTCGAGAAAGTTCCATTGTCCCTGGCAGCCTGTAAGTCCAATAATAGATCAGGAAGCCGTACATACCGTACTGAGTAATAGTGCTTGCATGCTTCCATGCCAAAGGCACAGGCCATATAAGTTTTACCACTTCCGGTTGCTCCAGTAATAAAGATGTTTCGGTATTCTGTAATGTATTCACAGGTTGCCAGACGGTTGATCAGTGCTTTGTTCAGCTTTCGTCCAGAATGGTAATCAATCGCTGCGATGCTGGCATCTGGCTGTTCAAACTCAGCCTGGCGGATCAGCCTTTTCAGACGATTGTTTTTTCGGTTGCTGTATTCGACATCAACAAGCATGCCGAACCGATCTTCGAATGGAACTTCCTTCATTGCAGGATCATCCATCTGGATGCGGAATGCATCTGCCATAGCAGTCAGACGCATTTCAATAAGTTTATCGATTGTACTTTGATTTGTCATGATTTTTTACCTCCATAGTATCTGGCTCCTCTGGTTATGCCGTGTGGTTTTTCTACTTGAGATGATTCTGATCCGATATCAGGTGCATCCTTTATTGCAACCAATAGATTTTTGATACTTTTATAGCTGGGTTTACCGGAATAAGAGAGCGCCTTAGCGCAGACCTGTTCCAGCTTTTCTGGCGAATATTTTTCTGCCAGTTTCAGTAATCCCATGCAGCTTCTGTAGGATTGTTGTTCAATCCTGCCGGAGGTAAGTATTGCATCGACAACCTTACTTGTGTTAATTCCAATCGAATCAGCCCACTTACGGAACCGGTCACCGTTCCATTCCAGATATTTCTGGTGTTCCTGCGGCATATGTTCTGTCACTGTAGAATACTGACCGCTTCGTCCATAGAGTCGTCTGTGAGAGGCAATACGATTGTGATTATAAAATATTTCAACCGTTGTATCTGTTATACGCACATCAACCTTATTTTTGATATACTGATAAGGCACGGAGTAGAACATTCTGTCTACTGCGATGTGATAGTTAAACTGGACGGTGGCTTGTTTCCACTCAGCCAGTTCAAAAGGTGTAGCAGGCAACGGAGCCAGTAATGGCATT
>ENA-OQES01000025-OQES01000025.1-human-gut-metagenome-genome-assembly--contig:-NODE-25-length-60562-cov-4.705402_pt1 | contig 60562 bp, 76 predicted proteins | sample MGYA00242798_ERZ504641 | MGnify/ENA primary metagenome ERZ504641 (study PRJEB26092, sample SAMD00036327) | human gut metagenome | host: Homo sapiens | study: EMG produced TPA metagenomics assembly of...
CATCCCCTTTGGGCCATCCATGCTGCTCGGCGCATGGCTTGGCATTTTCGCCGGCGTACCAATCGCCACACTATACCTGCAACTCACCGGACTTGCGTAACGCATCCGCATACAAGACCCATATATATAAGGAGAGACCATGAGAGCAATAACGGCGCTGTCGATTGCGAGCGACGCCATACGAGCGGCGGTCATAGCCGACCCCTATACGGATTCGCCGACCATCAAACACTTCCAGGCGCTTCCGCTGCCCGTTGGAGCTGTGGTGGATGGCGAAGTGGTGGACGCCGAAGTGGTCACCGGTCTACTGAAAACGTTGGTGCAACGCTTCAAGTTCCCGCGTGAGAACACCATACTCGTTTATTCGAGCCGTCGTATGGTGTTCCGTGAGGCGGACTTCCCCTACATGTCCCTAGCTGATTTACGCTCAACCCTGCCATTCCAGGCCAAAGGCATGATTCCATTGCCCATTGAGGAATCCGAACTTGACTTCGTGCCGTTGTCTGTAGTGGATGACGAGCAGAACGGCAAGCAGCTTCATGGCATTCTCGTAGCCACTCTGCGCGGTGGTCTGGAAAAAACTGCGTATACCGCAGAAGAAGCGGGTTTCGTGATCACCTCCATCGACGCCGGTCCGTTCGCGTTGGCCCGCCTGTTCAGCGACACCAACCAGGCGCAGACCGAAGCGGTGGTCAACATCAACGGCAACTGCACCGACGTGATCGTGCTCAATAACGGAAAACCCGCCTATATGCGCGTCGTGCCGTCCGGTGCCGACGACGTGTCCGACGCCATCGCCAATGCGCTGAGCATCTCCTTCGAAGACGCGGAACGCATCAAAAACCAGATTGGTCTGCAAAATGTGACCGGTGACGAACGTCTCGAAAAAGCCGAGGAAGTCATTCGTGAAACCACGGCGCAGCTCATCGTCGGTATTCGCAATACGTTGAACATGTACGACGTCGACCATGCGGACAGCACCATCAGCGGCATCATCCTCACCGGTACGGGTGCGCGACTCATTGGTCTGCCCCCAGTGTTGGCAAGCTCCATCAACAAGATGGTGCGCATTGGCGATCCGTTCATCCGCTTCAAGCTGTCCAAGGAAGTCGAACGTCAGAACATTGTGGCGCACGCGGTCGATTTAGGCGGGGTGCTGGGACTGGTCATCGGAAAGAAGCCGAGGTGAGTGTGATTATGAAACTTGATATGAAATCCAAGAAAAACAAGGCCAACTCCCACCGTGGACGTGGCAAGGAAATCGCCTATCCGGACACTTCGGACGGTCAGAAGGGCACCCTGCTATCCATGAACGTCTCCGATATCAGCAATGCGTTGAAGGCGGGCGGTATCGGCAAGCGTAGCACCGCGCCGGAAAACCCAGCCGACTGGACCATGCGCGCTAACCTGATTCCGCGTTCCATCGTCGGATTGAATCGCGATCGAGCCATCAAATACCTGTTAACGTATGTGCTGATCGGCGTGCTCATTGTATCTTTGGTGGTCAGCGTGTTCATGTTCGCCCAATCCACATGGGCGGACCATCGTGTGGAAGTGGCTCAACAGAAGACCATTTCCCTGCAAAAGGAGAAAGCGCAGTTCAAGGATGTCGAAGACACGTTGAATTCGCTGGACGATGCGCAGAAGGCGAAGATTGCCATGCTGTATGACGAAATGGACTGGATGAAGGTCGCCGATTCGCTGAACAGCTCGCTTCCGGAAGGCGGCCAGTATACGAATCTGGAACTCAAAAGCTTCCAGATCGCTTCATCGAACAATTCGTCCTCATCCTCCGACAATACGTCCACTGTGTGGTCTGGTAACGGCGTGATTTCCGCGGACTTCACCATCGAATCGCCGAATTTCTACTCGGCCAAGGACTTTATCAACAATTTCGCCTCGATCCCCACGTACAAGACGGGTTATGTGAGCTCTATTACCAAGAATGACAGTGAAGGTGGCACCACCTACACGTATACCGGAACGATTTCACTGGTGATGGACGGCAACACCACTTCGCGAAGCGACAACTCAGCAGGCGCGACCCAGGCCAACCGTGATTTGCTCGCCAAGCTGCGCGCAAGCCTCGACAAGGCTGCGTCCGGACAGTCTGATGCTTCTGCCAACCAGTCGACTGACACCTCATCCGATGCCAGCGGATCGTCTAACTGATAAGCAGGAGGAAACATGAACAAGCATAAAATCGCATGGATCGCACTGGCCGTCGGCATCGTAGTGGTGCTGATGTTGACATGGCTTGTAGGCGTATCTCCGCGTCTTACACACATTAAGGAAGCCGACGCGCAGACTGCGCAGATCGAAGAAAGCAACAAGAAAACGCGTGACCAGATTGAAACGCTGCGTATGGCGAGCGAGACGATCGGCCTGCAGAAGGATCGTTTGCGTCAGCTGCAGCGCCAGATTCCTGACGGCTATAACCAAAACGAATTCATCGATTCGTTGAATGCCGCTGCTGATGGTGCGGGCGTCTCCATCCAGTCTGTGACCTTCGATGAGGCCACCACCGCTGAAGTGCCGTCCGAAATGCAGGGAACCATCAAAGCCGGCCGGCTTGTGCAGGTTCCGGTGAGCATTACTGCGAATGGCAGCTATGATGCAATGCGTGGCTTCGTTCAGGCCGTGCAGGGCATCAACCGTATTGCCGTTCCTGAAGATGTGACGTACACCCTTGATAAGGGCGGCGACGCCACCAAGAACAACGTGACCATCAATTGTAAAATCTGGTCGCTGCTGCTTAACAATGACACCGTCGAAGACGAGAACGTTACCAAGCAGTGACAAACAATACATAAAGAACGATTCTCTCCTTATCCATTACATGGGGCCTTCCGCATTCGCGGGAAGCCCCTTATGTATCTTCACATATTCTTATGTGTTTTCATTCGGTTCTTGCATCAATTTGCCGTTCATCCCCATCGGAAATCACGTAACTTGCCATGCCGTGAAACTGTCAGGCAAAACTGTCAGCATGTGACGGTAGGCTTTGCGCTTGTAAAGACCCCAAACCATTCAATCCAGAAGGTGCATTGTGGCTGTATCCAAACTCGATGAAGTCGTATCCCTTGCCAAGCGTCGTGGCTTTGTTTTTCCCGCCGGTGAAATCTACGGCGGAACCCGTTCCGCATGGGATTACGGTCCGCTCGGCGTGGCGCTGAAGGACAATATCAAGCGCGAATGGTGGCGCTCCATGGTCGTCACCCGTGGCGACGTGGTGGGCGTGGACACCTCCATCATCCTGCCGACCCCCGTGTGGGTGGCTTCCGGCCACGTGGCCGTCTTCAACGATCCGCTGGTCGAGTGCCTCAACTGCCATAAGCGCCAGCGTTCCGACAAGCTTGAGGAATCCTACGCCGAGAAGCATGGAGACAAGCTGCCGGAGAACGGCATGGCCGACATCGTGTGCCCCGACTGCGGCACCCGCGGCAAGTGGACCGAACCGCGCGACTTCAACATGATGCTGCGCACCCACCTCGGCCCGGTCGAGGACGAGAACTCCCTGCACTACCTGCGTCCGGAAACCGCGCAGGGCATCTTCGTGGACTTCAAGAACGTGATGACCTCTTCCCGCAAGAAGCCGCCGTTCGGCATCGCCAACATGGGCAAGTCCTTCCGTAACGAGATCACCCCGGGCAACTTCATCTTCCGTACCCGTGAGTTCGAGCAGATGGAAATGGAATTCTTCGTCAAGCCCGGCGAGGACGAAGCCTGGCACCAGTACTGGATCGACGCCCGCACCCAGTGGTACCTCGACCTCGGCGTTAAGCCGGAGAACCTGCGCCACTACGAGCATCCGAAGGAGAAGCTGGCCCACTATTCGAAGCGCACCGTCGACATCGAATACAAGTTCGGCTTCCAGGGCTCCGATTGGGGCGAGCTCGAAGGCATCGCCAACCGTACCGACTTCGACCTGTCCGCGCACGCGGAGCACTCCGGCGAGGACCTGAGCTACTTCAACCAGGCCACCGGCGAAAAGTACGTGCCGTACGTCATTGAGCCGGCCGCCGGCCTGACCCGTTCCCTCATGTGCTTCCTCGTCGACGCCTACGACGTGGACGAGGCTCCGAACACCAAGGGCGGCGTGGACAAGCGCACCGTCCTGCACCTCGACCCGCGTCTGGCTCCGGTCAAGGCCGCCGTGCTGCCGCTGAGCAAGAAGCCGGACCTGCAATCCGTGGCCCAGAAGCTCGCCGCCGACCTGCGCCAGAACGAGTGGATGATCGACTACGACGAGGCCGGCGCGATCGGCCGTCGTTACCGTCGTGAAGACGAGATCGGCACCCCGCTGTGCGTCACCGTCGACTTCGACACCCTCGACGACCAGGCCGTCACCATCCGTGAACGCGACACCATGCAGCAGGAGCGCGTCAGCCTCGACAAGGTGGCCGACTACATCGCCGAGCGTATCGGCGAGAAGCGCGTCAGCGTGCCGCAGATGCCGGTCGAAATGGGCGGCGAGGCTTGGCCTGAGTCCGTCAAGATCGCCGAAGCCGGTGGCCTGTACTGATCGCCCCGAATCGGTCATATTGAACGGAACAAGTCTGACCTATGCCAGATAGCATTGTGAATGCCTACGAGGAATCCGACGTGCTCGACCCGCGTACCGACGCGGAACGGCCGTCGGTTCCTCCCGTTATAAAGCCCGTTGATCTGGGTCCGGTGCACGTCGAAACGCCGGTGGTGCTTTCGCCTATGGCGGGCGTCACCAACTGGCCGTTCCGCGTGATCTGCGAAAGCTACGGTCCCGACGGTCTGTACGTGGCGGAAATGATTACCGCGCGCGCATTGGTGGCCCGCAATCCGAAAGCCCTGCGCCTATGCCGTTTCGCACCCAGCGAGAAGATTCGCTCGCTGCAGCTGTACGGCGTCAATCCCTCGATTGTGGAGCAGGCCGCGAAAATCGTCATCGACGAGAACATGGCCGACCATGTCGACCTCAACTTCGGCTGCCCGGTGCCCAAGGTGACGCGTCGTGGTGGCGGTTCCGCGCTGCCATGGAAGACGGACCTGTTCCGTGAGATCATCCAACGTGTGGTCAAGGTGTGCGACGCGGCCAACGTACCAGTCACGGCCAAAATCCGCGTCGGCATCGACCATGAACACGAGACGTTCCTCGAAGCCGGGCACATCGCGCAGGAGGAAGGCTGCAAGGCCGTCACCCTGCACGCGCGCACCACCGCCGAATATTACGGTGGGCATTCCGATTGGTCCCGCATCGGCGAGTTGGTTTCCGAGCTTGATATTCCCGTCTTCGGCAACGGGGATATTTGGGGTGCCAACGACGCGTTGGCGATGGTCGCCGAAACCGGTTGCGCGGGTGTTGCGATCGGCCGCGGCTGCCAAGGCCGTCCATGGTTGTTCGCCGACATCAAGAACGCGTTCGCCGGCAGTGACGAGCGCGTCGACCCCACGCTGGGCGACGTGTGCCGCGTGATCGAACGGCATGCCGAACTGCTGACCGAATTCTATGATGGCGACGAGCGGATGGCCGTGCATGACCTGCGCAAGCACGTCGCGTGGTATCTGAAGGGCTTCCCCGTGGGCGGTTCCACACGCCGTGCGTTCATGGAATGTGAAAATCTTGAGGATGTCCGGCGCGAGATAGGCAGACTCGACCCGAACATTCGGTTCCCAGAGCGCATCGCCGACAAGCCAAGGGGGCGCGTGCGCTTCGCCAAAAAGGTGCATCTGCCTTACGGATGGTTGGAATCCCGGGAAACCACGCACGAGGAGCGTGAGGCGCTGTTCGGGGATGACCCGATGGATGCCAGCTACTAAAGCTCGTCACGCATGTTCGAAGAGCCGTGTACAAATGACTGAAGGGGTCAACGCAGGCAGAATGAACATGCTGACAGCAAAAAAGTGAAAAAACGGTGGTACACGCCTGGAAAAGTGCGCGTATCATCGGCGCGATTGCGATAGAGTTGTTCATATACGTGAGTGAACAGGAGACAATGGTGAGCGAGATTGCCCAGACTGACAATTTCAACGACAAGACCAACATCAAGGTCGTCGGTGTCGGTGGAGCCGGAGGCAACGCTGTCAATCGCATGATTGCGGAGGGTCTTCAAAGCGTCGAATTTATTGCGATCAACACTGATGCAAAGGATCTGCTGCGATCCGACGCCGATGTCAAGATCTCGCTGAACGATGCCTCCAGCCGTGGTCTGGGCGCTGGCGCCGACCCGGAAAAGGGTGCCAAGGCGGCGCAGGATCACCAGTCCGACATCGAAGAGGCGCTTAAGGGCTCCGACATGGTGTTCGTCACCTGCGGTGAGGGCGGTGGCACCGGAACCGGTGCCAGCCCGATCGTGGCACGTGCGGCCCACCAGCAGGGCGCGCTGACCATCGCCGTGGTGACCCGTCCGTTCAGCTTCGAAGGTCCGCAGCGTTCCGCTTCCGCCGCGCTCGGCATCGAGAACCTGCGCAAGGAAGTCGACGCGCTGATCGTCATTCCGAACGACCGACTGCTGGAACTGTCCGACCGCACCATTGGCATCGTCGACGCGTTCAAGACCGCCGACACCGCACTGCTGGCCGGCGTGCAGGGCATCACCGACCTGATTACCTCGAATTCGTACATCCACGTTGATTTCAACGATGTCAACGCGATTCTGCGTGGTGCCGGCACCGCGCTGTTCGGCATCGGTTCCGCTCGGGGAGAGGACCGCGCCACGCAGGCCGCGGAAATCGCCATCAGCTCGCCGCTGCTGGAGGAAAGCATCGAGGGTGCGCATGGCGCACTGATCAACATCGCCGGTCCGACCGACCTGAAGCTGCAGGAAGCCGCAGCCGCGGTCGCGCTGGTGCAGAAGGCCATCCATCCGGAAGCGCAGATCATCTGGGGCCTGTCCCTGGACGACGCCTACGGCGACGAGGTGCGTGTCACCGTCATCGCGGCAGGTTTCGATGCCAATTCTAAGAAGCCCGACCAGCCGGCCGAAGAAAAGCCGGCCGCGGCCAAGGAAAACACGGTACCGCTGTCCGCGTTGTCCGCCGGCGTGCAGGCTCCCGCCCAGCAGCCGCAGCCGGTGCAGACTCCGGCGGTGCCGCAGGTGCAGCCGCTGTCCAGCTACATTCCGTCCACTCCGGACCAGAACGTCGCCTCGTTCGACCAGACCACCGAGCATGAAGTGGTTTCGGCTAACGATCCGGGCGACCTCGATATTCCGGATTTCCTGCGCTAAAGTCAACGCGTAGACGCGAAAGGAACATACATGGCAGGTTTCATGAAGAACGCGATGTCGTACTTGGGAATGTCCGACGTCGCCGACGGGTGAGGATGATTTCGAGGATGACGTCGACACCGGCGAGACCTCGTTCGATTCGGATCATTCCGTCACCCGATGCCTTCCTCTTCGGCTTCCGCTTCCACGCCGTCCGCTCCGCGTGAGCAGTCCAACCCGTTCCATGGGGGGTAGAGTTAGCCGCATCACCACCATCCATCCGAAGACCTATGACGATGCGCAGATGGTCGGTCGCGCCATTCGTGACGGCATTCCGGTGGTGCTGAACCTGACAGGTGTGGCCGAAGCCGTGGCATACCGCATCGTCGACTTCTCCGCCGGTGTGGTGTTCGGCGTGCGCGGCTCCATCGAACGCGTCACTCCGCGCGTGTTCCTGCTGAGCCCGGCCCAAGTGAACATCAAGGTCGAGGAGCCTGAAGACAAGGGTCCGGCCCACGACCTGTTCGCCGACTGAGCCGTGTAGCACAGAGCAAGCACAAATCAGACGATTATGCCCCCACTGAAAGCGGGGGCATTTTGTTATGCGCGCTTGATACAGTGGCAACGTGATTCTCTCGATAATTGGTAGCGTCGTCCATTTTCTGGTCAACGCCTATATCCTGGTGCTGTTCGTCCGCATGATTCTCGACTGGGTGTTGGCATTGTCGCCGACGTGGCGGCCAAGCGGAATCGTGGCCTCGTTGTTCGACGCCATCTACCAGCTGACGGAGCCGCCGTTAAGGTGGTTGCGGCAGTATATTCGTCCCGTTCCGCTCGGACCGATCTATTTTGACGTCGCGTATCTTGTGCTTTATTTCGTTCTTGTGGTCATTGATTTCCTTATTTAGCACCTCTAAAAAATCCGTTTTTGCCGCAAAAATTATCTATGGTTTCGTGCTAGAGTCGAACACTGAAAGCAACAACAGTAAGGCATCAAGCCCAAAGCGAGGTGTAAGGATTTATGGCTCTGTTGACGCCGAAAGATATTAGGGAGCATACTTTCCAGACCGTAAGGTTCAAGGAAGGCTATGACGTCGATGAAGTCGATGACTTCCTCGATCAGGTAACCGAGACGGTGGAAGCCCTTGGCAAGCAGGCAGTTGCCGGCGGACAGGCCACGCAGTCTCTTGGCCCGGATGTCGCAGGACTCAATTCCAAGATTTCCGAGTTGAATGCTCAGATCCAGTCCCTGCAGCAGGAGAACGCGACGCTGAAGTCCGCCTCCGAGCAGGCAGCTGGTGCGGGAGACCAGGCCGCTCAGGCCGCTCAGGCCGCGGCCGCCAAGCTTTCCGAGGCAGAGGAAAGCAATCGTGCGCTGTCTTCCCAGAACGAGCAGCTCAAGGGGCAGATCGATCGTCTGTCCGCGCAGGTCGATCAGCTCACCGCCCAGGCAGCCGAAGCGGCCGGTCAGGCCGACCTTGGCGAGCAGCTTACCGCCGTGCAGCACGAGCGTGACACGTTCCGCGCACAGACCGAGGACCTGTCCCGTCAGCTGGCATCGGCCCAGGAGCAGGTGGTCGTGGCTCAGCGTCAGAAGGAGCAGATCGATCAGCTCACCGCAAAGCTTCAGGAAGCGCAGGACCAGGTCGCTCAGGCCCAGCAGCTCACTCAGGAGCATGCTGCCCAGTCCCAGCAGCAGGATGCCCAGGTGAAGCAGCAGGCCATGCAGATCCAGCAGCTTGTCCAGCAGCTGAAGGATTCCCAGATTCGCGAGGCACAGCTGCGTGAACAGGTCGCCAAGTCCGAGCCGAGCACCGAAACCGGCAGCCTGCAGAAGATCGCAGGTGCCGCGGCAAGCGCCAATACCGAGCCGGAGCGCGCCACCGCCATGCTGACGCTGGCCATGCAGCTGCACGACCAGTACGTCGACAAGGGCAAGGCCAAGGCCAAGGAGATCACCGAGGAAAGCCAGCGCAAGTACGAAGAGATCATCGGCAGCGCCAACGACTACTCCAACCGCACTCGTTCCGAGGCTGACCAGTACTCCACCGACACCCGCGCCAACGCCGACAACTACCTGTCCGGCAAGACCCAGGATGGCGATGCCTATCTGGCACAGAAGCAGCAGGATGGCGATGCGTACCTGAACCAGAAGACCGAGGAGGGCGACGCCTACCTTGCGCAGAAGACCGAGGAAGGCAATGCCTATCTGGCCGGCAAGCAGCAGGATGGCGACGCTTATCTGGAGCAGAAGCAGCAGGAGGGCGACGCCTACTTCGCGCAGAAGCAGGAAGAGGGCGACGGCTACCTGGCTCAGAAGACCCAGGACGCCGACACGTACTTCTCCGACAAGCACACCGAGGCCGACAACTACGAGGCCGAAGTGCAGAAGCGCGCCTTCGACTACGATTCGAAGACCCGTACCGCAGCCGACGACTACGCCCAGCAGGTCCGCGACAACCTCGAGACCCAGACCAAGGTCATCGAAGGCAACATTCAGGGCCTCAAGCAGTTCGAAACCGAATACCGTGCACGACTCACCGACTTCCTCGGCCAGCTCGTCAACCAGGTGTCCGATACGAACAACTACGACCAGGACCCTCAGGACAACAACGACTGAGATTAGCCTGTGTCTGACATCATGAAGAATGATCAAAGACGGCTGCGCGACCGCGTGGCCGTCTTTGCGTGTATTGCGATCGCGACGATCGCGATTGACCAGCTCACCAAGATGTGGGCTTTGTCCGCATTGGCCGATGGCCGTACCATACGCGTGATTCCCGGCCTGCTTTCGTTGACATTGGTGCGTAATCCAGGCGCCTCGCTCGGCATGGGCTCCGGCATGACGTGGCTGATTTCCCTGCTGGCGATGGCGGCCTGCGTGGCGTTGGTCGTACTTGCCGTCCGCACCATTTCCATGAAATGGACGGTGCTGTTCGCCTTCGCCTTCGCAGGAGCGTTCGGCAACCTCATCGACCGCGTCATCTACGCGGAAGGGTTCCTCAACGGCAAGGTCGTGGATTTCCTGAACTACGGATGGTCCATCGGCAACGTGGCGGACATCTTCCTCATGCTCGCGGGCGTTGCGGCGGTGCTGCTGCTGTTCCTCGGGGAACCGTTCAGCCAAAAGGACCTTGACGAGGCCAACGGCAAGACGCTTGGTGATGATGCGAACGCAACCGACGACGGGGCGAAAGCAGCATGAGCCGTCTCGTACCCGCTCCCGACGCGCTCGTCGGCAAACGATTCGACGTCGCGGTCGCCAAAATGCTTGGCATTTCCCGGGCCAAGGCGGCCGACCTCATCGAAAGCGGACAGGCGCGCGTGCTCGGCAGGGACATTTCCAAATCGTCGACCCTGCAGGCAGGCGAAACCGTAGAATTCGACATCGTCGAGGAACGGTCCGAACCGGAACCGATCGCCCATGACATGGCCGTCGTCTATGAGGACGACGATGTGGTCGTGGTGGACAAGCCGGTCGGCGTCGCCGCGCACGCATCCGTCGGATGGACCGGTCCGACGGTGCTTGGCAGCCTGATCGACAGGGGAGTGCACATCACGTCATATGGCGCGGCAGGCCGTCAAGGCATCGTGTCACGACTCGACGTGGGCACATCGGGACTGATGCTCGTATGCAAGTCCGATCTTGCGTACGTGGAGATGCGCCGGCAGTTCGCCGAACATGAGGTCGTCAAAACATATCACGCACTCGTGCAGGGCAATCTCAAAGAAGACAAAGCCACCATCGAAGCGCCGATCGGACGCGCCAAAGTCTCCGACTTCCGCTTCTGCGTGACACCGGCCGGCAAAGAGGCCATCACGCATTGGGACGTGATGGAACGTTTCGGCGAAGCCACGCTCGTATCCGTGAACCTGGAAACCGGCCGAACCCATCAGATCCGCGTGCATTTCTCATCCATCGGGCATCCGTTGGCGGGGACGCCATGTACGGCGCGAATCCGCAGCTGAGCGAGGCGCTTGGCCTTGAACGGCAATGGCTGCACGCCATGCAATTGGAATTCCGCCATCCGCGTACGCACGTGTGGACCACGGTGAAATCGCACTATCCCGCCGACCTGCAGCATGCGCTTGACGTGATGCGCGCACGGCACGCCGACCAGTCCCTATAAAAGTGTGGCCGGACGGCCAGAAACGACTCCACGCCGTCATGAAGCCCAGCTAAATTGGAACGCATGGCTACTTCCGCAAATTTCGTGCAACTGCATAATCACACGCATTATTCGCTGCTCGACGGCGCATCGAAAATACCGGATCTGGTCAAGCGCGCCAAGGAACTGGGCATGCCGGCCGTCGGCATCACCGACCACGGCAACATGCATGGCGCGTATGAGATGTGGAGCGCCGCGGTCAACGCCGGCATCAAGCCGATCATCGGCATCGAAGCCTATGTGACGCCGGAAACCGCACGTCAGGACCCCACCCGTGTGAGCTGGGACACCAACTGGAATCCGGATCTGGATCCGCTGCATCGCCGCCGTAACCCGGATGATGTGTCCGGCGGCGGTGTCATCACCCACCTGACCATGTGGGCAGAAAACGACGAAGGCCTCGTCAACCTCATGAAAGCCTCCACCGACGCGAACCTTGAAGGCCGAGTCATGCGCTATCCGCGTATGGATAAGGAAATCCTCGCCAAATATTCGAAAGGCATCATCGCCTCGTCCGGCTGCCCGTCGGGCATCATCCAGACTCGTCTGCGCCTGGGCCAGTTCGATGACGCGTTGCGTGCCGCCGGCGAATTCCAAGACATTTTCGGCCGCGATAATTTCTACATCGAATTCATGGACCACGGCCTGAAAATCGAAAAGCAAGTGACCGACGGGCTGCTCGACATCGCAAAAAAGCTCAACGCGCCGCTGCTGGCCACCAACGATTCCCATTACACGCGTGCCGAAGACGCCGGCGCGCAGGACGCCATGCTGTGCATCAACTCCGGCTCCACGCTGGACGAGCCGGGCCGATTCAAATTCGACGGCACCGGCTACTACATCAAATCCGCCGAGGAAATGCGCGAACTGTTCAAAGACCTTCCCGAAGCGTGCGACAACACGTTGGAGATCGCCGAACGCTGCAACGTCATGTTCGACGATCATGAAGACGGCGCGTTCATGCCGCAATTCGACTGTCCGGAAGGCTGGGACGAGACGTCGCTGTTCCTGAAGAAGGTCGAGGAAGGCCTGGAACGCCGGTACAACGGCAAGCCGTCGCTCGAAGTGCTGCGGCAGGCCGACTACGAATGCGGCGTGATCTGCCAGATGCAGTTCTGCGGCTACTTCCTCGTCGTGGCCGACTACATCAACTGGGCGAAGGCCCACGGCGTGATGGTGGGGCCGGGCCGTGGCTCCGCCGCAGGCGCCATGGTCGCGTATGCGATGGGCATCACCGAACTTGATCCGCTTGAACACGGTCTGATCTTCGAACGATTCCTCAATCCGGAACGTGTCTCACTGCCTGATATCGACGTCGACTTCGACCCGGACGGTCGTGGACGCGTGCTCGACTACGTGGGTGAGAAATACGGACGTGACAAAGTGGCGCAGTGCGTGATCTACGGCACCATCAAAACCAAACAGGCGCTGAAGGACTCCGCCCGCATCATGGGATACGACTTCTCCGTCGGAGACAAGATCACCAAAGCCCTGCCTCCCGCACAGACCGGCGGCAAGGACATTCCGCTGCACGACATCTTCGACCCAAGCGCGAAACGATACGCGGAAGCACGCGAATTCCGCGAACTGTACGATTCCGACCCGGACGCGAAACGCATCACGGACGAGGCGATGGGCATCGAAGGTCTGATTCGTCAGACCGGTGTGCACGCCTGCGCCACCATCATGGGCAGCGAGCCGATCACCAACACGTCGCCGCTGCTGGAACGTACCGACGGCACCGTCACCACCACGCTCGAATACCATACGTGCGAAACGCTCGGTCTGGTCAAGATGGACTTCCTCGGACTTTCCAACTTGACGGTGATCCGAGACACCCTGAACAACATCGAGGCGAACGGCAAGGAACGCATCGACCATACGAAGATTCCGCTGGACGACCGCCCCACCTACGACCTGCTGTCCCGTGGCGACACGCTCGGCGTGTTCCAGCTCGATTCCGACGGCATGCGCTCGCTGCTGAAAACGTTGAAGCCGAATAACTTCAACGATATTTCCGCACTGATTGCGCTGTACCGTCCAGGTCCGATGGATATGGATTCGCACACCAACTATGCGAAGCGCAAGAACGGTCTGCAGAAGATCACGCCAATCCACCCCGAAGTGGCCGAACCGCTTAAGGAAGTGCTCGACGAGACCTACGGTCTGATCGTCTACCAGGAGCAGGTGCAGTCCGCGGCGCGAATCCTCGCCGGCTATTCGCTGGGCAAGGCAGACGTGCTGCGTCGAGCGATGGGCAAGAAGAAGCCGGAAGTGCTGGCCAAGGAGAAGATTCCGTTCTTCGCCGGCATGAAGGAGCATGGATATTCCGAAGAGGCCGCGCAGGCCGTGTGGGACATCCTCGTGCCGTTCTCCGGCTACGCGTTCAACAAGGCGCATTCGGCCGCATACGGTTTGATCTCCTACTGGACCGCGTATCTGAAAACGCATTATCCGGTGGAGTTCATGGCCGCCCTGCTGCAAGGCGCCAGCACGAACAAAGACAAGACCGCGCTGTACCTGGGCGAGGCGCGACGCATGGGCATCCAGGTGCTTTCTCCGGACGTGAACGAGTCGGTGTACGAGTATTCGGCAGTCGGCGACGTCGTGCGATTCGGCCTCGGCGCCATCCGCAACGTCGGCAAGAACGCGGTCGATGCGATCATCGCGGAACGTGAGAACGGCCACGGCAAGTACGTGAACTTCACCGATTTCATCAAACGCGTGCCGTTGGAGGCGCTGAACAGGCGATTGGTGGAATCGCTGATCAAGGCCGGCGCGTTCGACTCGATCGACCCGAACCGTCGTGCGCTGTTCACCATCCACGAAACGGCCATCAATTCGGTCGTCGGCCTGAAACGCAAGCAGGCGGAAGGCCAGTTCGACCTGTTCGCCGACCTGGACGATTCCAAAGAGAACGATTCCGCCATGGGAGACGCCATGGTGCAGGTGCCCGACGTGGAGGAGTGGGACAAGAAAACCAAGCTCAACTTCGAACGTGAGATGCTTGGCCTGTACGTGTCCGACCATCCGTTGAGCGGCATGCAGTCGATTCTGGTGTCGTTGCGCGAAATGTCGATAGCGCACCTGATCGACCGCGCGGGAAGCATGCCGGACGGCCAGCAGGTGACGATCGCGGGCCTGATCACGAACGTGGACCGCCGCGTGTCGAAAAAGGGCAATCCGTGGGCCATCGTAACCGTCGAGGATTTGGAAAGTTCCATCCAATGCATGTTCTTCGGCAAGGTGTACGAGGCCGCCGCGCCCGAGCTCGCCGTCGACACCGTGGTACAGATCCGCGGCCAGGTGGAGAAGCGCGATGAGACAGTGAGCATGCGCGCCACCGAATTCACCGTGCCGACGTTGGAGGCGCAGGATGAACGTCCGCTGACGATTGTGCTGCCGCCGATCGCGCTCGACCAGTCGCATGTGCGGCGGCTCGGGCAGATTCTGACCAGCCATCCCGGCCCGTGCGAGGTGAAACTGGCGTTGATGGACGACAAAGGCAACGCCAAGGTGCTGACGTTCGGAGACCGGTTCCGCGTCAAACGCGACACGTCGCTGTTCGCCGAAATCAAGATTCTCTTCGGACCGAGCTCGCTTCCGTTGGCCTGAGCGGTTTGACTTGAACGGTTTGACCTGAACAGGTTTTTGATTGCCGGCCGATGCTGAATGGCGTCGACCGGCATATATTTTTCGCGGAAATCGGCATGGCATGGAAAACGGTGGATCTGCGTGTCTCACAATGCGGCTGAATGTGAGACGACGGGACGTTCTCGTGACTTGGCGTTGTTACCATGGGGCGTTATGAGCGAAGAAAACTATATGCGAATCATTGACCTGCGTGGCAAGAAGCTGACCCGAGCCGAAATGCTGGAAGCCATGCCCCGCGCCGAGATGGGCACCAACGAGGCCACTGAGCTCGTACAGCCGATCCTCGATGATGTGAAGGCCCGCGGCGCTGCGGCCCTGCGCGACTTCGCGGAGAAGTTCGACCATATCCGTCCCGAGCATCTGCGTGTGCCGGTCGAGGCCATGAAGGCCGCCGTCGACGAGCTCGATCCGGAAGTGCGCGCCGCCATCGAGGAATCCGTGCGCCGTTGCCGCGCCGTATCCGCATCCCAGGTGCCGGGCCCCGTTCCACACCGATCTGGCCGAAGGCGCGCGCGTCGCCGAACGGTTGGATTCCGGTGCAGCGCGTCGGCCTGTACGTGCCGGGAGGCAAGGCCGTCTACCCGAGCTCCGTCATCATGAACGTGGTGCCGGCGCAGGCCGCAGGCGTCGAATCGCTGGCCATCGCCACCCCGCCGAGCCGCAGCAACTCCGACGGCCTGCCGGACAAGACCATCCTCGCCACCTGCGCCATCCTCGGCGTGGACGAGGTGTACGCGGTCGGCGGCGCTCAGGCCATCGCCATGTTCGCTTACGGCGCCAAGGGCTTCGAACCGCAGGACGGCGAGATTCTGTGCGATCCGGTGGACAAGATCACCGGCCCGGGCAACATCTTCGTCGCCACCGCCAAGCGCATGGTCTCCGGCATCGTCGGCATCGACGCCGTCGCCGGTCCGACCGAAATCGCCATCATCGCCGACAAGGGTGCCAACCCAAGCTGGCTCGCCGCCGATCTGATCGGCCAGGCTGAACATGACGAGCTCGCCGGTTCCGTGCTTATCACCGACAGCGAAGACATCGCCGACAAGGTGCAGGAAAGCCTCAAGTACCGCGTGCCTCGCACCGAGCACGCCGAGCGCGTCAACACGTCGCTGCGCGGCCGCCAGTCCGGCATCATCCTCACAGACGGCATCGAACAGTCCATCGACGCGGCCAACGCGTACGCGGCCGAACACCTTGAAGTGCAGACCGCTGATCCGGATGCCGTGATCGCCAAGATCCGCAACGCCGGTGCCATCTTCCGTGGCCCGTACTCCCCGGTTCCGCTGGGCGACTACATGTCCGGTTCCAACCACGTGCTGCCGACCTCCGGCACCGCGCGCTTCGCCGCCGGCCTCGGCGTGCACACCTTCATGAAGCCGGTCGAAGTCATCGAATACGACGAGCAGGGATTGAAGACCCTCGCCGCCCGTGTGAACGCCTTCGCCGTCTCCGAAGATCTGCCGGCACACGGCGAATGCGTGCTGAGCCGCTTCATCGACGACCCGTACAACAAGGCGACCATCAAGGAACAGGAAGAGCAGGCCGGCCTCCGATGAGCGAGACTTCCAGCAACGCGATTCCGGCATATCTGCCGCTGCGCAACGACCTGATCGGCGAAGAACCGTACGGCGCGCCGCAGCTCGACGTGCCGGTGTGCCTCAACGTCAACGAGAATCCGTACGCGCCCGAACCGGCCGTGGTGGAAACCATCGCCCAGCGTGTCAAGGAGATCGCCCCGACGCTCAACCGTTATCCGGACCGCGAGCACATCGAACTGCGCAAGGCGTTCTCCACATATCTGGAACGCGAATCGGGCGTGAAGCTCAGCGTCGACCAGTTGTGGGGCGCCAACGGCTCCAACGAGATCATGCTGCAGCTGTTCCAGGCGTTCGGCGGCCCCGGCCGCATCGCGCTCGGCTGCGATCCGACGTACTCCATGTATCCGGAATACGCGCGCGACACGTTCACCACGTGGAAGCTTGCGCATCGTAACGCCGACTTCACGCTTGACGTGGACGCCACCATCAAGGCGATCGAAGAGGTCAAGCCGGCCATGATCGTGCTCACCAGCCCGAACAATCCGACCGGCACCCCGCTCAAGCCGGAAGATCTGAAGCGCGTGCTCGAAGCCGCCCGTACCGCCGAAGTGGCAGGCGCCGCCGAAGGCGTGCATCCGGTGGTCGTGGTGGACGAGGCGTACATCGAATTCCGAGATCCGGGCACGCCCACCGCGCTGGAACTCATCGGCGAATACGAAAACCTCGCCGTCAGCCGCACCATGAGCAAGGCGTTCGCCTTCGCCGGCGCACGCGTCGGCTACCTGGCCGCTAACAAGGGCATCATCGACTGCGTGCGCATCGTGCGCATGCCGTACCACCTGTCCGCCGTCACCCAGGCCGCCGCCCTCGCCGCGTTCGAACACACCGACGAACAGCTGAGCCGCGTGGCGCACCTGCGCGAAACCCGCAACGCCACCTCCGCATGGCTCAAGGAGCAGACCTACAAGGGCCAGCCGCTCGAAGTGGCCGAAACCCAGTCGAACTTCATTCTCTTCGGCGGCCATTTCGACGACCGCGACCGCATCTTCGACGAACTGTTGAAGCGCGGCGTGCTCATCCGCGTCGTCGGTCCGGAAGGCTGGATGCGAGTGTGCATGGGCACCGACGAGGAAATGGCACGGTTCCGTGAGGCGTTGGTCGAAGTGCTGCGCATCGTGGAACAGGGCTGAACAAGCCGGAACGCAAGCTGGGATACTGTCCGGAACGGAAGTTCGTGACAGTATTCGGCAATAAGCTTGAAACAGAACAGAATCGCGGTGGCTGCGGAAGACGCAACCACCGCAATCGCAATATCGTAGCTGTAATATCGCAACTGCAACATCGCAAAAGGAGTCGCAACATGGCACGTACTGCAACCATCGTTCGTGAAACCAGCGAATCCAAGGTGGAGCTGAGTCTCAACCTCGACGGAACCGGCAAAACCGACATCGACACATCCGTGCCGTTCTACAATCACATGATGACGGCGCTCGGCAAGCATTCGCTGATCGACCTGAAAATCAAAGCCACCGGGGACACCGACATCGACGCGCACCACACCGTCGAAGACATCGCCATCGTATTCGGCGAGGCTCTGAAGCAGGCCCTCGGAGACAAGCGTGGCATCCGCCGTTTCGCCGACGCCACCGTGCCGCTCGACGAGGCACTCGCCAAAGCCGTCGTCGACATTTCCGGACGCCCGTACTGCGTGTGCACCGGAGAGCCAGAAGGCTTCGAATACTGCATGATTGGCGGGCATTTTACCGGTTCGCTCGTTCGCCACGTCATGGAATCCATCGCCATGCATGCCGGCATTTGCCTGCACCTGCACGTGATTTCCGGCCGCGACCCGCACCACATCGCCGAAGCCGAATTCAAGGCTTTGGCCCGCGCATTGCGTTTCGCCATCGAACCCGATCCGCGCGTCGATGGCATTCCCAGCACGAAGGGCGCGCTGTGATGTCCGACGACAAGGACGATTTGAACGGTTTCGACGGCTTGGGGAAGACCAACGACGACGGCATGCATTTCAGCGAAGAGGAGCTGGAAGCGGCCATGGCCGGCTTCGAAAAGGAATTCCAGGACGAGGAAGTTGCCCAACAGAACGATGCTCCCGCGCAGGTGCCATTCGATCAGCCGGATGAGACGGTTAATTCCGATGCGTCTTCCGACGAATCGCAGGACGGCCTGCAATCGAAGGAAGCCGACGCGGTACTGTCCGAAGCCGAGAACTCGCTGTCATTCGACGACGAGTTGCAGGGACTGCTGGGCAACCGTGCGAAAGTCGCGGTGATCATCACCCGACTTGCCTCCGCACGCCTGTTCGCCGCGTTCTGCCAACTGTCCGACATCTCCGCGCAATGCCTCGCCTCACCGCAAGGCGCGGTCGCTGTATTACGCAATCTCGACGGCGATGGCCCGGAAGCGGCCATCAAAGATCTGACCACCGTGGTCTCCGGCATGCCTGCCGTCCTCGCGATCAACCGTGCGGACAAGCTCGAGGCGACGATGTACCTGCAAGGCAAGGTCGGCCAGACGTTCGCGCCACCGGTGCTGCTCACCTCCACCGCGCCGTTCGTCGAAGACCTGCTGCTGGGCATCACCGACGTTCAGGGGGTGCGTGATTCCGGCGTGGAAACCGTCGATTCCGCAAGCCTGACCCGTGATGACGCCATGAAGATCCTCGCCGAGCACACGCGATTCGGTCGTGGTTCGTCAAGCATCGAATAAGTTTTTCCCCGAAGGATGGATTCTTCGGCAAGCAAAAGAAGGAGAGCGCCCATGACTTCCGTGGTGGTGTTCGATTACGGTTTCGGCAACGTGCGTTCCATGGTGCGCGCGCTGGCCAATCTCGACCTCGACGTGACCCTCACGTCCGACCATCGTCAGGCTCTGGAAGCCGACGGACTGGTGGTGCCGGGTGTGGGCGCGTTCGGCGCATGCATGGAAGGACTGAAAAGCGTCGGCGGAGACAGGGTCATCAAAGACCGTCTGCGCGCCGGCCGCCCGGTGCTCGGCGTCTGCGTGGGCGAGCAGATCATGTTCGAACGTGGCATGGAACATGGCGACGGCACGCCCGGTCTCGGTCTGATCAAGGGCGATGTCGAGCTGCTCGACGCCGACGTGGTGCCGCACATGGGTTGGGACACCGTCGAAGCGCCGGAAGGTTCCGTGCTGCTCAAGGGCGTGGAGAACGAACGATTCTATTTCGTGCACTCCTTTGCCGCGATGAGCGCTTCGCCTGCCGACACCTCCGCCGACCAGCTGGACTTCGGCGATGCGGAAGAGCATGTGACGTGGTGCACCTACGGGCGCAGCCGATTCGTGGCCGCCTACGAACGTGGACCGTTGTTCGCCACGCAGTTCCATCCGGAGAAATCCGCCGAAGCCGGCGCGCAGCTGCTGCGTAACTGGGTTGCGACGTTCTGAACGCGGATTCGTGCAAGGCAATCGCAACAATCGCAAAATCGTAAATTCAAATCGGTAATCGCAAGATCCGTTGAACGGCCGAAAACCGTTCAACGCAACGAAAGGTATGACATGTCTTTGACGCTGCTTCCCGCCGTCGACGTCCGTGATGGCAAGGCCGTGCGCCTGCGCCAAGGCGAATCCGGCTCCGAAACCGACTACGGCTCCCCGCTGGAAGCCGCCCGCACGTGGGTGGAATCGGGTGCGGAATGGATCCACCTCGTCGATCTCGACGCCGCATTCGGCACCGGCAACAACCGTGACCAGCTGCGCGCCATCGTCAAGGAACTGGGCGACAAGGTCAACATCGAAATGTCCGGCGGCGTGCGCGACGACGCCTCGCTCGACGCGGCGCTCGAAGCCGGCGCGGCCCGCGTGAACATCGGCACCGCGGCTCTGGAGAACCCCGACTGGACCGCTTCCATCATCAAGAAGTACGGCGACCGCGTGGCCGTCGGCCTTGACGTGCGCGGCCACACCCTCGCGGCCCGCGGCTGGGTGAAGGAAGGTGGCGACCTGTTCGAGACCATGAAGTTCCTCGACTCCGTCGGCTGCTCCCGTTACGTGGTCACCGACGTGGCACGCGACGGCATGATGAGCGGCCCGAACATCGAGCTGCTGCGCGAAGTGGCGTCCCGCACCGACGCGAAGGTCACCGCATCCGGTGGCATCTCCAAGCTCGACGACCTGCGCAACATCAAGGAGCTCGCCGAACTGGGCGTGGACGCCGCGATTCTCGGCAAATCGCTGTACGCGCGCGCCTTCACGCTGGAGGAAGCCCTCGAAGTCGCACGCTGACATGTCGCGACACGGCATGTGTTAACGACGTTCGTAACATGCGCATGGAACGATTGGACACTATGGATAAACAGCAAGAGTTTGCTTTGCGCACGGTCGAGGAACGCGACGTGCGCTTCATTCGTCTATGGTTCACGGATGTGTTGGGAACACTGAAGTCCGTGGCCATCGCGCCGGCGGAACTGGAAGCCGCATTCGAGGAAGGGCTCGGATTCGACGGTTCCGCCGTGGAAGGCCTCACCCGCGTGTCCGAAGACGATATGATCGTCAAACCCGATCCGTCGACGTTCCAGATTCTTCCGTGGCGCGGAGGCCCGCAGGGCACCGCGCGCATGTTCTGCGACGTGCTCACGCCTGATGGTGAGCCGTCCTTGGGTGACCCGCGCCACGTGCTCAAGCAAGCGCTGGCCAAGGCCAAGGAGAAGGGTTTCACCTTCTACGTGCATCCGGAGATTGAATTCTATCTGTTTGAAAAGCAGGATGACTGGGCGCAGACTCCGAAGCCGATCGATGAGGGCGGCTACTTCGACCATGTGCCGCGCAGCCCCGGCATGGACTTCCGCCGCGCCACCGTCAACATGCTCGAGCAGATGGGCATCTCGGTGGAGTACTCGCACCACGAGGCGGGGCCAGGCCAGAACGAGATCGATCTGCGATATGCGGACGCGCTCACCACGGCCGACAACATCATGACCTTCCGCACCGTCGTCAAGGAGATTTCGCTGGAGCGAGGCATCCATGCCAGCTTCATGCCGAAGCCTCTCGCCGACGCTCCGGGCTCCGGCATGCACACGCACTTGAGCCTGTTCGAAGGTGACGCCAACGCGTTCTACGAGGCCGGGCAGGAATTCAACATGTCCGTCACCGCACGACAGTTCGCGGCCGGCATCCTGTACCACGCGGCCGAGATCTGCGCGGTCACCGACCAGTACGTCAACTCCTACAAGCGTCTGTGGGGCGGTGCCGAGGCGCCGAGCTATATCTGCTGGGGCCACAACAATCGCTCCGCGTTGCTGCGCATCCCGCAGTACAAGCCCGGCAAAGGCAATTCCGCACGTATGGAATTCCGCGCACTCGACCCGGTCGCCAATCCGTACCTCGCGTATTCCGTGCTGCTCGCAGCCGGTCTCGACGGCATCGACAAGCAGATGCAGCTGGGCGAGCCCACCAGCGACGACGTGTGGGAGCTCACCGACGCCGAACGCCAGGCCATGGGCATCCAGCCGCTGCCGGAATCGCTTGACGAGGCTCTGAAGATCATGGAGAAATCCGACTTCGTGGCGGATGTGCTCGGCGAGCATGCGTTCGAATACTTCCTGCGCAACAAGCATCAGGAATGGGATGAGTACCGCAAGCAGGTCACCCCGTTCGAGCTGAAGAAGTATCTGCCGAAGCTGTGATTGCGTAATCGCAGGTTAGTGCATAAACGACATCGAAGGGGCCGTCATCCGGGTTGATTTCCAGATGACGGCCCCTTCGGTGTCGTTTATGCGGAGCTGGGATTAGGCTTCTTGTTGAGATGGAAGCCGCGTCGACTACACCACAGTGCCACTGCTGGGTTCGAAATCCTTCTCGAACAGTACGGTGTCATCGCCTTCAATGGTGAGCTTCACAGAGGTCCGCTCATCATCCAGCTCATAAGCGTAGATAGAGGTGGCCAGCACATCCGCTTGGGCTCTGAGAATCAAGCTAGAGTCGTCGCCGTACAGATAATCCTGGTCAAGCGTCTCGGTTCCCTGTCGTGCATTGACGCTCGCATGGTATGAGAATGTTTCATACGTGGAAGTGTTCTCAAGGTACCAGGAAATGCGGGCCACCATAAGTGGTTCGTCTTCATCATTCTGCTGTATCTCAAGAGAGTCCAATCGGAAATGAAGTATGGTACCGTTCAATTCTTCAACGCGTCCGTCTTCGACGAACGCCGCTTTATCGACCTTCGGTGCTTCCGGCACGTCGGAATAGTCGATTCTGGTCAGTGTCTCGTTGCTGCCATCGAAGGCGAACGCGGAACGAACCAGATTCTTGTGTCTGAAATTGCTTACCTGCATGGCGATGGGAGTCTGCATGTCGGAAAGTACATGATAGCTGACTTTTTCGGATGTTTCACCTGATTTGATTTTCTTGCTGGCCAGATCAAGATTCCCGTTGTATCCCGTCACCACCGCTTTTCGTAACTCTATGCCGTTCTGTGTGACGATGGAATCGGCCACGGCGTTGGGGTAAATCGCGCGCCGGCTCAGATTCCTGCATCCATAGGTCACTTTCACCGTCGGCTGTCCGTTGATGTCAGTTGGTCCGACTTCCATGTTCTTGATGGTGACGGTGAGCGCCATCCCACCGTATGAGTACAGATTGCCGCTGGTTTCGTTGATGGTCTTCTGTTCGGAGAGCTGCTCATACTTTTTCGGTGTTCGGATCAAGTCTGTCCGCTATTGAGTCCAGTCCGCCGTGGCTGACGATTGTGCCGACGAGGTTCATCGCGATGATCGTCAGCACTGCGATGGCGATGATGATTATCGGTATTCTTGATTTTCTTGTGCGTGTCGTTCGGCTGATTGGTGTCTGTCGGTTGACGAGCGCCTGTTGTGGTGTGTGACGGGCTCCTGTGGGGTGTTGGGGGTGCGTTGGGGTGTCTGCTGTTGTTTGGCGTAGCGCTGCTGTTCGTATGCTTCGCGTTGTGCATGCTCGCGGTCCACGTTGCTGGATAGATTTTTCGGCGCTTTTTGCTCGGGGTCGATGTAATCGGCTCCCTTGAATGGGTCGATGTAGTTGTCATTGTTGAGCAGGCCCATGAGGCTCCTTCGGTTCATTCCTTCCTAGAGGTATTCTACCGGAATTTTTCCGAAATATCAGTCTCGTGGATTGCCGAACATCGAATTGTAGATGATCGCGAAATTGCGGTTGCCGTACGTCGAGCACGCGTCGCCTTCGCCTGCGCCGGCCTTCAGCGCGGCCTCGTTCGGCTGGTAGGGCGTGTAGATGTACAGCAGCGCGGTCGCCTTGTTCTCGATGTAGACGTCGCTGCCGCCGCAGCCTGCGTTCGGATTGTATCGTACGTAGTTGAGAGCGCCGGCATGGTACGCGTATTGCGATTCGTGGCGCACGTAGTACTGGTATCGCTTCGCCGCCCCGTACACCTGGTTGAAGAATCCGGCGTATTTCGCATCGCAGTTCGCGTCGTCCGGACAGCTCAGGCCCATTGCAGATTTGAATTGAAAATCGCTTGGATCGGTGGCGGTGAGCAGATGCTGCTCCTTCTGCAGTACGGTGAGCAGCACCTTCTGGCTGATGCCGCATGCGTTGCCCGCCTTATAGATGATGGCTGCCGCGCTTTCGTTCTGTCCGCCCTTATACGCTTGGCAATATTCGTCCGCCGCTTGCGATTGCGTGGTGAACGTCATGGTCTTCAGACACTTGTCGCCGGTGCACGTCGCGCCCTGCTGGTCGAGGATGGTCTGCACCTGCCGCTCGCTTAACGCGTTGCCGTTGAAGAACGCGCCGTCGGATATGATGTTGCCCGGGTTGAAATCGTACAGCGATCGCATCTCGCTCTGCGCCGCTTTCGCCTCACTGACCTGCACACGCCAGCCGACAAAGCGGATTAGGCCCGCAATGATGGCTATCGCCGCGACCGTCGCCACCAATGTAGTGGCGATCATGCCGATGCGTTGCTTGAGGCTCGCCTTGTTCCATGTATTGCGCAGTTTTCTGCGCAGATTCTTTGGAACAAGGGATTTGCGGTTGCCCGTCTTGCGATTGCTTGTTTTGCGGTTGCGTGACCTGTTTCCGCCGGTTTTCCCGCCGCTGTTTCCGCTCCGATTGGTTTTGCGTGTCATCTTGCGTGTCATCGGTACCGTATTGTATCGCGCGCGGTTTATCCTTTCCTGAAGAAAGTAAATCGTCAATCGATTGACGTAAGCGATGCTAAACAAATCGAAATATCGGGAAACGAATAGGGGAATGCGAACGGAAGCGGAGAGCGGAAAAGTGCGAATCGACAAGGAACGGTTCTTCAATCTTCCGGTGCTTATCCTGATCGCCTCGAGTTTCATGCTTGGCATGAGTGAATTCATCGTGGTGGGCATCCTGCCCGACATCGCAGCCGATCTGAAGATATCGGAGGTGACGGTCGGCAATCTGGTGTCGTTGTTCGCGTTCGTGTACGCGCCCGTCACGCCGCTCGGCTCGGCGCTGTCGGCGCGGTTCCCGCGATTCGCCACTCATCTGACGCTGATCGGCATATTCCTTGCCGGTAATCTCCTGTGCGCGTTCGCACCCAATTACGCGGTGCTGGTGGTGGCGCGCATCATGATCGCGTTGGTGTCCGGCACTTTGGTGGCCGTGGCCATGACGTATGCGCCCGACGTGACGACGGACAAATTCCGCACGAAATTCATCGCATGGGTGTTCTCCGGCTTCTCCATCGCATCCGTGGTCGGCGTGCCGGTCGGCACATGGGTGGCCAACACGTTCGGCTGGCGTTGGGCGTTCCATATCATTAACGTGCTCACCATTATGCTCATCGTCGGTATGGTCGTGGCGCTGCCGCGCAACAGCCACATCGTGAAAATCGGCTTCCTGCCGCAGTTCCGCCTGTTCTTCGACCGTCGTATCCAGCTTGGTGTGCTCACCGTGGTGTTCGGCGCGGCCGCCAGCTATGTCTTCTACACGTATCTGACGCCGATCATGCGCGACGAAGTTCATGTGCCGGAACAGTACCTGAGCGTCGGACTGGTGATTTTCGGCGCGGCATGCCTGTGGAGCAACCTGTATGGCGGCAAACTGGCCGACCGTGGCAGGGGAGTGGAGCCGCTGACGCACATCCGTCCCATCTACTGCGCGCACGCGGTGCTTATGGCGTCGCTCGTCGTGGCGCATTGGGTGCCGGTATACGGCGCGTTGCTGCTCGTGGTACTCGGCATGTTCATGTATCTGCAGAATTCCGCGTCACAGGTGCTGTATATGGATGTCGCCTCACAATCGCACCCGGGATCGCTCAACTTGGCCGCGTCGCTCAATTCCATGTCGTTCAACATCGGCATCGCGATCGGTTCCGCGGTCGGAGGTCTAATCAACGGCCATTTCGGACTGATGTGGCTCGGCCCCGTCGGCGCGCTGTTCCTGGTATGCGCCATCGCCATCACCACGTTCCTGCGCCCGTTCGTCGCGCAGGAACGAGACTTCTATGCTGATATATGACGGGGAACACGGTGGTCAGCCGAGCGGCTTCCACTGATCGGTGTCATTGACGTCTCCGAACGACGCGCCGTTCGCCACCCAACAGCTTTGCATTTCCGCGTTTGAGAAATCCACTGTGGTGGGCTGGTTTTTGGCGTGCGCGTCCAGATCCTTCTTGTACGCTTCCTTGTCGTAGTTTTTTCGGCACGATACCGGCCTTATGCAGGCAATCGACCATGGCCTGGTCGCCATCGGAAAGCATGCTGGGATTGCCGATCTGCATCTGGTATACACCGGTCACCGCAATGACTTCAGTGTTATAGCATTTGTTCTCATCCTCGTTGAACTTCTTGCGCTGTTGGTCGCTCATGCCGGTGGTATCCCGCATGGCGATCATGTACAGGCCATTGGAGAACTGCCTGAGCACCGGTGTCGTATACCCATAGCTGGTCACGCACTGCTTGTAATTCGACCAGGCAAGCTCGTAATCCGGTTTCGATACGCTTCCCGACTTCTGGAACGCTTCAGAATCGTTTTCCTGTGCGTCACTCATGGGATATTTGGTATCGGGTTTGGCGTCCAAATCAAGAAGGAAATCGATGTAATCCGGTATCGAATTCGCGATTTTGGATTTGGATGTGTCGCTGCCGGCACTTCCGGTCGGCTGTTTCGTATCCTGCTGGTCGACAGCCACCCCACAGCCCGCGCAGCCGATAAGAGTTATGCCTACCAAGCATGTGGTGATGTTTCTCAACACATGGACTATTCCATTCCGCATGGTGATCGAGCTTCCTAATACTGATAATATTCAACATAATCATTTGAGTCAATGAAGAGCCTCCGCTGACTGAGGCGGAGCAATGTTGCTTAGCGAGCGCTCTGCTTGTCTGCGAATGTTGCGTCCTATCTTGCTGTGCGTAGCAATATTGGTTATGGTAATCGGTTTGAGTCCTTACATATGAACTTGTCGGTTGCACACTCCATTCAACATGATAAGGGCCCTCGCTATATGAGCCACTGGTGACAGGGTACCGACATACAGCACTCGCCACGGCAGTGGCGCCGAAGCATATTCCGACAGCTGCTATTGATGCGGCAATTGTTTTCGCTAATTTATTGTGTTTCATCCAGGACATCATCGTCCACCTTTCATCATCATATCGAACTGCCTTGGCCCGGTGATTCATATGATATGAGTTGTTTTACGGGGTTATTGCGAACGATCTACTCAATATGAGTAAGGGGTGGTGATGAAATGATGTATTGTATTGCGGCAGGGGGTATGTTTCCCGGGGGGGTAAGGAGCGTTGTACCATGACGGGGAAAAGCGGTTGGTGGTCCGAAGATATTGCTTGTTGACGATGACAAAATCGTCATCGAGGCGCTGACTGACCTATTCAAGCGGATTCTTCCGGCGGTGGGTATCGTCGATTCGGCTACCAGCGGCGTTGAGGCTTTGGAATTGTTTGCATCAAATGCCGACCAATATGCTCTTGTGCTGCTTGATATGTCGTTGGAAGGTATGCAAGGCCCGGAAGTCTGCCGTCGCATGCGGTTGATGGACTGTTCCACGCCGATTCTCGGCATGACCAGCTTCAGTCTGAACCGGTATCGCGTGCCGCTGGCGGCGGCTGGCGCGCAGGGGCTTGTCGGTAAAGGTGACGAGACGCAGCTCGAACAAGCCGTCTCCCGTGTCCTTTCAGGATGTTTCCTGCCCGGTTTTGAAACTCCGATGGCGGCTTATGCGAAGCTGAAATGCGATACTCAAGCGGAGTCCACGCTCACCAACATGCAGGAAACCATCATGAACCTGTGCGCGAACGAATATCTGACGGATGGCGAGATAGCCGAACGGCTCGGCATATCCATCGCCACCGTGCGCAAGCACATGCAGAACATCGTCAAACGACTGAACTGCCGTACGCAACGGCAAGCCATCATCACATGGTTGAAACATGGGAACGAGCGCTGACATGACCGGAAAGAACAAGAGCTCCGGTGGCCGGATATGCCGCGAATCAAACATCCGTTCCGTGTTGCGGCCATCATGACGTGCGAACTTCTGATGGTTTATGAGGCGGTGTGCCACCCCGGTTCGCCAATGGCATTGATGTTTACCGCCATACAGATTATGCTGACCGGTCTCGCATATTTCTGGCCCCCGGTGCGTGCGCGTCCGTATGCCTATCATAAGGATGTGATCGGCCGGTTGATTGGCGAGGTGTACGCGAACGTTTCGCGTCATGCGCCTTCCGGAGGCAAGTACGAGGTGTCGGTTCTGGTGAAGACGCATTCCTTGGAAATCACCGAAGTGAATGATATGGGTGCCCGGCATTCCGGCAGCCTGCCCGGCGGCCATGGTCTCAGACAGTTCGCGGCTGAAATTGAGCATATCGGAGGAAGTCTTTCCACCGATTGCGAGAACGGCATATGGATGTTCCACGCGCGCATTCCGTTTGACTGATGGCTTTCCGGCGCGGAGAACGGGGTAAATGCAACGAGCCGGTGGATGATGCTGGGGAACACCTGGTTCCACATACCCATATTGGGTATGCCGCGCGTGACGGCAGGTCTTGGGGGTCTAGACTAGGGGATAAAGCGGGTCATGGCGGCCTGACGGCTGCGTCGTTTGTGAGGGGGCTGATGACGATGTCGAGGAAAACGGGCATGCGTGGCAAAGCTATTGCCGTCATATGCTGTCTCGCTTTGCTTGTCGGCTGCACGGGCTGCGGGGCACTGAAAGAAGGCTCGCGACGGGAGCGTCAATCCCAGCAGGGTCAATCATCGCAACAGGGTGAACGAATCGCGTCGTCGCTGAAGGATTATGCGCGATCGTTGTTGGATTCCGACGGCGGCAAAATATCCGATCAGCAGAAGTCCGCGCTGGAGAAGGCCGCTTCAGGCGGAAAAGTCAGCCAAGCCGACTACGAACACGCATGGGCGGATTACAAGCAGTGCATCATAGACAAAGGCTATGCCGAGCCGACGTTCGACAAGTACGACAACGGCATTTACGCTCTGCCCTCGTACAACACCGATGGTGCCAGCAAAGAGGCGGTCCGCAAGCTCAATGACGATCTGACATCCTGCAGTATGCTGCTTTACGTGACATTTTTGCCTGCCGTAATAAAATGAAGTCCAAGAAACGGCTTCATTCCAACGATTCCAAGCAGTCGCCCACGCCGTGTCAAACGGAAACGTTAGGAAAAAAAGGCGCATTAAAACCACTCCTGAGGTAGTCTAGAGGTGGTATCTCGAGTGGTACCACCAATCACGAGAAGACACGAAAAAGGGAAAATCGAAATGCGCAGGTTCGGCAAGATCGTCGTCAAGCCAAACAAGTCGAATCCAAAATACATCGAGGCATCCTACCCCACACCGGTGGACGCCTTCGGACAATGGCCCGGACTGGCGGCGAGGCAGACCACCACCTTCCCGCTCACACCGGAAGGCCGCGACGATGCGGCCGCATGGCTCTCCGCAGCGCGAAAAAGAATCGATGCCGGAGTCTGGCAGCCCGAGAGGATCATCCGAAGGCGTGAGCGGGAGAAAGGCATGACCTTCGCCGAATTCGTGGACAAGTGGAACCGCGTCCGCTTGGAATCGGGAGTGCTGCACGAAGGCACGACGCGGCTGTCGGAGTATTACGGACGCATCCTCTGCAGACGCTTCGGCCACATGGTGCTCGACCGCATCGGCCCGAAAGACATTGAAGCATACGACCAAGAGCTTGCCGCCGAGACCACGGACCACGAGCGGCGCGTCAGGCTCCTCTACCTTCGGCAGATACTCGCCGCCGCCGCCAAACCGGACGCCGACGGCCATTCCGTCATCAAGCGCTCGCCTTTCGATGTCAGGATCCCACCAGTCCGTCGCCGAAGTGAGACCGAACCGGCCACCGCGGAAGAGCTCCGAGTCATCCACGATTCCATGCCACGCCATCTGCGCCTCGCCATCACGCTCGCCATCGCCGCCGGAGGACTGCGCATCGGAGAGGTCTGCGGACTGCAAAGGCAGGACATCGATCTCGATCGCCGCACCATCACCATCCGCCGGACCAGACTCGCCGAGAAACGCTCGATCGCCGGCGACCCGAAGACGCCGGCCAGCCGACGCACGGAGCCACTGCCGGAATCCGTCATCCCGGAAATCAAAGCACACCTCGACAGATGGGTCCAGGACAAACCGGACGCATGGATCTTCCGTGGACGAATCAGCATCATCCACGACCGAAATTCGCCGATCGCACTATCGAGCATGCGCAGCGACTTCATAGCCGCCCGCCACAAGGCCGGACGCGACGACCTCAGATTCCACGATTTGCGCGTCACCGCGCTCACCATGCTCGCACAACAGGGCGCCACCGTCCGCGAACTCATGGCCGCCGCCGGACACACCACACCCAACATGGCCATCCACTACCAGCGCACCACCGAAAAAAGACAGCGGGCGCTCGCCGACAAGGTGGCCGCCACGCTCGATCCGTCCAAGGCGTCGAAGGCGTCCGAGCGTGACCAGGAGATCGCCAGGCTGCGCGCGCGGCTCGCCGAACTAGAGGCGATGGGGGAGTAGATACGGTAAAGCCCGGCTTTCATCGGGCCGGGCTTCGTGATTACTGCTTGGTGAGAGTGCCGCATGAGCTGATCTTTAACTGCTGACCATTACTCACCGTCACTTCCGGATAACCGCCACCAGGGAAGTCGTTCTGGATGATGTTGTCGCCGTTATCGGTGGAGATCTCCCAATAGCAGTCGCTTCCCACCTGGCTTGTGGCGCGGTATGTGCCGGCGTCGATGTCCTTGCCGACCTGCCACACGCCGTCGGAGATGGAATTCTTTTTCGCCTGGTCCACCTGACCGGTCAGGGACTGCAGCTCGGCCTTCTTCGCGTCCACTTTCTTCTGCAGCTCGTCATGCTGCGAATTGAGGTCCTTGATGCCGGCCTTCACGTTGTCTGCTTCGGCGATTGCATCCTTGGCGTCGTTGTAGTCGTCGGCGACCCCGTTGTACTCATCCACGAGGCTGTTGTATTTCTTGATGAGCTTCGCGTAATCCTTGTTGTCCGCCGCCATGCTCTGTGCCACTTCCTTCGTGGCCGCCGACTTGGTGCCTGCAGTGTAGGCGATTGGAGCCGTGGCCAGTACGGCGGCGCAGAACAAGGCGACGCATACGCATGCCGCGGACTTGAAGCTTACGTCGCTTTTCGTCAGAGCTTTGATTTTCGTTTCCAGCTTGTGTGGCTGGTGGATTTTCAGACCATTCTTCGATGACATGGCGTCCCTTTCTCTTCTCTGATGCCCGTTCCAAGCTTAGATAAGACAACACCCCTGCCGCAAAGTAGCTGCAGGGGTGTGTCGTTCAGTCGGACTTCTTTCCGCTCGTGCCATCCATTGGCTCCGAGAGATAATCCGGCACGGCGGCTTGTTGCTGCACGCGCCTGAGCATCTCACGGCTGAGCTCGAGCATCGTGAATTCCTCGATTGGGTGGACACCGGCGTTGTGGACTTCGTCCGGCGTGAGCGTCCCCTGTTCGACAAGCGCTTCGATTGGATTGCGCCCATACGCTCGAGCGATCGTCACGGCATCCTCCGCGGTGAATTCACCCTTGGTCCATTTGCGGTGGAATGTGGTCATTGGGATACCGGCCTTCATCGCGATCTCTCGATTGCTTGCGCCTTCGGCGATCTCCTGCACCCATTCCTCAAATGAATTTTTCATGTTCACCTCCTTTCCAGATTTTCCGTTTATGGAAAATACTGTACCACATCGAGTTGCATATTTTTCCATCAGTGGTAATTTGTATTCCAGAAACGGAAAAACCGTTTGAAAGGACGGATGACATGGCAGACGAAAACAAACTGCAAGCTTTGAGAATCTCTCCTGGATTCCTCGACAACCTCCAGAAGGAACGCAACCTCAGCCACGAAGCGTTTCTCGCGGCCTGCGGACTCAATCAGCAAAGGTTCGACGAACTGTGCGAAGGCGCCTGCCCCTCGTATCTGGAATTTTCCAGAATCGTCGACGGATTCGGACTCGCCACCGGAGTCCCCATGGTCCCCGTGGCGCCCGCCGACGCGGCGTGAGGGAGGTGGGGACGATGGCCGATGTGATGGAACCGCCGAAATACATGATCTGGGTGCCACTCAAGGAGGCCGCGGAAATGGTCGGGCTCTGCGAGAAGACGCTCATGAAGATGGCGAAGGAAGGCAAGGTCAAGATCAAACAACCAAACGGCCCGCACGGCAAGCGCCTCGTCAAGGTCGCGAGCCTGCAGGACTTCGACGCCAAAGCGAAACACGGAATCTGAAAAACACGGAAGGACACGAAATGAAGGACATCAGGAAGGAATGCGTCAAAGCAATCTTCGACGACTTTGACCAGTGCAGCGACGCCATCAGGCCCGCCGTCAACGGTGAATGGGAGGAGATCGACGCGAGCCGTCCGCTCGGCCACATCGTCGGCTATGTCGACATCTGCGTCGCCGACCTCGTGGACATCGTCGTCGACGCGATCAACAAGGAGCTGTGACGATGAGCTGGATGGACGACGGCGGATTCGAGATCAGGACATTCGCCGACAAGGCCGGGGGAGCGATGGCGCAGATGAGCTTCCGCACCTCCACGGGACACTTCGACATCATCCTCAGCAAGACCGAAGTGCAGCGAATCCGCCGCGAATGCGGACGTGCCATCAAGGAAATCGACCAGCAAAAAACGGGGCAGGAATGACCGACAGCGACTTCCGACGCGAGGACGACGCGGCACCGGCCGACAAGCCGCGCATGGCGTCCATCCTCCTCCTGGCGCTCTCCGCGGGCCCGTGCCTGTGGGTGCTGTTCGGCACCGACGCGTGCCACCACCCGCTGGAGCACGTCGCGGCCTTCGTGTGGCTGACCATGGCCATCCCGCCCATCGCTATGGCGTGGGCGGCCGGACGGAGGCCGGATCTGGCCGCCAGACTCGAGTCCATGCTTGGCGTCTGACACCGGCCGGATAACAAGGACGGGACCAATCGGTCCGTGCGGCGCGTGGCTGAATCTCCTTATCCATTACTTTCCCGCTCACATTGCGCGGATTGCATACACACAGCCACGACCAATCGGACACGACGCCCCTGGAGGTTCGAATCCTCCCTCCGGCACTGGGATGCCGGCCGTCAACGCCACCCGGCGGCTTTCCCTTCAGCTTCGCCGCACGGGAACGATGGAGCCTTCTCTCGTCACTTCTCTTCGAGGCTCCAGCGGACGGCATCCGCCAAACGTCACAACGACAACAGAAAGGACACAAAATGCCAAAGGCAAGCAACCAGGAACAGGCCAAACGCTGCGCGACCCCGCGCCGCGACCTGAGCAAAAGCGAATACACCAGCGCCTTCCGCTGGAGGTCCAGGCAGATCGATTCCAGCGTGGCCGCTCACGCGTCGCTGGTGATCGCCAAGAACGACGGTCTCAGCATCGACGAGGCCATCGCCAAGGTGACCGGCGGACGGGTGGACGCCTCGAAGCCCGTGCCGTATCCGGCTCCGGAGCGTCATGAGCCGATCGTCGTCACCGCCGAACCCGAGCATGAGCCGCTCGGCGGGGATGGGGATGAGCTCGTGTTCGTCGACTTCGACCAGATCCCGCGCGACATGCAGCCCAACAGGACGCCGAATCCACGCTACTTCGGCGTTGCCGAGCAGCTCCGCCGCCACGCCGGACGGTGGGCGTGCGTGAAGACCTTCGCCGACCAGAAGGACCCGCGCGAACGCGCCCGCCGGATGCGCCAGCGCATCCGCACCGGCAAGCTCGCGGCCTTCCGTCCGAGCGGACGCTCCGATGCGGTCATCACCACACCGGAACCGGACGGACCCACGCTCGTCTACGCGTCCTGCCGTCCGATGGAGGCGTGAGGGACACCATGGCCGGAGAAACCACACTCGCCATCGTCGGCAACCTCACCGCGGATCCCGAACTGCGCACCACCCAGTCCGGCAAGCAGGTATGCAACGTGACCGTCGCGTCCACGCCACGCGTCTTCGACAAGCAGACGAACCAGTGGACCGACGGGCGGGCGCTCTTCCTGCGCTGCACCGCGTGGGGGGGATTTCGCCACGCACATCGCCTCGACCCTGTCAAAAGGCATGCGCGTCATAGCACAAGGCAGGCTCACGCAACGCTCATGGCAGGACGAGCAGGGAGCCAACCACACCGTCATCGAAATGCAGCTGGACGAGATCGGGCCAAGCCTGCGCTACGCCACCGCGCAGGTCACCCGCATCAGCCGTCAGCAGGGCCACCAGCCGGCGGGCGGATACACCGGAGGCGCGTCCTTCGGAGCCACGGTGCCGACTGCCGGCCCGCAGGCTCCAGCCACCGACCCATGGGGACAGCCCACCGACGGAGGAGCCGCCTTCGGAGCCTTCGGCACTCCAGGAGACGACGTGGAGAAGGAGCCAGAATTCTGATGATCGAAATCGACATCCCGATCAGTAGGCACATCTGGTGGACCCAGAACCGCCGAAGCCGCACATGGGTGACGCCATACCAGCGGAAGAAAACCGTCAAACGCATCGCCCATCTCATCTTCCTCGACCACATCAACCGGAACGGAGGCAAGCGTCCGCGGACACGGAGACCGACTGGCCGGTGCACGTCACCGCCATCATCCACCCGCTCACACACGGCAGATTCGAACCCCGAAAACGCCGCCCCGATGGTCCAAGGGCCATCCTCGACGCGGGAACCCAGGCCGGCATGTGGCCCGACGACAACGCCGAATACATCATCGGCCCCGACTACCGGCCCGGCACGCCAAGCCCGGACAAGACCACCTACCACATCGCCATCCGCATCGAACAGGCCGACCACCGGTAGCGGGCACGAAAGGACACGACATGGCAAACAACGAAGGCTACGCACGCCTGTCCAACGGCCTCTGGCGCAACACCAAGATCCGCAAGATCGCCAGAAAGGACCCACAGGCGCTCGCCGACTGGATCATGGCCATCAGCTTCTGCAGCGACAAGCTCACCGACGGACGACTCACCGAGGACGACATGCTTTTCAACCTCGGCTTCGACGAGGAGTCCATCGACAGGCTCGTCGACCTCGGTCTGCTCGACCAGGACGATGACGGCTGGACCATCCACGGTTATCTCGACCTGCAGAACAGCAAGGCCACCGTGGAGAAATCCAAGGAGGACGCCCGCCAGCGCAAGGCCCGAAGCCGCCGCAAGGCCACCGAGACCACCGGACAAGACCAGTCGCAGGTGACAGACGAGGACGTCACACGTGACTCACGCGTGACCTTTAACCAAAACCAAAACCAAAACCAAAACTCTCTCACTCCTACGTCGTGAGAGAGTGCGCGCCCGCGAACGAGACCGAGACCGAACGCAGGGAACGCGAGTTCATCGACATGTGGACGCCCACCGAAGCCCACCAGGGAGTCGCGGACGAACTCGCCGGCAAAGGCCGGCCACGCGTCGACCTCGACGAACTCGCCACCACCTTCCGCCTCAAGCTCCACGCCAAAGGCCTGAAGCACTACGGCTACAAGGCCACCCCTCGACGGCCTCGACAACGCCTTCTTCGAGTGGATCCGCAGCGAATCCCGCCAGCTCGCCGAAGGACGCCCCAGCCATTCCGGCACTCCGGCCGACACCCGGAAGCCGCACACGCACACCTGGACATGCGAGCACGTCCTCGGCCTCCTCGACCGCACCGCCGCCACCGCCACGCCGGACGACGCCGCATGCATGCTCGCCGCCCGGCTCAACGACGGACTCGACCACGCCAAGGCCATGCAGGCGCTCGCCGACGCGGGAGTCGTGGCCCTGGACGGAGGCGCGGCATGAGGGCCCGCGGACACGTGTTCGCCCACGTCGACTGGCGGCGCATGGACGAATCCCAGCTCGACGGCATGCGGTACGTCGCATACACGCCGACCGGAGTGGTCGACGGACGTTTCGCGCCCATGCCGACGCGCAACGGCCTGCCGATGCCATACCTGGTCGACGAGGCCATCGGCTTCCCGGTCATCCTGCTGACCGCGCCCGACAGGGACAACATCCTCCTGCCGCCATTCGAATCGATCCTCACGCTCGAACGGAAATCCTGAACACCGAAAGGAAAACACCATGGAAGAACAGAACAAGACCACCGAATCCGGACAGGCCGCGGCCGACCTCGACAGGAGCCTCGGACGCCTCGACGCGGCCGCCCAGCTCGACAGGCTGGTCACCGGCCTGCAGCAGGCCGCCGGACGCCTCGACGCGTACGCGGCATCGCTCATCGGCAGCGACGACATCATCGTCGACGAGGCCGCCAGCCTCATCCTGCACCTCAACCGCAAGGTCACCGACAGGGCGCACAGCATGCGCAACGCATGCGAGAACCCTCGAACAATCCGACCGTCTCCTCGCCGAGAGGCCAAGAGGAAAAGCCTCATGGACCACATCCTCACCATCCCGCTCGACGGAGAGGACGACTAGTATGACCACCACCAGCACCAAGCCGGAAGCGCTCCTATGGATTCGACGTGGAGACCACCGGCCCCGACCGCACCACAGCGCAGATCCTCGAAATCGGCATGGCCTGCACCGACAGCACCGCCACCCAGGACTACGGCGCCTTCCACGCGATCGTCAAACCCGACATCCTCGACATCAGCCGCATCACACCCTGGGCATGGGAGCACCACACAGCCAACGGCCTCATCGCCGAAGTCCGCGCCGCCAGCACGCGCCAGAACGGCCCAGCCGCCGTAGGCAACGCCGCGGAGGAATACCTCGAATCACTCGAACAACGGTTCCAGCTCGTACCAACCGGCACCAACGTCGACTTCGACCTCGGATTCCTCGGACTCCTCGCCATCGACACCAGCCCGCTCAGCCGCCGAAAACTCGACCTGACCACCATCAGACGCCTCGTCGCCATCCTCGGAGGCCCCGACCCATACACCAGCCACCACGAAGGACGCCACCGCGTCGAGGACTGCATCACCAGAGACATCCACGACTACCGCCACTACCTCGAAACCATCCAACTCAAGGACAGCGGCAAATGAAACGGAAAGGCGCTCGCGGACGATGGACGGACTAGCCGCATTCATCCTGCTCACCGCGGTCTTCATCGCATGGCTCGGCGGAGACCACGACGGCCCTGCGGGACCACGGAAATGACACCAACCACGAAAGGAAACACAATGAGCGTGCTCTACCACGGAGGAGCCCCCGACCTCCAACCCGGCGACAGCATCGAACCAGGCCACAGCCGCGACAACTACGACGATTGCCCGATCTGCCGCGCCAGACGCGAAAAAAGGCGCGGACGCCATCGAAGGCACCGGACACCCCGAACAGGTGTACTGCACCAGATACCGCGACTACGCCGCCCTCTACGCGTCAATGTACGGCAAGGGCGACGTGTACCAGGTGCGCCCAGTCGGAGAACTCGAAGCCTCCGACGAGGACTTCGACGGCTGCTACCGGTGCGACCGGCTGGTGATCGTCAGAGCCGTCGAAAGACACGTCACCCTCACGCCCAAACGCCGCCGCAAGGTCATCCGCCTCATGCAACGCCTGGACGACGGCCCCTGCATCAACCCACTGCCACGCAACGCCACCCCGCAGATGGTCGAAAAATTTCATCCAACGCTCCGCCGCCGACACCATGCACATCATGCGCCAAGCCGAAAGGAGCATCCGATGACCGACCACGACACGGAACACAAAGGAATCATCATGACCATCACCGAAGACGCCGACATGGACCCAAAACCATACACCCTCACAGCCATCTCCATCGGCCTGGAAGGCGCCGCCACGGGAATGGCGCTCGCCGGCGGCCATTGGCTGCTGTCCCTGCTGTTCCTGCTGCTGACCGTGCTGTTCGCCATCAACGGATGGCGGGCGGTCGGCAGGGCGCGCATGCGGAAGACCGAATGCAGGGAATTCGTCGTCGACGGATGCCACAACCTCATCATCGCCGGCGATGACTGACGCCAACCACGAAAGGACAAGGAAATGACCAACCACGAAGTCTGGGACAAGACGATCGAGCTCAACGGAGTCGCAATACAGAGCGTCGTCTGCATGGAGGAATGCTCCGAACTCATCAAAGCGATCAGCAAACGCCTGCGCGGCGAGCTCGACATCGAGGACAACCTCGCCGAGGAGATGGCCGACGTGACGGTCTGCCTCTACCAGTTGTCCCGCATGTACGACGTCGACGACGCCGACGTCCACGCATGGATCGACCGCAAGACCGAACGGCAGCGCAAGCGCAACGCGCTGCAGGGCCATCAAAGCGAGGACACGGAATGAGCGCTCCATCCGCCGAATGGATCATCGGGTATTTCGCGGACGACATCACGGCCATGCGGACGAAGACCGAGAAGCGATACGGCAAACAGCCACTCGAAATCAGACTCGCCCACGAAGCCGAATGAAAACGCGAATACCGCAGGAAAAGGAAGGAAAACAATGAGAGACAGTGACGCAGACATCGCCATCAACACGCTCAACAAACTCATCACCCAGGAACTCAAGGCCGCACGCGCCGGAAGTTGTCAAGGCAATAGGCCCCTCGAGGAATGCGCGACGACCAGATCCAACGCCTATGCCTTCGCCAGGGACAAGATCAAAGAGGCGCTCGCTGATGCCGTGGAGGAGCGGGATGCGGGGAATCCTTTCCTGCCCCGGCGTGACGAGTTGGTCACGCAGGACATGCACACCTGCGATTTGTGCGGCCGGTGGTGTTCGGGTCCCGTGTACCGCGTGTGCCTGTGCTACGCGGACCAGTCCAGGGTGGCGTCCGAAGTGTGCGCCGACTGCATGTGGAGGCTTGGATTCAGGCCGGTCAGGACGGTGCCGCTCGCGACGTATTGGCGGTATGAGCGCTGGGTGTCGGAGCATCCGACTGCGGGGAGGTGCTCCGATGATCTATCTGATCGTTGACGGCGAGCTGGTGGACATCCTCACCGAGATGGACGAGGCGCTCGCCGAACATGCGGGCAAGGTCGAAATCGCTGATCTCGTCACCGGAAGACGCACCATCATCAAACAAGCAAGAAAGGGGAATCGCCGATGAACGGATTGGAAGAGGAAGTCAGGCGCGAGAAGGAGACCCTGCGCGGCAGGGCGCCGTCGTTGCGCTCGCCGATCGCCGAGGCGGTCATCCAGGCGTACGCGGACGGCTACACGGCCGGGAGCCTGCGCCAGCCGTCGGACGTGGAGGTGGCCGCCGCGCTCAGATACCTGCTCCGCCAGGGACTGCTGCGCGAGGGCATCACCATCATGGCCGCGAAGTTCGCGGTGGCCGGCATGTGCTCGGCCATGGCGGAGGCGCTCGAAAAGGGGGAATCGTGATAAAAAGCGCAATACACGAAGCGAAACCACATGCTCAGCATCATCGACACCAACTGCTCGCGCACGCCGACCGTGAGCGCCAAAACCGGATGCGTGGACCTCGTCTTCGAGGATGACGAGACCGCCATAGCGGTACGAGACGCCATCGCCGCCGAACATCCGTTCGAACCGAAGGAGCCGCCGGCGAGCGCCGAACGACGGGACATGGCGGAGATGAGTGGACTGATTTCCGAGCTCGAGGGCGAGGCCACCGAGGAGTACATCGATCTGATCCAGCATCGGAGTGATATGTGCGACTTGCAGTTCTGTCTCGGACGCATGGACGCGTTCTACGCGGCCATCTCGCGTTGCAAGAGGAGGCTCGGGCTCCAGGAAGGGCCGGCCGGCGCGGAGGAGGACGCATGAGCGACATGTACGACCTCATCGAATCCGGCGAGCGCCGCCGGCAGCTCGCGCAGGCATGGGAGGCTGGATACTCCGCCGGATGGACCGATCAGCAATGCGACTTCCCTCCACACACCGCCGACAATCCATTCAAGGAGGACGCCGATGAGTGACAGCATCAATCCGGACCACTACCGCAACGGCCCGTTCGAATGCATCGAGCTGACGCGCCTGCTCAGCTTCGAATGGGGCAACGTGGTCAAATACTGCTTCAGATGGAAAGGCAAGAACGGCATCGAAGACCTGGACAAGGCCGTATGGTACGCCAAGGACGCCATCATGCACGGCGTCCCGCTCACCGACGAAGGCCACAGGGACGAAGTCGTCGCCCTGCTATCCACACTCGCCGAAGCGGACTGGGCCGACCTGAGAGACGTATGGGCCGTCATGGCAGGAGGATGCAGACAGCATGCCCTGACCATCCTCATACGCAAAATCGCCGAAATCGAAAACGGACGGACGAAGGAGGAATCATGAGACGAATCATCCAGACCATCAGGCAGATACTCATGATCCCAGCGCTCCTCTCCATCTACCTGGCGCTCGCCATCATCGAACACCGTGAAAGGAGACGAGGGCGGAAATGAGGAAATCCACCGAACACGACATCATCCGATGGCATGAGCGCGGATACACGGTGGCTGAAATCCGCCGGATCATGCCGCAATGCACCACCGACGAGATAACCGCCGTCATCAACAACCATCCCACCGAAAATCGGCGCTCGCCGACGGTAGAATCTAAGCAGAACATCCGTTCGAACCGAAGGAAGTCATGAGGGACACTGAGACGCCATGCCCGGAACTGCGGCAATCCAACCACGGCCGGATGGGCCATCTGCCAATCCTGCCTGCGCCGGTATATCGAGGACATCGGCTCGCTGGCCCACGTGATTCCGGCACTCCGCGCGCTGGCCGACCGCACCGCCCGCATCGGTGGACGCTCGCACGCGCCATCGCGCGGAGTCGCGCCACTGCCCATCAGCACCCACTGGCAGGAGCAGTGGGAGCGCGCCTCGCGCCTCATGCTCGACATCGCCTCCACCGTCGACATCCGCTACAGCCTGCTCAGGCCGGAATCATGGCGCAAGGCATGGCGCAAGGCCATCTCCAACCGCAACAGCCTGGCGGCCAGCGGCAGGACGCCGGACCTCATGCTCGACCTGCACGCCACGCTCATCGATTTCGACGGCATGATGCGCGAGCGCGATCCTCGTGTGACGGTGGTCTCCTGCACGGAGTGCGGCCAGCGGATAGCGGCCCCGTTCGGCATGAGGGCCGGTGACTGTCCGTCCTGTGGCGTTCGCCTGGATTTGGAGGCGTTGGTCACGGAGCATGAGCGGGACGCGCGTTCGCGCACCGTGGACGGCAGTCCGGCCGAGTTGGCGTCGTGGCTTTCCAATGTCATCGGACGGCGCGTGTCGCGCAAGCAGGTCGAGTGGCTGTTGCGGTCGGGCAGGCTGCATGGCTGCGAGCGCCTTGGCTCGGGCAGGTGGCGTGTGGTGGCGAGTGAGTTGCTTGATGCGGCGTCGCATGTCGGCTGATGCGACACGCCGAACATTTGTTCGATGTCCGCTCGCCGTTTAATGTGTATGGTGAGTGCGAATTGTGGGTGGCCACAGGTTGCCTTGTTCGTGCCCTTTCGTGATTGGAGGCCATCCGGCGTTTGCCGGGTGGCCTTCGTGCTTCGGTAGGCTCAGCGGTAGAGCTGCGGGACGGCACGGATTCCAATGAGCGGACCTCTAACCGGTCATGGTTTCCAATTCTCAATTGCCCGTCAACGATATGTGCCGGCCCGCGGGTCGCTGGTTCGACTCCAGCCCGAAGCGCTTATGATTATCCGTGTCCGGCATGGTCCACTAGTAGAACCGGCCACCAGGGCTCGTCAGCGCCACATCCATGGGGCTGGTTCACCTGATGTGCTTGAGAATGGCGAATCTGGCAGTGGTTTGCGGGGGAGCTTTCGAGGTGCGGGTACCCCGACATGCCGGACCTTCTCCACCAATGGGGGTATTCGATGTACAGGTATGCTCCACCTCCGGCTGCCCGCATCTGGTCTCCTCCGGCTCCCTGTGCGACGAGTGCAGGAAAGCCAAGGACAAGCGCCGCTCGCGCGGCCGCAATCCATACACCTCGAAAGCCCATCGGCTCGCACGTGCCCGTGTGCTGGCGAGGGATCCGCGATGCGTCTGCCCAGGTGACGGACCCGACGGATGCGGCAGGCACCATGGCCTGTGCGGCGCCCCAGCACCATCGCCGACCATTGGCCGCTCGAACGAGTCGAGCTCATCGAAGCCGGACTGGACCCCAACGACCCGACACGCATGCGCGGCCTGTGCAAGCGTTGCCACGACAGCAAGACGGCAAGAACGAACCTTCAGGCTTCAACGGACGAAGCCTTCGCTGATTCATCACTATCGACGCCACGAACGCATGCCGTCGAGCCGAGCCGACGACGTCCAACGCGCGCCGCAAACGTGAGACGAAGCGGAAGACAAAAGCGATCAAGTCTTTTCAATTCGGTTCGCAGCCCGCCGCGAAGCCGAACGCGCGGCATTGGAAAACGTTGGAAAATCAACGAAATCAACCCGCCGAAACACCCACGGGGGATACCCCCGTAACGGGTTGGTGGCTAGAACCGCCGGAGAGCTGTCTCCGAGGTGCGGAGGGTTCAAAGGTTTCAGAGGGGTCGGGCGAAAGGCCCGGCCGCCGACAGCGAAGGAACGGCGCGAGGCCGTCCGACGATGGAGGAGACATGCCAAGAGGAGGAAAACGCGTCAGATCCGGTCCGATGCCGGATCCGTCGAGCGGAGCGAGCGAACGCAGGGGATACACTTTGCGCAGCCTGCCCAACACCGAATACAAGGGCCGGCCGCCGAAATTCCCGCTACCACCGTATGTGCTCCGCGATTTCGACAAGGAGTCGCAGGAGTGGGTCGAGGACACCGCCGGTTCGGAATCCTGGAACAATCGGGAGGCCGAACTGTGGAAACAGCTGTGGCGTCTGCCGCAGGCGCGCGCATGGAAACAGCCGCAGCTGAAGTACCTGCACTACCAGATTGCCTCGTACGTGCGCGAATGTGTGATCTGCGAGAGCTCATTGGCGAAGGCCGCGGACGTGGCCGTGAAGATCAGGCTTGAGGATCGCATCGGCCTGTCCGAGGCCGGATTGCAGGCGCTCGGCTGGAAGATCTCCGAAGACAACGTCGACATGGCCGCCCACGAGGTGTCCGCCACGGACGTGGAGGCCGCCGCCAGCGGAATGGACACCAAGATCGTCCAGTTCCCACGACGCCTGAGGGCGTGACATGGCCGACGATTGGATCATCGACTTCCCGACATTGGCCGACCTGCAGGACGCGTGGGTGCAGCGGCATGTGCGCCAGCCAGACGGCATCCTCCGCGGCAAGCCATTCTGCTGGTCCGATTGGCAATTCTGGTACGCCGCGCACCGCTGGCGTGTGCGCGAGGACGCGGAATTCGTGCCTCCCGAGGAGGTCACGGTAGACAATCCGCTCGTCCTCAACCAGGCCTTCCAATACCGTCTGACCGGATGCATCGGACCACAGAAGACCGGCAAGGGACCGACCGAGGCCTCATGCGCGATACTCGAGGCCTGCGGGCCCGTCGTGTTCGCCGGTTGGGCGAAGCCCGGCGACGTGTACCGATGCTCCGACAACGGCTGCCCCTGCGGATGGGTCTACCACTACAATCCGGGCGAACCGAAAGGCATGCGTCACCCTTCGCCACTCATCCAGCTGACCGCGAACTCCGAGGACCAGGTGCGCAACGCCTACCGTCCACTCGTCGCGATGATCCGGCTCGGCCCGTTGAAGCAGCTGCTCAAGGTGCGCGAGGGCTTCATCCGCATCCTGCGCCCCGGAATCAACTTGGACGATGACGATCTCGACCTTGACCGCATCGATGTGGTGACCGCATCGGCCACCAGCCGTCTGGGCAACCCGATCAGCGATGCCGAACAGGACGAGGCCGGCCTGTACACCAAGTCGAACGGCATGCTCGACGTGGCCGACACCCAACGCCGCGGCGCCGCCGGCATGGGCGGCAGAACGCACTTCTGGACCAACGCCTACGACCCCGGCGAAAATTCCTATGCCCAACAGCAATTCGAGACATCGGCATCGGATGTGTGGATCTTCTACCGCAACCCCGACCTCAACCCGGACCTGCGCCACAAGGACGGTACGCCATACAGCTTCAACAACCGGCGCGAACGCCGCAAGATCCTCGAATGGGTGTACGCCGGCAGCCCCTGGGTGCCCTTGGATTCCGTCGAGGCGGAGGCCGAGGCCCTCATGGAGAAGGATCCCGCGCAGGCGGAACGCTTCTTTGGCAACCGCATGGTGCAGGGCGGCGGCGCATGGCTCGAGGACGGACTATGGGAGAGCTGCTATGCGGGACAATAGACCACTCAACAAATCAAGGATGCGGACGATGAGGCAATACAATCTTCCGCTGCTGCAAAAGGTGCGGACAGTTGGCCGATACGACATGCCAATGCTTGCAAAACAGGACGTCACCCCCCGTGACACGTTGATAGGCTTCAATTACGCGACCGGCAAAAATGACAGTCAAGCATTGCGGAATCCATTTCTTCATCGATGACTACCAGTTCCAGAGAGTCTGGAACCAGCCGGACAGATACATCGCACCGCTCAAACGCTTCCAGTGCGTGCTGACACCTGATTTCAGCACATACATGGACATGCCGGAAGCGATGAAGATCTATAACGTCTTCCGAAGCCGTCTGATCGGAGCATACTGGCAGGCCTGCGGACTGAAAGTCATCCCAACACTTCAATGGGCGGGCCCAGAGTCATTCCCGTACTGCTTTTCAGGCATTCCAAACAACTCCACCGTCGCGGTAAGCACGGTCGGAACGAACGACAATCCGACGGCAGAACTCTATTGGCGGCTCGGCATGCGATACGCGATCGACAGGCTCGCACCGGAAAAGATTCTCCTCTACGGAGATGCCATTCCGTTTTCGACTTCAGTGGCATCGAAGTGGTCACATACAAAAACAGCAATGCGGAAGGATGCAAAAAATGGGCGGAAGAGGATCAAGCTCAGGCGCAGGACGTGGCGGACATGGCGGCGGAGGGGGAGGCTCTTCCTCTGACCTTTCATCCGTAAGCGACACGGATCTCACCAAGATGATGCGCGACGCGGGAAACCGCATGGACACCGCATCGGAAATCATGCAGAGAACCGCGCACGGAGCCACGCAATACAACCAGCGCACGCCGGAAAGCGTCTTTCCAGAGGCAACCAAGGCGAACTACGACAAATACCGGGCAGCCTCCAAGGCATTCCGCACCGCCAGGGCACAGCGCGACAGAATCTCCGACGAACAGATCCGACGCCAACCAAAAGTCAAGCGGCACAAGCCACGCATTCGTCAATTCCTTCGGCGAAGCGACAACAAGGGAGATCACAAACCAGAACTACCAGCGCTCGCAGAAGAGTTTGTCAAAATCGGTCTTGAGGAACATGGGATATTAGCGTGTCCGAGCATGAGCTTTGGCTTGAGAACCCGTCGAAGGGCACCGAGGTGTGCCTCGGCTTCGACGGCTCCGAGAACGACGACTGGACATGCATCAAGGCCGAAACACGCGAGGGCTTCATCTTCACTCCGCGCTACGGCGAGGACCGGCGTCCCACCATCTGGAACCCGAAGACATGGGGCGGTCGAATCCCGCGCAGCGAGGTCAACGCCGCCATGGACGAGCTCAACGACCGGTACAAGATCGTGCGCGCCTACTGCGACCCCGGATTCCGCGACGAGGTGTCGTGGGAGTCGCAGATCGAGGCATGGGACTCCCAATACGGGCCGAAGAAGTACATTCCCTGGTCGATGAGCGGCTCCAGCCGCATCACCGCCGTCTGGGAGGCATTGAAACGCTTCGAATCCGACCTCGAGCACCACGCCATCACCCAGGATGGCTGTCCGATCACCATCACGCACATGCGCAACGCAAGACGCTTCGCCAAGTCCGGCGAACGGTACGGGCTCGGCAAGCCAAAACAGACAAGGAAAATCGACGCGGCGGTCACCAGCGTGCTCGCACATGAGGCGGCATGCGACGCGCGCGCCGCCGGCTGGGGCAGGAAACGCAAGGCCTACCTGCTGACCGGCTCGACAACAAGGGGATTCTGAATGATTCGCACCGCCGCGGACGTGAACCGTATGGCGAACCTGCTCGCCATGAAGATAGAGCAGCGACGCTCGGACATTAGGAAGCACACGGACTACGTGCGCGGCAAGCGTGGCACCCTGAAATTCGCGTCCGACGAATTCAAACGCTACATGTCGGATCGTTTCAGCGGATTCGCCGATAACTGGTGCCTGCCTGTGGCGCAGCGCCCGTGGAACGCATCCACTTCCGAGGCTTCATCCCATACGGCGACGTCGAACTCGACTCGCACGTGATGCGCGTGTGGGAGCGCAACGACTGCGACCGCAAACTGCAGGAGACCGCCCTGATGATGACCACCACAGGCAGAGCCTTCGGCCTGGTCACCTCGATGCCGGACGGCAGGGCGCGCATAAGTTTCGAACACCCCGACTCGGCGGCTGTCCACTACGATCCGCTCACCAGCGAGGTCGACGCCGGCCTCCTGGTCAGATACGACGAGGAGCACGAATTCGGCACGCTGCTGCTGCCCGACGTGGTCTTCGACGTGGTGCGCGTCCGCGCGGGCGGAAACGACGAACGAGACCGTCTGCCGCCGGGCGTCGAGGGATGGATGTTCCTGCCGGACTCCGCCCGCCCGAACCCGCTCGGCCGCGTCCCACTGGTCGAATTCCGCAACCAGATGCTCCTGGACAACCTTCCCATCAGCGACGTCGAGCAGGTCGAATCCATGCAGGACGCCGTCAACGTCTGCTGGGCATACACCTTGAACGCATTGGACTTCGCGTCCATGCCCGCGAGGGTCATCCTCGGCGGCGACAGCCTGTCCGAACCGGTGTTCGACAAGGCCACCGGAGAGCAGGTGGGCGAACGTCCCGTGAACCTCGACAAGCAGGTCATGGAGCGCATCATGCAGATCACCGGCGACAACGTGTCGATCGGCGAATGGACGGCAAGCAACCTGCAGGCCTTCCTTCCGATCATCCAGAAGGCGGTCGAGCACATCGCCGCCGAGACGCGCACGCCAGGCCATTATCTTTTGACGAACGCGGAGGTGCCCGCCACCGGCTACGAGGTCGCCGAAGCCGGATTGGTCAGCAAGACGTTGGAGCGCATCAGCTTCATGCGCCAGCCGGTGCGTGAGCTGTGCGAGATGGCCATGACGCTCGAGGACGACGAGCAGTCAGCGCGCATCCTCGAGGACTCCAAGGTCGTGTTCGCCACGCCGCAGTACCGCAGCGAGGCCCTCATGGCCGACGCGATGCTCAAATACAGGCGGCTCGGCTACCCGCTGCAGTGGATCGCCGAACAGATGGGCCAGAGCCCCGAGGACATCAAGCGCATCATGCGCATGATCGACGAGGAGAACAGCGACCCGGAGATGGCCGAGATAGCGCGAACCCTGCAGGTCGGAGGTGCATCTGATGACGGTGACGATGGACAGCCTGTCGGACAGCCGGCACACCCTGGCCAGACTATGCCTGCTGGCCGTGAAGGCGGCGGACAAAACATGGAAGGGCGTGGATCCGCGACGGGTGCGTGACAGCTGGAATCGGACGAACGCCGACTTCCTGACGCTCTTCGCCACCCTGCAGACGCGCGCCGCCGCCGACGCGATGGACTCATCCACGCTGATGCTCGCCGAACAGAGCGATTACATCCAGCCAGACGGCGGCATCGCGAATCCTCTCGCATTCGGAACCGGCTTCGCGCCGAGCGGCATCGACCTCGAATCGTATTTCGGCATCCCGGTCACGCACACCCTGTCGGCCATCAAGTCCGGCATGGACGAATCGGATGCCATGCAGGCTGGACGCGCGACGCTCCGCCAGATGGCCATGCAGGCCATCGAGGACACGTCAATCAGCGCGATGGGCGTCAGCATCACACAAAGGGCAGGCGTCGGCTACGTGCGCGTCGAATCACCCGACTGCTGCCCACGATGCGCCATCCTCGCCGGAAAATACTTCCGGCACAACAACGACTTCCTCCGACACCCGAAATGCCACGGCCGCACCATCCCCTGCAAAGGCAAGGAAAAGGCCGAGAAACAAGGCTGGATCACCAGTCCGATGGACCGCTTCAACAATATGAGCGAAGAGGAGCAGGACAAGGTCTTCGGACATGCCGACGCACAGGCAATCAGAGACGGCGCCGACATCTACCAGGTCGTCAACGCCCACCGCGGCATGCGGCCAATCGGACACGGCAACGTCCACATGACCACGTCCGAAGGCACTGGCCGCTACGGATGGAGCCGCATGATTCGCAAATACCAATACGGACAACAGCAACACCGCAGACTCACACCCGAAGGCATCTACAGCTTCAACCTCCCGCGCGAACAGACCATCGAACTCCTGAAGCGCGAGGGCTACATCCTCCCCGACAACTGGAGAACCCAAGTCCCAGCGCTCCGACGCCAGCAATGGCTCCACAACAACGAATGGCGCCAAGGCAGACACGAAGAACAGACCGCCGCCCAGAAACGCCTCCAGAACGCACGACTCCGCTACGAAGCAGCGCTCGCCGGCCGCAACCCGTACCAGCCGGATTCGCCGGTCACGCCTGACGTGCTGGCCAGAGCGGAGAACTCGTACCGCAGATGGCTCGCCAGCAACGGCGAGGTCTACACCAAATGAAAGGAAACACCATGTCCGAAGGACAACAGCAGGATCCGAACACCAACGATCCGGGCGCGCAGGAGCCGCCCGTCGACTGGCATGACAAGTTCCTCGGCCAGAAGAAGGTCAATGGCGATCTCGAGGCGAAACTCAAGGCCGCCTACGAGAAGGCCGACCGTGTGGACGACTTGGAGAAGCAGGTCGCCGACTGGGAGAAGCGCGGCAAGGAATTTGACTCCGCGCAGGCCACCATCGCCGGACTGCAGAAGCAGGTGCTCCAGGCGAACGTCACCGCCGCAGCCACTGGCAAGCTCATCAATCCGGGTGACGCATTGAAGCTTATAGATTTCTCCGATCTGACCGCTGACGATCAGGGAGGATACGACCAGAACGCGATTTCCAAGAAAATCGACGCTCTGGTCGCAGCACATCCGTATCTCGCGCAAGGCGGGAACAAGGCTGGCCTGGCGGGAATCATCCCACCGTCGGGCGCCCGTGATGGCGATCATCAGGCGGGACAGCTTACCAGGGACGATCTGAAGAACATGACCACGAAACAGATCGACGAGGCGCGCCGCAAGGGCCGCCTGGATGATCTGCTCGCAGGCCGCAGCAAGTAAGGAGGCCACCAGCAATGGCAATCACCAATTTCATTCCCGAGGTATGGTCCGCCGCCATCCTCGAAGCCCTGCGCGCGAAGCTCGTCTTTCCGAGCCTGTGCAACCGCGATTATGAGGGCGACATCCGTGAGGCCGGCGATACCGTCCACATTACCGGATACGACGATGTGACTGTGCGCAAGTACGTCCGCGGCCAGGCGATCACCGTCGACGATGCCAATGACAAGGAAGCAGCCGTCCTTGAAATCGATCAGTCCGACTATTTCGCCTTCAAGGTCAACGATCTCAACAAGGCTCAGGCCAAGGCGGACATGACCGGAAAGTTCACCAATTCCGCCGCCTACAACATGATGAAGAACGTGGAGAACTACATCTCCAATCTCATGGACACGGCCGTCAGCACGCCAGCCAAGACCGTGGCCGTCGGCACCCCCGCCGACGCGTATCTCGCCGTCGTGGAAGCCGGACGGAAACTGGATGTTCAAAACGTGCCCGACGAGGGCCGCTGGCTCGTCGTCAGCCCCGACTTCTACGCGCTCCTGCTGCAGGACTCCCGCTTCATCGAAGGCACCGAAGCAGGTCATAATACGCTGCTCAACGGCGTGGTCGGCCAGGTGCGCGGCTTCACCGTCGTTAAGTCCAACAACGTGCCGCACAAGTCCGCCAGCCCGGACACGCAGTCCATTCTCGCCGGCACTAACGCCGCCGTGACCTTCGCACAGCAGGTCAGCAACGTCGAGGCCATGCGCATGCAGACCGACTTCGCCGACATGGTGCGCGGCCTCGATCTGTACGGTGCCAAGGTCATCCGCCCCGAGTGCCTGACCAAGATCACCCTGAATCTCTCCACCACCACCGGTCGTTCCCTGCAGGATGCGCAGGCCCCCGTCGTGAGCGATACCACCGCAGACGGCGACGGTGAAGAGGATGCTGCTGCAGGCAAGAAGAGCGGCAAGTAGTCGAGTCCGATGATCGGAGGCTGAAATGACCGCACTGGCCACCTTGGACGACCTGAAAAGCAACGGAATCGAAGTAACCGACGAGCAGACGGCAACCAGTCTGCTCGATTCGGTCTCCGACGCCGTCCGCTCGGCCGCCGGCTGTCCGATCACGCTCGGCGAATGGACCGTCGACATCCCCGGCGAACAGTCCAGGAAACTCGACCTGCCATGCAAGGCCGTCAGAAGCGTTTCCAGGGTGCTCATCGACGGCAAGACCGTCTACGACTGGCGACTCCTCGGATCCTCGCTCTACCGCGAAGAGCCATGGAGTCCCTTCGGGCGCATCCCGTCGGTCGTGACCGTCACCTTCACGGGCGGCTGGAATCCGATACCCGCCGACGTCGTCAGACTCGTCTGCTCGTACGTCGCGGCCGGACTCCACCAGCTCGAGGACGGTGGCCCCGGCGCACACGTCGGCGTCAGCTATGAGCGCGTCGACGACGCACAGGTCGGCTACACGCAAGGCGATTCCACCCAAATCGACGTGACCGAATTGCCGGAAGCGACCAAGCGCAGGCTGCGCAACCGCTTCGGCGCGAACGTTACGTCGATTGGAGTGTTCCGATGAAAATCAGCGCATCATTCCTCGCCAAGGCCCGCCGCGACGCGGAAAACCTCATGACCGACCATTGCACGGTGACCCGACCCGGCGAATCCACTACGGATCCGGACACGGGACTGCCGAACACCGGCACGGAGCAGGTGTACCAGGGCAAGTGCAAGGTGCAGACCTCTGGTGGTCTCGCCAGCGAGCAGGCCGAGGGGAGTGCTGCCCAGGCCATGGGCGCCGTAAGCCTCGTCTGGTCGCTCTACGTGCACTTTCCCTACGACACCAATGGTTTGCGTGCCGGAGACGTCGTGGAGATCACCGAATCCGCGAACCCGCTGCTGACAGGCAGACGGCTCAGGCTCGTCTCCCCGCAATCCGAGAAGACGCACGCCACCGCCTGCCGCTGGAACGTGAAGGAGGATGCATGAACGCCACGAGCCTGTTCGACGCGTCCGAGCTGACCGCCTTCGCCGACAAGCTGCTCGCCAAAGGCGTCGCCCGCCGCGCGGCGATCACCATGGCTGTGAAGAAAGGCGCGCAGAACGTCAAGAACGACCTGCGCGAAGACCTCTCCAGCTCCGGCAACAAGGCATTCCGACGCATCCCAATCACCTACACGGTGAAGGAAGCGCCGGGACGCATTTCCGCCGAGATAGGCCCTACCAAGGGCGGGGCTGGTTCGCTAGCCAATATCGCGTTCTTCGGAACCGCTAAAGGTGGTGGAACACACCGGTTCTACGAGCATGGCGAGGAAGAGCTGCCAAAGCTCGCGGAATATGTGGCTCGTGCCGCAGTGGAGGGATTCTAGTGCAGTCGATAATGACCTTGTCGAACACGATTCTCGACCATGTGCCAAAACCTGCGGATGGGTGGAAGGTCTTCAAGCAGACCACGCCAAAACCGACGGAGAAGCCACCGTGGGTGATCGAAACGGTCACCACGAACGGGCACATCGTCGGGGAGACGCAACACGTGCATTGCGGCATCGGCACTCTGCTGGTGCGCATCGTGAGCACCACCACCGATTCCGTCAACGTGCTGGCCGATGACCTCATGATTCCAGCCTTGGCTGGAAAACGGTTCGTCGCGCACGGGTTCGACACCGGCTGCCTGACGTTGTTCTCCGATTCCGGCGCATATGCGGCCGGACTCACCGCAGAGGACACAAGCCTGCTCTATCAGGTGCGCCTATTGACTTTCAAATTCAACTGGTCACGCATGTGACCCAATATTTATAAGGAGGAGTCATGGTTTTGACTCTTGGAACTGAAGTTCCTTCCACACCGGCGGACGGTCTGGTCAACACGATCTGGGTGCCGTCCATCAAAAACATTCAGAAGCCGACCGCTGCAGAGATCGGCGCCGGCACCGACCTGAGCAACTACGTCACCCTTGGCGGCTGGTCATGCTCGCCGTCGCAGGATTCCATCTCCGACCAGCGCGAGAACAGCGCGCAGGATTACGAGAATCCCGGACGCAAGAAGATCAGCGGCCCGAGCGTCGAGGTCATCGACAACACCAACACTTCGCATTCCACGCAGAACATGGCAATGGAGACGTTGACCGAGGGTGCGGAAGGCTACTTCGTGCGCCGCTATGGCAAGCAGACGGATTCGACTTTTGTCGCCGGCGACATCGTGAACGTGTACGCGGTCCGCGTCGGCATGAGCGCCAAGGTGGCGATCGCCGCGAACAGCATCCTGCGCAGCAAGGTCAATTTCTCCGTCCGGGCTCCAGGCTGGGCGGAGAACGTGAAGGTCGCCTGATTCATTCTTCCCGCATCGGACTTTCGTTCCTTTCGCCGGCGCGGGACCCTCTTTTTTCTCTTCCCCAGTAAAGGAACATGAATATTAGAGCGAAGGAACAACAATGCTTAAAGTCACCAGGCGCACGCGCGAGGTCGACATCATCCTCAACCAGCAGATCGCCGAGGACATCGCCAGATTGGGTGATACGCTGTCCGAGGAGACCACGCGCGAACAGATTACGGAGGCCGGGACGAACCGGCAGGCTAAGGCCACCGCCAAACGCATCGAACAGCTACGCGAACAGGCGGATGCGGAGACATTGAAGCTCACGTTGCGGGCGTTGCCGGTCAGCAAGTGGGCGCAGGCATTGGCCGCGCACCGCAATGAGAACGGCACGAACGACATGTTCGGCACCGCAGCCGCGGCATTGCCGCTCATGCTTGATTCCGCGACCATCGGCGGCAAGCCGGTAGCCGACGAAGACAAGACCGAACAGGCGTGGCGCAATCTGTTCGACGAACTCACCGATGGCCAGTTCACGCCGATCTGGCAGGCCATCGCCGAACTGAACGGCACCGCAGCGGACCCAAAAGCGGCATTCGACCTCGCCTCGAAGGTTCTCCGCAACTAGTCGAGGACCTACGGATCTGCCGCCAGCTCGGCATCAGCTACAAGCGGTTCATGGGCTGGCGGCCGAGCAGGGGCGATGAGGTCGAATGGGATGAGACGGAGCGTAATTGGATGCGCTCGTTGGCGGAATACGAACGCTCGTTGTGCCCACTATGCGGTTTGCCGCGCTCGATCTGCCAAGACCCGAAGGCCGAACTTACATTGCATGCCGAAACCAGCGTCTGCTGGGCCACCGCGCACATGCAGCAGGCCATGAAACGGTGGACTGATGCGAATGGCAGGGACAATCCGGCCGCGAACGCGTTGACCGCGCACCTGACCTGTTGACACTTTTTGGAGGATGCTTTGGCTGAGAACAAGAACATCGTCATCCGGCTGATGGCCGACACCGCCTCATATGAGGCGGCGATGACCCGCGCCGGAAGCACCGCGAAAACGGTCGCTTCGGGCATGGAGAACACCGGCCGCAAGAGCGCGCTCATCACCAGCGGCCTCACCGCCGCCGGACTCGCCGCCGCCGCTTTCGGCGTCGCATCCATCAAGATGGCAGCCGACTTCGACCAGCAGATGAGCACTGTGCAGGCCAACACCGGAGCCACCGGAGCTGAACTCGACCAACTCCGCCAAGCCGCCATCGAAGCAGGCGCAAGCACCGTCTACTCCGCCAGCGAATCAGCCGACGCGATCAACGACCTCGGCAAGGCCGGCATGAGCGTCACCGACATACTCTCCGGCGGCCTGACAGGGGCCCTCAACCTCGCCGCCTCGGACGGCATGGCCGTGGGCGACGCCGCGGAATACATGGCTAACGCATTGTCGATGTTCCACTTGTCCGGCAGCCAGGCTTCGCAGGTCGCCGACACGCTCGCCGCTGGCGCTGGCAAGGCAGTCGGCAACGTCAGCGACTTCGGAGAAGCGCTCAACAACTGCGGCGCGCAGGCCAACAGCTTCGGCATGAGCATCCAGGAGACCACCGGCGTCCTCAGCCTCTTCGCCCAGAACGGCACCATCGGCGCCGAAGCCGGCACACAATTGAACAGCATGCTCATGAAGCTCGCCGCGCCATCCAACGACGCGGCAGCCACCATGAAGGAGCTCGGCATCAGCGCATACGACGCTTCCGGCAACTTCGTCGGCATGGCCAATTTCGCCGGACAGCTGCAAAAAGCCGAGAAAACCTCACGCAGGAACAGCGCAACCAGGCGAATGCGACAATTTTCGGCAGCTACGCCATCAAGGCCGCCAACTACCTCTACGACGCCGGAGAGAAAGGCGTCAGGAACTGGACCAAGGCGGTATCCGAAAGCGGATACGCAGCCGAACAGGCAGCGGCAAAGAACAACAACCTCAAAGGCGACCTCGAAAACCTCTCCGGCAGCATGGAATCGCTCATGATCTCCATCGGCGAAGGCGCGCAAGGGCCACTGCGCAAACTCGTCCAGGGGCTTGACACCCTCGTGGACTCCTTCGCCAGCCTTCCGGCCGGCGCGCAGCAGACCATCATCGTCATGGCCGCTCTCGGCGGCGTGCTCGGCGGCGTCCACAAGGCCGCAAGCAATCTCAACGGCAGCACCAGCACGATGGCCAACAACATTGGTCTGGCCATCGACCCGATCCAGCGTATGAAAAGCGCTCTGGCCTCCGCGCAGACCGCCTTCCAGATGTTCCGTGCGAGCGGCATGAGCGCGCAGGAGCAGATGGAGGCGTTCGGCACGAGCGCCAGCAGAGCCGAACTGAAAACCGCCGGATTCAAAGCCGTCGGCAGCAGCGTCATGAGTCTGCTCGGCGGACCGTGGGGCATCGCCCTCACCGTCGCCGGAGTGGCGCTCACCTCATTTATTGAGCGCCAGCAGAAGGCCAAGGAGGCCACCGAACAGCTCCAGTCCGCGCTTGAATCAGGCAGTGACGTCCGTAGCACCATCGCCGACTCCTACCAGAAGATGAACTTCGCCGGAGCCGACATGACGCATTGGATGGGCGAGGCAAAGGTCAGCCTGACCGACATGACCAGCGCAGCCATGGGCAACAAGGACGCGACTGACAAGGTCAACGCCGCGTTGAAGGAATACGGCAAGCAGGGCCATTCGCAGATGGCTGTCGCGCAGAAGATGCGCGACAGCATCAAGGACGAAGCCAAGGCATACAGCGAAGCCAAGGAACAGACCAAGCAGAAGGCCGCAGCCACCAAGAACGCCGTGGACGCCGACGGCAACGCATCGAAGGCCGCCAAGGACACCGCCAGCGCGAACAAGGACCTCGGAAGCAGCGCCAAGGACGCGGCCGAGGAAATCGACGGACTTGTCAAATCGCTCTTCGGCTTGGAATCCAACAACCTGACCGCCGACGAGGCCGTGGACCAGCTCAACCAGAAGATCGGCCAACTGTCGGACACCTGCAAAGACAATGGTCGAGTGTTCAACGAGAACGGCGACCTGCTCGACCGATTCAGCGAGAAGGGCACAAAGACCAGGCAGGCCTTGGAGGATATCGCCAGCAGCGCGCAGAACGCTGCGGAGAAGATACTCAAGCAGGGTGAGAACACCAACTTCACCGGAGGCGAGATCGAACGCGCCAACGGCGTCCTGCAGGATGCGCGCGAAGCCCTCATAAGGCAGGCCGAAGCTTCGGGCATGGGCGAACAGGCCGCTAACGCTTTGGCGGACCGGTGGGGTCTGAGTTCCGACAGCATCAAAGCGGCGATCGACAACATCAAGAAGACCGCCGAAGGCAACCAGCCGAAGCTCGACGTGGACGACTCCAAGGCCAAGAAGAAAACCAAGGATTCCGAGACCAACCTCGACAAATTCAACAAGAAGGTTGCGAAAGCCAAGCTCGAAGCCGACGACAAGAAGGCCACGGACAGCGCCAAGAAGGCGCGGAAGATGATGGACGACTTCGGCAAGAAGCACGTCAAAGGCACCATCGACGCGACCGACAAGGCATCCAAGAAGGCCAAGACCGCATCCGCGAACGTCAACAAGCTCAACGGCAAGAAGGCCACGGCCAAACTCGACGCGAAAGACAACGCGTCTCCGAAGGTCGACAAGGCCAACTCGAAGAAGCTGACCAACAAGCGCAACACCTTGGACTCCACGGACAAGGCCACGCCGAAGACGAACGCGGCCAACTCCAAGAGGCTCAAAGACAAGCGCAACACGCTCGATTCGGCCGACAAGGCCGGACCGAAGGTCGACGCCGTCAACCGCAAGAAGCTGAACGACAAGAAGAGCACCGCCTCGGTCAACGACCAGGCGACTCCGGTGCTCCGGTTCATCAACAACTTCAAGATCGCGGACAAGAGCTTCACCGTCACGGAGAAAACGAAGAAGGAAGGCGGTTACACAGGCGGCATGTTCACGGACGGCACCTTCCAGCAGTTCGCCGGAGGTGGCATGTTCTCCGGCTACGTGGATCCGGCATGGGCGCCCGGCAATGGTCTGAGCGACAGCGTGTACCTGCTCAACGCTCGTCTCGCCGCGGGCGAGTACACGCACAATGCCGCGGCCACGGCCTATTACGGCGTCGATACCATGCGCCTGCTGAACGAGCGGAAGATTCCACGCGAAGTGTTTGCCACAGCCAATCAGATGACAGGCAATCAGGTCAGCATACAGGTTGATACCGCTTCCGTGGTGGCGGCGATAACCAGCCTGCACAACGATCTTGGCGCGATCATCAGCGCCGCGTCCGATGATTCGACGGTCGGCGATCGTGACTTGGGGAGGTTGATCCGCAGATATGCGCGAGCTTAGATACGCGTCGCATGATGGCACGGTCATCGACCTCAACACCGATAGTCTGTGGGTGGCCGACCTGCAGGAGATGCGCGGGTACGCATGGACGTACACTTTGGCCACTCGCGGTATCAAATCGGTGAGCCGGAACGCGTCGACGGCGAAAATGACCGTCCGCACCACGGATCCGTCAAGATTGGACGTGGTGCAGACGGCTTTCGATTCGGACGTGCAGGCGGTTACGCCAGGCACGTTGACGGTGGATGGCGAATGGTTCCAGCGGGCGTATGTCGTCGGCTCATCGCTCGGTCTCGTGCCATGGCCGGAATACGCGCAAGTCGATTACACGATTGTCCTTTGCGATGGTGTTTGGCGTCGCGCGCTGCCGGTGCAGCATTTCTTCCCGATGACGCCAGGCACCGGTTCGCAGATTGACCTCCCCCTGGACCTGCCGACCGATTTGGCTCCGTCGAAAATCGCCTTCGACGGTGAATAATCCGACCGGCGAGGCCGCCGAGTTCACTGCGGTCATTTTCGGCCCTTGCGTCAACCCGTCTTTCCAGATCGGCGGCAACACTTATGCGGTTGATGTGACGGTGCCGGAAGGCGGTCATGTGTCGCTGTCGGCCACTGGATTGCGGAAGACGATAACGTTGACAGCTGAAAACGGCGACGTTTCGGATGTTTTCACAAGGTCGTTCGTGGCAACGGCAGGGAAGCGGCTCATATGTTTTCGAGCCGATACCGGCCGGAGATTCGCTGTTGACGGTTTCCGGCAATTATGGCATCGATTTGACCATGTTTGACGTTTCGGGAGGTGTGCCTTGGCTGACGTTATCCTCGCCGACGGCAAGCTGACGCCACGTGCGATCGTTTCGCAGGTGACGTTGGATTGGGCTTGCGGCACGGACGAAAACGACTTCGAATTGACCATCGACGATCCGGATGCGCCGGAAATCGAACGTGGTTGGTATTTCTGGCTTGACGGCAGTGACGTGGGCGGCCGGATCATCGACCGTCGTGTGACCGTTTCCGGTGGCGTGTCCACGGCCATGTGGATCGGCCAATCGTGGACTGGCATGTTGGCGGCGAAGATATTGCAGCCGGACGCGAATCAGGATTACCTGACCGTCTCCGGCAAGCTGCCTGACATCCTTAAAAGCCTTTTGAAGCGCATCGGTTTGGATTCGGTGTTTACCGTCGATTCCTCCGATGCTTCCACTTTGTCGAATTGGATGTTCCGAAATCCACGCTACGTGGACGCCTACACAGGATTCCGTAATCTGCTCGCATCCTGTGGCAGACGCCTCGATTTCCAAGCCAAGGATAATCGCATCCTGCTTGGCATCACGCCGGTCGGCATCATCGACAACACGATCGATTCCGACTTGGTGGACTTCAAGGCCGAAACCAACTGTCGCGCGGTGAATCATCTCATCGGCCTTGGCTCGCAGGAGCTTAAAGATCGTCTGGTGGTCAATTATTTCGCTGATGCAGCCGGTGCGGTGAGTCAGACGCAGACGCTCATTGGCGTCGATGAGGTATGCGCCACATACGACTATTCCAACGCGGATTTGTCCACGCTGCAATCCGAGACGAAGAAACATCTGCAGGAGTTGCAGACCGGTGGTTCAGTCGAGGTGACGTTGTCCGATGAGGTCGGTGATGGTCTGCACGTGGATGACAAGATCGTCGCGACGGATCAGGCTTCCGGTGTCAATGTCACCGCCGTGGTGACGAAGCAGATTGTGAAAATCGATTCCGGGATTTTGACTTCGACGTTCGAGGTCGGACTGCCGGTGCAGTCGGCGAATGCGAACTATTCCGGCTCTTCCTCTTCGTCTTCCGGTGGTTCGCCTGGTGGTGGCGTGTCTTTGACGGCTGGTCGTGGCCTGTCGATTTCAGGCGGCACGATAAACGCGGATGTCGATTCTGATGATTTGAATGCCGTCAGGCAGGTTGCCGAGGCGGCTAACAAGACGGCTTCCGATTACGCGGCGCAGATTGGAGCGGCGAACAAGACCGCCGAGGATGCGAAGACCGTTGCGGATGCGGCGAAGAGTGTGGCCGATGGTGCGAAGTCGGGCATGATGACCGACGGTGAACGGTCTAAGCTCGCTTCGGTCGAACGGGGCGCGAACGCCTACGCGCTGCCGAAGGCGTCCACGGACGTGTTGGGTGGCGTGAGGGTGGATGGTTCCACGATTGTGAGCGTGGACGGTGTGATAAGCGCCCATGTGAACGGTGGCTCCGGCAGTACGGGAAAGGTCGTGTTTCCAATCGGCTATGTCGTGATGAACACGACCGGTGTTGACCCTGCGGTGGATTTCGGTGGTACGTGGAGGCAGTTGCCTTCGCTTGGTTGTTCCATGTTTGAAAGGATTGGATAGTGAAGTCTGACGGTTACTCGAAGTACGTGTGCGACAAGTGCGGCAAGACCGCGTATGTCGCAGCTGGCGATACGGAGGCGCGTGAATGGTTCACCGTGCGCCGGTATTCCGCTGGCAAGGCGACCCGCATCGCGGATGATGTGACGCCTGACATCTACGAATTGTGCTCCCAGTGCAATGCGTCTTTCATGGCGTTCATGCAGAAGGACGACGCTTCTTTTGAAGCATGGTTGAAGGAGGCTGAACAGTGACCATCGAACTTGTTGACGGCAAAGCCGGAGTCGCGCACATCTCGAGCGAGGACAAGGCGATCATCCATCAGGCCAAGTTTTCGAAGTCCGACGTGGTGTTCGACTGGGGCGACGCGTTCAAGTGTTCGATGAGTTCGCCCAAACAGGGCGACGATCGGCACCGGCTGCGCGTCGATTCAAGGCTTGGACTGGCATATCACGGCGGCGGAATCCGTGACGATCTCCAACGGGTCGCAGGGCGTGAAACGCAATGACATCATCTGCGCGCATTACCATCGAGATTCCAAGACCGGTAATGAGCTGGTGGAATTGACCGTGTTGAAGGGCACGCCGAACGCGACGACTGCCGCCGACCCGACCATTCCGTCAGGGAAGATACTGTCCGGCGCGGTTGACGCGTACATGCCGTTGTGGCGTATCCCATTGGACGGTATCACGGTCGGCACTCCGGTGCGCCTGTTCACGCCGAAGGGGGCTTTGTGGGATTCCGTAACCCTCACCAAGACGAACACTAACTGGAATGTGGATTACCGTACCGCGCTGGTCGGCAAGATGCTGATAGTCGCATTCCACGCCACACGCCTCAACTCCGACTGGAATGCTGCGAAGGAGTGGGAGATATCCCAGCTTTTCACGCTACCAACCGGCTTGGAGGCGGCTTTCGAGGTGCATTGCGCCGCCGTGTCCAATTCCAGCGTCGGGCTGCATGGCGTCGAAGTGCAGACCGCGGGCAACGCCATCGCCCTCCGCTCGTCGGAGAAGATGACGATCGGCAAGGGCGGATGGGTCGAGGGATGCATCACGGTGCCGCTCGCCTAGGCGAATGTCACGCCATCTGGCACGGGGATAATCTTCGAGAAGCATTGGATGACATCGTTTGGCCCTACACCGCCGATGAGGACCACCGACCCATCCGTGTTCCAAGTCGCCTGTTTTCCGTACGCGATGCCTGACACGTTCGCGATGCACCCCAAACTGACCGCTTTGGCAGGGTTTCACACCCGATTTGAACATCCAGACAGTGAAGTTGCCGACGTTTCACGGAGCTTTCGGAACGAGGACAGGTCCACGAAAA
>ENA-OQES01000026-OQES01000026.1-human-gut-metagenome-genome-assembly--contig:-NODE-26-length-60554-cov-12.217717_pt1 | contig 60554 bp, 45 predicted proteins | sample MGYA00242798_ERZ504641 | MGnify/ENA primary metagenome ERZ504641 (study PRJEB26092, sample SAMD00036327) | human gut metagenome | host: Homo sapiens | study: EMG produced TPA metagenomics assembly of...
GCGAAAGCCCGCCAGAGCGAGCAAGGTGCCTTGAAACGAGGCGGCATTGACCTTCTGGTCATGCCGCCGAAGTTGAAAAGCAGATTGCCGCTCTGGCGGGCTTGCAGCGTCAACTGGTTACGCGGTTCGTAGAACCGCGTAACTACCTACTCCCGAGCTCCGTACTGCTCGTAGTAGGCGTCGATGGCGGTCTTGAGCTCGTCGTCGATGACAACCTTGCCGTCGATCTCGTGGTTGTAGAGGGTCTCGACGACCTCAGCCATGGAGACGATGCTCGCGACGGGGAAACCGTACTTGGCCTCGATCTCCTTCTGCGCGGTGGTCACACCGCCCTTGCCGACCTCCATGCGGTTGAGGGACACGATCAGGCCCTTGATCTCGACATCGGCAGCAGCCTTGACCTTGGGATAGGTCTCGTCGATGGACTTGCCGCTGGTGGTAACGTCCTCGACCATGACCACACGGTCGCCGTCCTTGGGCTCATAACCCAGCAGGTTGCCCTTATCGGCACCGTGGTCCTTGGCCTCCTTGCGGTCGCAGCAGTACTTGACCTCCTTGCCGTACAGCTCGTGGTAGGCAATTGCGGTCACGACGGCCAGCGGAATACCCTTGTAGGCCGGTCCAAACAGCACATCAAAGTCGTCGCCAAAGTTATCGTGGATGGCCTGGGCGTAATACTCGCCCAGCTTCTTGAGCTGATAGCCCGTCACGTAAGCGCCGGCGTTCATAAAGAACGGGGACTGACGGCCGCTCTTGAGCGTAAAGCTGCCGAACTTAAGGACGTCGGACTCGACCATAAACTTGATGAACTCTTGCTTGTAAGCCTCCATGCGGGCTCCTCTCGTAATCGCGTACGTGCCTTCCAGTTTAGCGCAGGCGAAGCGTCGATGCGGGCGCGCTTTGGGGCCACGGCATTCTGTAAAGGCTTTGTCAGGGGGAATGGTTTTCCGAACAATGGGGTTGACATGTCAAACCCCCTCATCAAGAATACGGGCGGATTAAAAAGGGGTACGAGATACCCAAAGCGCGCTGCGCTCAGCCTTTAGGAGGTGTGCCATGGAAGGCAGTCCTAGTCGAAAAACCTGCATGTCGCCCTCGGCACGCCGCGAGGACTCCGCACACGCATAAACGCCACCGGCAGATCGCCAAAACCACCGCAAAGGCGCGCTGCACCCTTTGTGGGCTCAAGAGCTTGACGTGAGCGACATCTAGGTTTTTTGAAGCAAATACGACACGTACGCTAACTCCCCTCAACAAGGAGGACCCTATGCTGATGCTCAAAACCGTCACGGTACTCGAAGCCATCTCCAAGCGCCGCCGCACGGCGCGCCCTGCCGCTCATACCGGCCTGTCCAAGAACACCATATTCGCCGCCACCCATAGTGCCGAGGACGCCCTCGTACTGATTGACGCCACGACAAACGGCCTCACCGTCGAGCAGGCAACTGAGCGCCTGAACGCCGTCGGCCCCAACACCATCGAGGCAACGACCAAAACGCTCGCCCGCCGCATCGCCGACGCGTTCATCGATCCCTTCGCCGGTATCCTCGCCGCGCTCGCACTGGTCTCGCTCTACATCGACGTGCTCGCCGTGCCCGAACCGCAGCGCGACCCCTCCACGGTCATCGTCATCGGCACCATGCTGCTGGTATCGGGCGGCATGAAGTTTATCCAGGAAGCCCGCAGCGGCAATGCGGCCGAGGCCCTCAAGGACCTGGTCTCCAACACTTGCACCGCCCTGCGCGACGGCGAGCGCATCGAGATCCCCTTCGACGAGCTCGTCCCCGGCGATGTAATCCGTCTCTCTGCCGGCGATATGGTGCCGGCAGATGCCCGCATCATCACCGCGCGCGACCTGTTTGTGATCGAGTCCGCACTCACCGGCGAGAGCGAGGCCGTCGAGAAGACCACCGCCGCCACCGTCGTCGAGGGCGCCGACGGCTCCGCACTGCCACTCTCTGCCTGCAAGAACATCGTCTTTACCGGCACCTCCGTGCAAGACGGCGCCGCCATGGCGCTTGTCGTTGCCGCCGGCTCGGACACCTACCTGGGCGGCATCGCCAAGATGCTCAACGGGCGCGGCGAAAAGAGCGCGTTTGACCGCGGCGTCTCGAGCGTCTCCATGCTGCTGGTGCGCCTGATGCTCGTTATGGCGCCGGCCGTCTTTGCCATCAACGCCGCCACCAAGGGCAACGTCATCGACGCGCTGCTGTTCGCCACGAGCGTGGCCGTGGGCATCACGCCGCAGATGCTTCCCGTCATCGTGACCACGAGCCTGTCGCAGGGCGCCAAGGACCTCGCCCGTCGCCAGGTTATCGTCAAGGAGCTGCCGGCGATTCAAAACCTCGGAGCGATGGACGTCCTGTGCTGCGACAAGACCGGCACCCTCACCGAAGACCGCATCGTGCTCGAGCGCTACCTCAACACCGATGGCAACGAGGACGCGCGCGTGCTGCGCCATGCGTTTTTGAACAGCTTCTTCCAGACCGGCCTCAAAAATCTTATCGACCTGGCCGTAATCGACCGTGCCGATGTGACACCCTCGACCGTCGCACCCGATTCCATGCTGGGCCAGAGCCTGCGCGACCGCTACACCAAGGTCGACGAGGTTCCCTTCGATTTCTCGCGCCGTCGCCTGAGCGTAGTTGTCGCCGACGCCCAAGGCAAAACCCAGATGGTTACCAAGGGCGCCGCCGAGGAAATGCTCGAGATCTGCTCCTTTGTCGAGATCGATGGCATCGCTCAGCCGCTCACCGACGAGAAGCTCGCCCAGATTCGCAAGCAGATCGCCGGACTTAACGCCGAGGGCCTACGCGTAATTGCCGTGGCGCAGAAGACCAATCCGCGCTGCGTGGGCGAGTTTGGCATCGCCGACGAGTGCGACATGGTGCTGATGGGCATTTTTTGGCCTTCCTCGATCCGCCCAAAGCAAGTGCCGCGGGCGCCGTCGCCACCCTCGAGGCCAAGGGCGTGGCGGTCAAGGTCCTAACCGGCGACAACGACCGCGTCGCCGCCACCGTCTGCGAGCAGATTGGTATCGATGCGAGCAACGTCTTGCTCGGCTCCGAGATCGATGCGCTCGATGACGCCGAACTTGCCGAGCGCGCCGAGAAAACCCACCTCTTCGCCAAGCTCTCGCCGCTGCAGAAGGCGCGCCTGGTACGTGTCATGCGCGAGATGCTCGGCCACACCGTGGGCTTTATGGGCGACGGCATCAACGACGCCGCCGCCATGCGTGCGAGCGATTGCGGCATCTCGGTCGATTCGGCCGTCGACATTGCCAAGGAATCCGCCGATATCATCTTGCTTCAGAAGAACCTGGGCGTGCTCGAGCGCGGCATCATCGAAGGCCGCCGCACCTACGGCAACCTGCTCAAGTACCTCAAGACCACGGTGAGCTCCAACTTTGGCAATGTGCTGTCCGTGACCGTCGCGAGCCTGTTCTTGCCGTTTTTGCCCATGAGCGCCCTGCAGCTGGTGCTGCTGTCGCTGGTCTACGAGATCGTGTGCATCGCGCTGCCGTGGGACACCGTCGATGACGCCTGGACTGCCCGCCCGCGTGCCTGGGACGCCGCGTCCATCAAGGGCTTTATGCTCGAGCTGGGCCCCGTGAGCTCGCTGTTTGACATCGTGACCTTCGCCGCGCTCTTCTTTGTCGTATGCCCCGCCGCCGTGGACGCAAGCTGGTCCGAGCTTGCCGCCGCGGGCGACGTCGCGGGTATGGCGACCTTTGCTGCACTCTTCCAGAGCGGCTGGTTTGTCGAGTCCATGTGGTCGCAGACGCTCGTGATCCACATGCTGCGCTCCCCGCATCTGCCGAGCCCGCGTGACCACGCCGCGCCCGCGCTGTGCGCCCTCACCGTGCTGGGCCTGGCGCTCGTCACCTGGCTGCCGGCAAGCCCCATCGCCGATGCACTCGGCCTCATGACGCTACCCGCGAGCTTTTTCGCGCTGCTCATCGGCATCGTCACCGCCTACATCGCGCTCACCCAGCTGGCAAAGCGCCGCTACATTGCCCGCCACGGCGAGCTGCTGTAGCAAGTAGACGGAAAACACCCTGCCAGCTGCCGTTGCCACTACCACAGCTGCCAACGCCGCTGCCGTTGCCTCTGCCGCCGCCGCAGTCTATCCCCCCAGCAGTTGCGGTGAAATAGTTCCTGTTTAAAGCCCCGTGACTTTAATTTAGGGACTATTCCACCGCGACTTATTGGGAGATTAGCTAGTCCTTGGGTGTCCAGGACCAGAAGAAGTTGATGAGGGCCACGCGCGAGGCGGTGCCGGTCTTTTTGTTGATCGAGGAAATGTGACGATAGAGCGTGGAGCGCGAAAGGAAAAGCGTTGTGGCGATGTCCTGAACGCTCTGGTCCGAAACGACCAAGACCTCAAGAATATCGCGCTCGCGCCTTGTAAGCCCAAAGGTGACGACGAAGGCATCGAGGCGTTCATCGGACGTGGGCTCCGCTGCCTCCACGGGCTCGGGGTCGGAGCATGTGGGCGCAAGATCCCCACCAAGATCGTCGGTGGCAAGCGGCAGTCCGTCCCGCATCGCGGCATCATCGGCTCGTTGCCCCAACTGCCCCAGCAGCGTAATCGCAATGCCCACAAACATCACGAGCGCCGCACCGACCGCAGCCAGCACATTTTGACTCGAGATAATCGCCACTGCCGGCGCCGTCACGAACATCGAGCACACGTTGTTGACGACGCGACCCATGCACGGCCAAAAATATGACCAGCGCGCATAGAGCGAGACGGCGGCATATTTTGTGGTAAAGAACACCAAGAAAAAGCCCGAGCCCAGATAAAAGATGATCGTGGCAGCAAGCTCGTTGCCGCCATTGCCATCGACGATGAGCACAAAGAACGAAAGCGTGGACAGTATGGCGGCACATGTCATGCCGATATTCATATACGAGCGGCCGTGCAGGTCAAATAGTGCGCCAGCGACCAACGAGCTCACGACAAGCAGCAGGCGCGGCCAATCGCCCAAATCGACGGTTCCGACAGCATGCAGGGTCGTGAAGCCCGCGTTGAGAGCGGCGAATACGCTGGAAAGATACGCCGTCGCCACGGTCAGGCGAACTACGGCGCGACGGAATGCCGCCTTTGCCTCGGGATCGTCATGCCACTTGGCGCCATATTCCAGAGCATCTACCGAAAGCCCGGCAGCACTGGGTTCAAAGCTGGGATCGGACTCGTCGCGCAGCTTGGCGCGTCGGGCACCGTGGAGCAACGCCACCTGCGCGATCGCACAGACGACCAGAACAGCCTGCTGAGGAATGCCGACAGGCATCACCATGTGGTTGAGAACCTGCACCAGAACGCCCATGGCGTAAGAAAGTGCGGCGGCGCGCGCCAAGCAGGGCGTTCGCGCAAAGCGCCTCGCAAAATTTGCATGAGCAGTCGATCCGCAGTAGCCCAGCGCGCAGCACGCCACCAAACCGCCGGCAATTACCACCTCAACCTGAACCGCCATAATCAACAGCAGCAATGCCGCCACCAGCAAAACGCCCGTGACGTCACTCGTTGCGTCGATAGCATGGGGACGGCGATAGTACAGAATGGGACGCACAAAGAAGCCAATCACGCTCGCGCCGATGACAAGGCTCTCATAAATAACGACCTCGTTCGGAGACACGAACTCGGCCATGCGCACATCAAAAAGATACTCGCACGCCAAAAACGTGAAGAAGAACAGCGCCAGGCATATAATCTCCCGAATGCCCCGACGCAAATATGCGGTTGTGTCTCCCATGCCCCTCATGGTTAACCCCCAGCCGCTCAATTGTCTGGAAATCTATTTTAATAAAGAACCAGTCTCAATATCGAAGCCAGGCTCGAAATGCTGCCAATTCGACCCCAGCCGTTCACGTCACACCGCGGTTTTGAGCCTCATGGACCAGAAGGGACACGCGCGGCCTCTAGCTCGGCAAGGAGTGTCTCCAACTGCCACTCATTTAAGTACGTCCCCAATGAGTGCCCAAAGAGTGTCCCCCGCGACTATTCGTTTAAGAACGTCCCCAACGACTAGTCAAAAATGGGCCATGTGTCCCAGCTGTGGAGACTCCTTGAGCCGTCTGGGTATCGCGAAGGATCGCGCACTCCCCCATCATCAAAAGTGACACACGCTACCAGTTGATGGGAGGCAGCTATGGGCTTCTTTGACAAGATGTTCGAGAAGAAAGAGTGCGCGATTTGCGGTACCGAGCTGGGACTTTTGGGAAAGACCAAAATCAACGAAGGCTACCTGTGCAAAGAATGCGCCGGCAAGCTCTCTCCCTACTTCCACGGCTATCGCTCCAGCACCGCGGACGACATCCGCGAGCAGCTCGCCTACCGCGAGGCCAATGCCGAGCGCCTGGCCTCGTTCAACCCCACGCGCACGCTCTCTGCCGGGCGCACCAACATCATGCTCGACGAAGACGCGGGCCTGCTGATCATTACCTCGCAGAGCCGCTGGCGCGACGCCAATCCCGATATCATCGAGTTCTCGCAGGTACTCGGCTGCGATATGGATATCGACGAACAACGCACCGAGATCTATCGCGAGACCAAGGACGGCGAGCGCGAGAGCTACAACCCGCCGCGCTACGACCTGGATTACGACTTTAATCTGACCATCCACGTCAACACGCCGTACTTTACCGAGATCAACCTGCGCGTGAACGACTCCACCATCGATCAGCGCGGCTCCATCGAATATCGCGAGGCCAAGCGCCAGGCAACCGAAGTCCGCGATGCGCTGGTGCAGCTGCGCCAGGAGACGCGCGACAGCGTCGTGGCCGCCAAAGCCCCCAAGACCGCGGTGACCTGCCCCTTCTGCGGAGCCACCACCATTCCCGATGCCAGCGGGCGCTGCGAATACTGCGGCGGCGCCATCGGCGCATAGCCTCCGGCAGCGAAAGGACCGATCATGGCCTTTGAGAGCATCAACTATCAATGCCCCGCGTGTGGCGGCCCCCTTCACTTTGCCAGTGCCGAGCAAAAGCTCGTCTGCGACTACTGCGATTCTCGTTTTGAAGTCGAAGAAGTCGAGGCCCTCTATCGCGAGCGCCAGGACAAGGCAGATGCCAAAGCCGATGCAGCAGCCGCAACGCCCAAGCCCGTCGCCGACGACGCGGTGCAGGAACTCGCCCAAAACGCCGGCTACATCTGCTCGTCGTGCGGCGCCGAGCTCGTGTCCGACGGCACCGTCGCCGTCACCACCTGCCCGTACTGCGGCAACTCCGCCGTGGCGCCCGGCCAGCTCTCTGGCGACTTCTCGCCCGACCTGGTGATTCCGTTTAAGCTCGGGCGCGATGACGTCACGGCCGCACTCAAGGAACACTACAAGGGCAAGATCTTGCTGCCCAAGAGCTTTGTCACCGGCAACCACATCGACGAGGTCCAAGGTGTCTACGTGCCGTTTTGGCTCTACGGCGCCCGCGTTGACGGCGAAGTGTACTTTGACGCGACCAACGAGACCGTGACCGAGGAATCCGACCGCACCGTCACGACCACCGACCACTACGATGCCTATCGCAAGGGCAATATCTCGTTTAAGCGCGTGCCCGTCGACGGATCATCCAAGATGCCCGACGGCCACATGGACGCCATCGAGCCGTTTGACTACGACGCACTGCGTCCGTTCTCGGTCGCATATATGCCCGGCTACATCGCCAACCGTTACGACGAGGACTGCGAGACCTGCAAGGCGCGCGCCGAGCGCCGTATGGAAGAAAGCACAATCTCGGCCCTGCGCGAGACCGTCGTCGACGAATACGACGATGCCACGGTCGAAAGCAAGCAGCTCGACTACACCTGGGAAGACAGCGACTACGCCCTGTTCCCCGTCTGGATGCTCTCCACCTCGTGGAACGGCAAGAGCTACCTGTTTGCCATGAACGGCCAGACCGGCCGCTTGGTCGGCGAGCTCCCCTGCTCCAAGCCCAAGCTCGTCATCGCCTCGGTGCTGTTCTTTATGATCGGATTTATCCTCTCCCAGATTCTCTTTATGGGGGAATACGCCTTCGATCCGGATTACCTCACCTTTGATATCGAGGGCATCCTCATCAATATCATCGCGCCGCTGATCATCGTGATTATCGGAGACGTGCTACTGGTAGGCCAGCTCAAGACGGCCAACGAAGCAACCTGTGCCGATGAGTATTGTGGCGAGCTCGACCTGACCGAGAAACACGACACCTTCAGCCACACCGAGACCACCGTTGTCATGAAAGACGACAAGGACGACTAAGCAATCCAACCAATACCACCCGGCCTTTGACGAGAAAGGAAGATCACCATGGGACTCTTGAAAGCTGGATTGGGAGCTGCCGGCGGCGTCATGGCCGACCAGTGGAAGGAATTTATCTACTGCGAATCGATGCCTGCTGACGTCTTGGCCTGCAAGGGCAGCAAACGTACCGGTGGCCGCAGCTCCAACACGCGCGGCGAGGACAACGTCATCTCCAACGGCTCGGTCATCGCCGTCAACGACGGACAAGGCATGCTCGTGGTGCAAAACGGCAAGATCATCGAAGTCGCGCTGGAGCCCGGTGAGTTCGTCTTCGACACCGGCAGCGAGCCGAGCGTCTTTAGCGGCAACCTGGGCGATTCCATCAAGGAGACCTTCGCCAATATCGGCAGCCGTTTTACCTTTGGCGGCGATGCAGGCAAGGACCAGCGCGTCTACTTCATCAACACCAAGGAGATCATCCGCAACAAGTACGGCACCGCCTCGCCCGTGCCCTTCCGCGTGGTCGATAACAACATTGGCCTGGACGTCGACATCTCCGTGCGCTGCAACGGCGAGTATTCGTACCGCATCACCAACCCGCTGCTGTTCTACACCAACGTGTGCGGCAACGTGACCGATAGCTACACGCGCGATAAGATCGACAGCCAGCTTAAGTCCGAGCTGCTCACCGCTCTGCAGCCCGCCTTTGCCAAGATCTCGGAGATGGGCATTCGCTACAGCGCCATTCCCGGCCACACCACCGAGCTCGCCCGCGCGCTCAACGAGGTCCTCTCGGCCGACTGGCGCGACCTGCGTGGTGTCGAGATCGTGAGCTTTGGCGTCAACTCCATCGCCGCCTCGCAAGAAGACGAGCAGATGATCAAGGACCTGCAGAAGGCCGCGGTCATGCGCGATCCCACCATGGCAGCCGCCAACATCGCCAGCGCCCAGAGCGATGCGATGCGCGCAGCAGCCGCCAACCCCAACGGCGCGATGGCCGGCTTTATGGGCATGGGCATGGCGGGCGGCATGGGCGGCATGAACGCCAGCCAGCTGTTCGCCGCCGGCCAGGCACAGCAGCAGGCTGCCCCGCAGCCGGCTCCGGCTTCCACCCCCGCACCGGCACCCGCTGCCGCACCTGCGGCCGGCGCATGGACCTGCAGCTGTGGCGCCACCAACACCGGCAAGTTCTGCTCCGAGTGCGGCAGCCCCGCACCCGCCCCGGCACCGGCCAAGTGGTTCTGCCCCAACTGCGGTAGCGAAAACGGCGGCAAGTTCTGCAGCAACTGCGGAACACCCAGGCCCTAGCCCCTTTATCTGGTAATTGGCGGGGGTTCCGCCACCCCCGCATTTGCTTCTATGGGTTTCGTTCGATAAAGGAGGACACCATGAAGACAACGTTCAAAAAGTCCGTACTCGCATTCCTGACATGCGTCCTGGCGCTCGCCTTTGCCCTGACGGGCTGCAGCGGCGGCGGCAAGGACCCCAAGGCCAACTTCGTCGGCAGCTGGCAGTACTCGGGTGGAACCTTGGACGGCGAAGAGCTCACCGATGAGTACATGGATATGCTCAAGGAGTGGGGCCTCAACTGTATCCTGATCCTCGACGAAGACGGCACGGGCGTCCTCGACATGTTCCTTGAGGTCGCCGACCTGAAATGGGAGGCCAAGGACGCCACCACCGTAACGATTACCGCCGAAGATGAGTCGCACGACCTGAAGCTCAAGGACGACAAGCTCGTCCTCGAGGTGGAAGGCGACAAGATTATCTTTACGAAGTCCGACAAGGATCTGTCCGGTACGGTGAAGAAGGATCGCGAGAACGCCGAGAAGGAAGAAGAGATCGATGAGGCCGTCGAAGACGACGACGTCCAGAGCATCGAAATCTCCCCCGCCGTCACCGTCGCCGATGACGACCTGTGCACCATCACCATCACCGAGAAGTTCAAGGACGACTGGGGCGACATCGGCTTTGTCGTCAACATCACCAACAAGAGCGACAAGGACCTGACCTTCTACGCTCCTTTCGGCAAGACCAACGTCAACGGCACCATGAAGGAACCCTGGTTCTCGGCTCACCTGATGCCCGGCACCAACGCCACCGAGGAATTCACGTTCTCGAACGGCACGCTCGATAGCCTTGACGACCTCGTCAATACAACCATCGGCATCGACGCCTACCTGACCGATTCCTACGAGGACGTCGCCTCCTACAGCGCAACCATCGCGTAACGGCACGTAACATCAGCCGCGGATTGGCGGACACATCCGCGCACATGTCAGGCGGGGCCGCAGGAGATAATCCTGCGGCCCCGCCGCTTTATGCCGATGCGTAACGAGCGCTAGCGCTCCATGTTGGGAACGATGCTGCCCTCGGTCACCGCATGCACGGCAAGGCGCATGATGTTGTCGTAGCCGGTCTTGCTTAGGATCTCCGAGATGCGGCGCTTGATGGTGCCCTCGCTCATAAACAGCTCGGCCGCGATCTCGCGGCGGCTCTTGCCCTCGCAGGCAAGGCGCAAAATCGACAGCTCAACATCGTCGAGTGCCGCCGTGCCCGAAAAAATGCTCTCGGGCGGCTTGGGAAACGTGCAATAGCCCGCCAGCGTGGAGCGCATCACGGCGAACAGCTCGTCGATACCGACGTTCTTGTACACAAAGCTATCGACGCCCGCCTCGCGGGCCTGATCGACAAAGGTGATCTCGGGCATGCCGGTCATGATAATGATGCGACACTCGGGCAGCTGCTCCTTGATGCGCGCCGCCGCCACGATGCCGTTGGAATCATGTTCGGTGCATACGTCCATCAGTATCATGTCCGGGCGCTCCCTGAGCGCGACACCCAAGGCCTCGGAGGCATCGGCGATGGCGGAAACAACGGTCATATCGGGCTGGTCGCCAACGGAGCGCGCCAGGCTCTCGCGCAGGATGGCCTGGTCTTCGACAATTAACACGCGGATCATGAGCTTCTCCTTTGGACCGTGGCGCTGGAGGCGAGCGGAATGGATACCGTAAGCGTAAAGGGTGGGGCGGCATGGACCTCAAGGCTGCCGCCCAGATTCTGTGCGACATGCCTCATGCCAGGGATACCCGTTCCCTCGCGATACGATACGGGGGCCGGGGAGCCGTCGTTAGAGATGGTCATGCGCGCGATGTCGCATCCGTTCGACTCCTCCTGCCACAGGTGCACATGGACCTGGTGGGCCTGCGCGTGCTTGGTGGCGTTGGTCGAGGCCTCGCGGATAATCTGCAAAAAGGCCACCGCGACACGCGCGTCCTCGGGCGGCGCGCCCTCAACATCGATCTGCACACTCACCAGGCCAAAAGCATGGACGATATCACCCAGCTGCTCTGCAGGCTCGCTGGCACCGCCACTGCGCAAATCGGCGGCAATTGAGCGTAGCAACGGGTCAATCTGCTCGAGCGACTCATCGTCCAGACGCCCCTCCTCCAAATAGCGATGGAGGATGGACAGGCGCTGCCCGATCACGTCGTGCACGCGGGCACGCATGCGCAGGTAGGCCGCATTGTCGGCAGCTTTTTTGACTTCTTCGATCTGGGCCTGGAGTTCTTTGCCCGCAAGCTCAAGCAGGTGATTGGCTTGCGCCAGGCGGTCGTGGGCATGCGCGTATTCCGTCACGTCCAGGCCGATAATGCGCTCAAAGAGGCGGCCCGAAACCATAACCTCGTCGTGCACAAATAGGCGAATCTCGGAAGGAGAGATCTCGACCACCGCACGCGCCTCACCAAAGCGGTCCAGATTAATCCGCACACGGTTCCTACTGCTTTCAGGCATTTGCATGCTAAGTTTGCGCAGGTCGTTCCATGTGCTGCTCATGTCACGCAGATCGGTAGGCATATGAAGTTCCACCAGGTTTTTGCGCATGCAGCGGTTCATGAGCAGCGGACGGCCCCTCGGATCTAGATACAGGATGCCCACGGGAATCACGTTGATGGTCTCGATCGTCGAGAACATGGTGATATCTTCCTGGCGGTTACGGACGTCCATCAAGAGCGCCGCGATGGAGCGGAACAGGAAGAACGCTCCCTCTGCGATAAGGACAACGGTCCACGCCGAGCCCATGGCAAAAACCACCGGTGGTGTAACGGCGACAACAAGCAACAGTTCGACCAGCATGACGAGGCGACGATAGTGCACCATAAGTACCACGCCATAAGCAAAGATTGCGGCATTGAGCCACAACGCTCCGCCCATTGCCCTGGCGCAAACGTCAAGCGGCGCCACCAGATACGAGCCAGACGACGCGAATAAGATGAGCGCCGAAATCATCAGGTGAAGCACAAGACTCGCCTCGTAGGCGCAAATCACCTTACGGTTATAGGACGAACGGCGCGATGCGATGAGCGGGACGTGGATCGTCTGCAGACACGCAGTCAGGGCAAAGACAACATCGAGCGCAACGATTTGGGGAAGGATGAGCGAAATCTGCATCGTCACTCACCCGCCCTCGGCATCAAGACGATCATGCGCAGCTGGCCGGGCTCGCCCTCAAGGCGATATGCCACGTTGCGCCCTTGCAAAGCGCTTTCGAGCTCTTGCGCAGCGGGCGTCTGCGAAAGATCTTCATCATCGTTGGAAAAAAGCGTGGCGCGCAGCTCGACACTGCATCGGTCATGGTCGCCCAAGTGATACATAAGCGCCGGATGGTCGGTGGTGTAGGCAAAAAACGCAAAGTCATACACGCAGTCGTACAGGGCGCTTACCGTACTGGCGTGCAACGGGCGCCGTATGGCGATAATCGAGGCGCAATCGATATCGATGGTGCGCAGGTCGCTTGCGAGCTCGTTGGCAATGAGCTGAATGCGGTCGCGATCAAAACCGCTCTCCCCGTGCTGTGCCAACGTGAGCGACCCCTTGCGCTTGCAATAGGCGACGAGCATCTTGGCGCGCCGCAGCATGCGGTAACGCTCGTGCGAAGACGCTTCGTCGGTCAACGACGGCAGCGAGCTCAGCAGGTCGTACATCCCTTCGAGCGCGCGGGCAAGCGCCTGGTCTACGTCTTGGACCAGCAAGGTCTCGGCCTCTTGGTCTGCCAAATGCGTCTTAAGGTCGTAGTCGGCGGCGAGTAGCTCGTTTTGACGCTGCAGCTCCATGCGACGATGCGCCAGTTCACGGTTAAGCTCGTTGAGCTCCGACACGTCTTGGGCAAGCAGGGCCGATCCGCCCAGCAGTGGAAAGGCACGGTACATCACATCGGGATCGGACGCCACGGCAAAGGCGTGGGCGCGGCCGTGCTCCTGGGTCCGCAACTCCTCGCGCACGCCCACCGGCATTGGCTTTGAAACTGGCGTGGCATAGACTTCCTGCAGGTCGCGCGTTAGAACTTTGAGGTCAAGCGGCAAGGTGTCGAAGATGCCGGCGATGTCGTGATACGACGGAATGACACCGCAATCGAGACAGATTTCCATCGCCACCACGCACAGGACGCAATAGACGAGCGAAAAGTTGAGCCTCCATGCCCAGGGCACGCGCAACGCATATGAGATGGCAAAGAAAGCGCCGCCCAGCAGCACGAGCGCCGCCGTGCCCGAGAAACGTTGGATGCGAAAGGACGAGGACCGACCAACCAGGATAAAAAAGGCCACGAAGTCAAAGGCCGTCCACACGAGGACGGCGAAATAACCCCAGCCGTACGTGTAATCGTTGCTCCAGGTGTCGCTTGTACGGTCAAAGCGAAAGACCTGCTGGTGAAAATCGTTGGTGAGCACAAATCCGATAAGCAGGATGGCCAAAATCCACAGCGCAGCGCAGTAGCGGCGACCCAGACGGTGTTGCTCCAGGCCCGCAAGGCGCAGGCCACACAACTGGTAGAGCAGCGGAATGAGCGTCATGGGCACGTAGTACAGGTACCACAGCACAGTGGCATAGAACGGCGTGAACGACTTGTACTTGAGAATGACTTCGATCATCCAAAGGGCGCAGATGGTGGCGATGGCAACAAGGCGGCGGCGCAACACATAGTCCAAACAGCGCAGATAGACCGATACGCCCCAGATCGAAAATATAATTGCGGCGACAAGCAGCGGGAGAGAGCTCGAATGGACGAGCGCATCCACGACCTCTCCGGACACCTCGCTATAGGAGGGCACGGCGTTAGATAGTTTGGGGTCGAAGGCGAACAGCGCCGGCAAGACTGCCAAAAGCATGAGGAACAGCGCGGTGATGGCGCCGGCGATAGCGAAGACGCGATGGCGATATGCACGGTGCGTTATACCAACTAGGAATCGCGGCATGGCGAACAGCCTGCCGCCCCTGGGATCCGCAACCGGCGCGGTCCGGGCGGCCGCGTGGCCGATATGTCGCTCGCGGGTACCCATAGTGCCTTTAGTGTACCGACAGATGGGTCGAAAAAGCGGGCCGCATGTCCCAAAATCCGCAGACGGCAAGGCGTCCGGCGAGCACATACTCGCCGGGCGCCTTGGTCAGGAAACTCTGAAGTCGAGTGTCTCAGCTTCCTTAGGACAGGTCCTCACCATTCGTCTCGATGACGTGCTTGTACCAGTCGAAGCTCTTCTTTTTGGAGCGCTTGAGGGTGCCGTTGCCCGCATCATCGCGGTCCACATAGATAAAGCCGTAGCGCTTGGACATCTCGCCCGTGCCGGCAGACACCAGGTCGATCGGGCCCCAGGTGGTGTAGCCCAGCAGGTCAACGCCGTCCTCGGTCACCGCATCGCGCATCGCGGCAATATGCTGGCGCAGGAAGTCGATACGGTAATCGTCGTTGATGGAACCATCCTCCTCAACAACATCCTTGGCGCCCAGACCGTTCTCGACCACAAACAGCGGCTTCTGATAACGGTCGTACAGGTCGTTAAGGGTGATGCGGAAGCCCAGCGGATCGATGGCCCAGCCCCACTGGCTCTCCTGCAGGTAGGGATTCTTGGCGCCGGCGAAGGCGTTGCCCTGGGTGCGCTCGACATCGGGGTTATCGGCACCGGCAGAGCAGCGGGTGCTGTAGTAGCTAAAGCTGATGAAGTCGACGGTGTTGGCGGCCAGGATCTCGCGGTCCTCGTCGGTCATGCCCACATCGATGCCTAGACGCTCGAGCTTCTTGACGGCATAGGCCGGGTAGTAGCCGCGGCTCTGGGCGTCAACGAAGAAGTAGTTGTCCTGGTTATCGAGCTGCGCCTGGCGTACATCGCCCGGACGGCAGCTGTAGGGGTAGTAGCTACCTGCGGCGAGCATGCAGCCGATCTTGATCTCGGGGTCGATCTCGTGAGCAATCTTGGTTGCCCAAGCGCTGGCGACGAGCTCGTTGTGGGCGGCCAGGTACTCGACGGCCTCCTTGTTCTCGCCCTCCTCAAAGACCAGGCCGGCACCCATAAACGGCAGGTGCAAGATCATATTGATCTCGTTAAAGGTGAGCCAGTACTTCACCAGGCCTTTGTAGCGGGTGAAGATCGTGGTCGCGAGATTCTTGTAGAAGTCGATGAGCTTGCGGTTGCGCCAGCCGCCATACTCCTTGATGAGGTGAATCGGGCAGTCGAAATGCGTGATGGTCACGAGCGGCTCGATGCCGTGCTTTTGGCACTCGCGGAACACATCCTCGTAGAAGGCCAGGCCAGCCTCGTTGGGCTCGGTCTCGTCGCCGTTGGGGAAGATGCGGGTCCAAGCCAGGCTCATACGGAAGGTCTTAAAGCCCATCTCGGCAAAGAGAGCGATGTCCTCCTTGTAATGGTGGTAGAAATCGATGCCGGTCTGCGCGGGATAGTAATAGCCGTCCTCGAAGTCGAGCATCTTACGCTGGCCGGAGACCACCGCATAGCGCTCGGGGCCGTGCGGAGCCACGTCCACGTTGGCAAGGCCGCGGCCGTCCACGTTGTAGGCGCCCTCGCACTGGTTGGCAGCCGTCGCGCCGCCCCACAGGAAGTCATTACGGAAAGCCATGCATCAATCCTTTCGCACGCTGTTGTCATAGGCTCAGTATCCCTGTAAACAACGCGTCGCTCAACGACAACGGGGCAGGCCGATACTTCTTTTCGCGCGCAGGCGCCCGGCAGCCATCCCGCCTGACACTTTTTGATACCCGCCTGCCCAAGCCGCCACAAAGGGGACAGGCACCTTTGTGGTGGTTTGGGACCGGCTTGTCTCGATCTGTAACAGTTAGGCAGCCAAAACCGGGCCTGGTGTTACAGATCGAGATTTTCGGGTGGGCCCCTGTAGTTTGTCTCGATCTGTAACAGGTAGAGACGATCTAGCCCGCTAGATGTTACAGATCGAGACAGAAGATTCTAGTCGCAGGTGATGTCGAGGTTCTTGCCGGTGAGGCCTACGTAGCCGCCCTCGGCAGCTTTGGGGCTGTCAGCATGGCAGAGAACCCACTTGTCGGCCTTCCAGTAGCAGTAGCTGTCACCGGCGGTAGGCATATCGGCCGCAGCCTCGGGACGCGGACCGTTGGTACCTGCCGGCAGCGCCACCATCACCTGGAAGCCGCCGTCGTCGACCATGCACGGCGTGTAGTGAAGCGTGGTGTTGAAGACTTCGACGACCGTACCCGCCGGTACGCGGAACGCCTTGACGTACGCGGTGTCGAGCTTGCCGTCCTCGATCTCCCAGCGATGCGCCGCAAGCAGGATAAAGTCGCGTGCGCCCAGGTTAAACTCGCTGGCGCGGTGATACTCCAGGCAGTTGAGACGCGTGTTGTGCCCGTTGCACCAGCCGAGCTGGAAGGGACGGCCACCAAACATGAGAAAGCCCAGTTTGTCGGCATCCTTGACGCCCTCGAGCTCCGGCGCACTTGCTACGTACTTGCTGCCCTCGGGAATGGGCGTGGCAGAAAGCGCCTCGAGCACGGGCGACGTGAGCTCGGACGGAACGTTATCCCAAACGTTGCCATAGGACTTGAACTCGGAATCCTCGACAGAATAGATATGCATGTTCACTCCTGTTCGTTTATGTGACAGTATGAACATTCTAGAACAAACATGAGCGATTTTGAACGCTCGTCCCGACCACTCAACAAAAAAGGCGCCCCCGCATAAGCGAAGGCGCCCAATGCGCACGTTTTAGGCGATAAAGCCCTTACGCCTGCTGATAATGCAGGTGTTTCTCGTCGATATCGGCCAGATCGCGGTCGAGGTAGCGGCGCGCGAGCCAGTTAGCCATGGGAAGGTTCTGGTCCAGGTAGTTGCCGCACTCCTCGGGAGCGGCACCGGGGACATCGCCCTCGAAGTCGGCGACAAACTCAAACAGCTCGCGCACGAGCGGCAAGATCTCCTCGCTCGTCAGCTCACCAAAAACGACGAGGTAAAAGCCCGTGCGGCAGCCCATCGGGCCAAAGTAGACAATGCGGCTCGACCACTCGGCATGGTTGCGAAGGAACGTCGCACCCAGGTGCTCGATGGTGTGGCACTCGGCCGTGTTCATGACCGGCTCCTTGTTGGGCGTGGTCAGGCGCAGATCAAAGGTGGTGACGGCAGCGCCGGTCGCCGGATCGCGGTCGATGCGGCTCACATACACGCCGGGCTCAAGCAGCAGATGGTCAACGGAAAAACTCGCGATGCGCTCCATGGCAGATCCTCTCGATAGTCAAATTGGGACGGGGCTCTTTTAGCTGGTTCGAATAGTCGCACCAATCATACCAGTCAAAAAAAAGCCCCATCCAAAAAGACAACTTAGCCCAAGACGCGGGCCATGCGCGTCTTGAACTCGGACAGGAAGCGCGGAGCGTCAACAGTCAGCGCCACAAGCGCGCTCTTGTCCGGATCGGACAGGCGGTGCTCATCGCAAATGGTGCGGCCGCGATACTCGCCGAGCAGGTCGACGCGCAGGTTACAGCCGAGCGCACCCACGAGCGTGGGGTCAATCGCCACGGCGACGGCAAGCGGATCGTGCAGCGCGCAGCCACCAAGGTAGGGGGCGTTCATCTCGTACGAGCCAATGTAGTGCTCCACCATGCTCGCAAACGCGCAACCGGCCATAGTGCCCGAGCCCGTCCAGCCGGCAATGTCGCGACGCGTGAGCACCACGCGATGCGTCACATCCAGCCCCACCATAGTGAGCTTGCGGCCCGAACGCAGCACGGCATCGGCCGCCTCGGGGTCGCCCGCCATGTTGGCCTCGGCGCCCGCGCTCACGTTGCCGGGCACGGTAAGCGCACCGCCCATCACGACCACGCGGCCGATGGACATCATCGCCGCCGCATCGCGCTCCAGGGCAAGCGCCAGATTGGTGAGCGGGCCGGTCGCAACGTAGACCAGATCGGGACCATAGGTACGCGCGGCATCAATCAGGTAATCGACCGCCGCATTGCCATCGGCCGACGTCGCGCCCACCGGCTCGTACGGCGAGGCGGGCACGCTTGCGCCGCCAATGCCGTTCTTGCCGTGGATAAGCGTGGTGGACGCCGGCGGCGTGTAGGGTTCGGTCGCCTTAATGGGACGATCGGCGCCCAGGTACACCGGTACCTCGGGACGACCCAACAGGTCGAGCACCGCCAGGCAGTTGTGCGCCGACTGCTCGACGCGCACGTTGCCAAAGCACGTGGTGATGCCCACGAGCTCCACCTCGGGGCTCGCGATGGCATAGGCCAGCGCCATCGCATCGTCCACACCCATATCCAGATCAAGGATCAGCTTCTTGGTTGCCATTGTTCTACTCCGCTTCTCCGTCTTGTACTAAACCGTCTAAATCAAACACGCGCTCAACTTCGGCACGCGTGGGAATCGACTGCTGAGCGCCCAGGCGCGATACCGTCACCGCCGAGGCGCGAGCGCCCGCCGCCATGCACTCAAAGAGCGGCAGGCCCTCCAGACGAGCCGCCGCCAACGCGCCGATAAACGTATCGCCCGCGGCCGTCGTATCGACCACCGCGCTCGAAAGCGCCGGCATGCGCAGCGGCTCACCGCCATCGCCGAGCGTAACCGAGCCGGCGCCGCCCAACGTGATGACCGCAGCCCCGGCGCCCTTGTCGAGCAGCGCATTGAGCGCGGCGACGCAACTCGCATCATCCGTGGGCAGAATGTCCGTCAGCACCTGGCACTCGGTCTCGTTGGGGCAGACCAGGTCGACCGCAGGCCACGCTCCTGCCGGCAAATCGCAGGCGGGCGCAGGGTTAAAGACCGTATAGAACCCCAGCTCGTGAGCGCAAGCAAGCGCCTCGGCCGTCGCTGCAAGGTCACATTCGCCCTGGGCGATAAAGACGCCGCCAGCAGCCGGGGCAAACTCGCTGGCATCGCCGTCGAGCTCGTCGGCCACCAAGCGCCTCAGTGCGCGGGCAACGTCCTCGCCCGCAAGCGCATGGTTGGCGCCCGGCGACAGCACGATGCGGTTGTCGCTCTCACAGCGAATGATAGTCGCGGTACCGGTCTCCACGTCATCGCGACGCGCCACAAACTCAACGCCCACGCCGGCATCCTGGAGCCCTGCCACAAGCGCATCGCCAAAGGTATCGCGCCCAACAGCGCCAATCATGCACGTGCGCGCACCCATGCGTGCAGCGGCAACGGCCTGATTGGCTCCCTTACCGCCGGCGTTGGTGATAAAACCGCTGCCACCGACGGTCTCGCCCGCGCGCGGCATGCGCTCGCACGCCACCGAAAGGTCCATGTTCATGCTGCCGAACACCGCAACGATGCTGTGATCCGCCATGGAAACCTCCTCGTCTTCAGGCTTTGCGCCCACCGTCGACCAACGATTGTGCACTCTCGCACCCCCTATAACTTTAGTCCACTTTGATGTGGACGCGCGCTTGAGCTTGCGCCAGCAGCAAGCATTCACAGGGGCAGGCAGCTACAATGAATACGTGCTGATTATTCTCGTCATTGGATGATGTTTTATGGAACAATTCTCGCAATCGGGCTCGCGCGGTCGACGCCGCACGGGCAACGAGCCGGCGCCGCACGAACGCGTGAAGGGCGAGCGCCGTGCCAACGAGCCGCGACGCACCGCGAGCCCCCATCGCGCTTCTGCCAACAACGCGGGCCGCGCCAACACTCCCGCCGCGGAGCAGACGCCTGCTCGCCCCAAAGTCCCGCTACATCCCTGCGCTCGACGGTCTGCGCACGCTTGCCGTCGTCGCGGTGGTGCTCTATCACCTCAACCTCACGTGGGCTCAGGGCGGCCTGCTTGGCGTCACGATCTTCTTTGTGCTTTCGGGCTATCTGATCACGCGCTTGCTGCTCAACGAAGTCGCTAAGACCGGCCGTATCGACCTTAAGAGCTTCTGGATTCGCCGCATCCGTCGCCTGGTCCCCGCCGTGGTAACGGTAGTGTTCGTGACCTGCGCGCTGTGCACCATCTTTAACCACGTGATGCTCACCAAGATGCGCCCTGACATCCTGCCGTCGCTGCTGTTCTTCAACAACTGGTGGCAGATTGCCCAAAACGTCTCGTACTTCAATGCCCTGGGCGATCCCTCGCCGCTTACGCACTTTTGGTCGCTCGCCATCGAGGAACAGTTCTACCTGGTTTGGCCCCCGCTGCTGCTCGCTATGGTATCCATGCACATGAGCAAGCCCAACACGCGCCGCATGGTTCTGGGACTGGCTGCTGTCTCCGCCATCGCCATGATGGTGCTCTATAACCCCGCCGCCGACCCCAGCCGCGTGTACTACGGCACCGACACCCGCGTCTTCTCGCTGCTGCTGGGCGCCTGGATGGCCTTTATCCCCGATCGCGACCTGGCGCCGGTGTGTCTCGCTCATCGTTTGGGGCTCAATCGCCTGGCTGGCGCCGCCAAGCACGGCAAGAACGCCGAAAGCAAGCATGACGCTACGACCGACGGCGCAGCCGAGACCGTCCCGGCACAGCCGAGCGCCCTCGTGCGCTTTTGGTCCTCGCCCGCATCCATCGATGTGTTGGGCGTCGTGGGTCTGGTTGGCCTTGCCGCCATGGTCGCGCTCACCAACGGCTACACCGCGTTCCAGTATCGCGGCGGCACGCTGTTATGCTCCATCCTCACGCTCATGGTCATCGCGGCCTGCGTGCAGCCCCAGGGAATGGTTGCCCGCGCGCTGTCCGCCGAGCCGCTCGTGTGGGTTGGCAAGCGCTCGTACAGCATCTACCTGTGGCACTATCCGCTACTGTTGCTCATGAACCCGGTCGCCAACATCAACGATACGCCGTGGTGGCAGTACATTTTGCAGGTGTTGTTGGTGGTCGCCGTAGCCGAATGCTCATATCGCTTTATCGAGACGCCGTTTAGAAAGGGTGCCTTTGGGCGCACCGTATCCGAATTCCGCGACGGCACCACCACGCCCGCCAACTGGGTGCGCGCGCATATTCCCGTGTGCGCCACTTGCGGGATCGTGCTTGTTATCGCGCTGGGCGGCCTGATTTTTGTGCCGGAGACCTCCGCACTGAGCGGTGAGGGCGCCGAAGTCCTCAACAAGGAAGCCAAAAACACCGCGCCCACCGACCAGCAGGCGGCCGACGACACCGACAAGGACAACGACGGCTTCCCCGACGGATCCTACGACCTGCTGATGATCGGTGACTCCGTGTCGCTGCGCGCCGTCGATTCCTTTGACGGCGTGTTCCCCCACAGTCACATCGATGCCGAAAAGGGCCGCCAATTTGATGCGGGCCGCGCGACATTTGAGGGCTATCTCCAACAGAACCTTGCCGGCAAGATCGTGGTCTTTGCACTGGGCACCAACGGCTTGGTAACCGACGACCAGATCGACGCCATCATGACCGATGCAGGAGATAAGCGTATTGTGGTGTTTGTGAACACGCGCAGCCCGCAGCCGTGGGTTGGCTCTACCAACCAGGCCATCGCCAACGCTGCTACGCGCTACAAGAACGTGCGCGTTATCGACTGGTACGGATACAGTGCCAATCGCAACGACCTGTTCGATGGCGATGGCACGCACCTGTCGACCACTGGCGTGACTGAGTACCTCAACTTGATCCACGATGCAGTCAAGAAGGACCTGCCCGTGCATCCCGAGGATCACGTCAACGATCCGCAGCCGGCGGCCGTCAAGTCTGCCACCGACGCGCTCGTCAATGCGCTCGCTCTCAAGCCGCACAAGCTGGGCACCGACAAGTAACCTGCAGCGCAAACTTCCCACATCCGGAGGGGGTGCCTGCCACGGCAGGCACCCCCTCCGGCAGTTAGGGACGTTCCTTATATGCCGGCACCCAGGGACACTCCTGACACAGCCGAGGAACGCCCTCCTTGCGACCGAATTCTGGGCGCCTCGCCACCCCGAACGTTGTTTCCAAGCCCACACCCGCAGCAAACAACCCAAAATCACTCTTTTCGAGCCGACTCCAAGAGGTCGTGGACAAAAAGTGGCAAATATGAGTACTGTTACCATTTTAGTAGCAGGCAAAACCACCCAAAATGGCGCTCATGCGGTAGCGCACGACCCTTCCAGTTGACCAGAATGGCCGGCTTAGGACTTGGAGACCCGCTTTTAATAAACAGATTCTTAACTATGTTCATTATTTTCTTGGTCGTAAATGCTATCGGCAAGGCAACAGTACTCATATTTGGCAATTTTTTGTCCACTGCCATATAACTAACGCCCTATAGCGGGCAAAAAAACAGGCCGCAGTCCATCGCTGCGGGGTGGCGCGCGCAGACGTGGTGTAAGAGCGTCCTGAGGTCCGTCGCTGCAAGTCCCGATATTACTCCTTCTTGAGACCGCGCCTCTCGACTATCTCGTCCACTATCTCCCTGGCGCGCCGCCCGAGCGCGCGGCGCCTCCCCTCTGTCGGGGCCGGCCTGTCCGCGGGCTCGGCGAAGCCCTCGGCGGCCGAGGCCTCGGAGAACACGCGCTGCTGGGACCACTGCCCCTCGGTCTCCATGAGGCTCGCGCACGTCAGGCGCAGCATCGACTCCCTCGAGGGGAAGGACTGCACGACCCTGTAGCGGCGCTTGATCTCGCGGTTGGCGCGCTCCTGGACGTTGTTGGTGCGGAGCTTGGCCCAGTGCGCCCTGGGGAAGGCCGTGAACGCCAGCGCGGAGTCCTCGGCCTGCTCGAAGACCTCGCCGGCCCTGGCGGACACCGACGCCACCCAGGGCGCCGCCTCGGCCCACACGCAGCGCGCGAGGTCGGGGTCGTCCTGGTAGACCGCGGCGTGCACGAGGTCCCTGACGGCCGCCTTGGAGTCCTCGGGCCTGCCCGAGCAGGCGCTCTGGAGGTTGCGCTGCAGGTGCGTCACGCAGCGCTGCCAGGCGCAGCCCTGGAACAGGCGCGAGACGGCGGCCACGAGCCCGGCGTGGCTGTCGGAGACCACGAGGCGAACGCCGGCCAGCCCGCGCTCGCGCAGCCCGCCGAGGAATGCCGCCCAGGAGTCCTCGCTCTCGGTGTCGACCACGTCGCAGCCCAGGAAGTGCTTGCGCCCGTCGGCGCCCAGCCCGATCGCGGTCACGACGCCCTGCGAGACGACCGACGAGCCGACCCTGCAGCTCATGTAGGTGGCGTCGAGCCACAGGTAGCAGCACGGCGTGCCCGACAGGTCGCGGCGGCGGAACTCCGCCACCTCGTCGTCGAGGTCGGAGCAGAGGCTCGAGACCTCCGAGCTCGACAGCGAGGATATGCCTAGCTTGGACGCCACGCGCTCGACCTTGCGGGTGGACACGCCGCATACGTACATCTCCTGCACGATGGCGGCCACCGAGGTGTCGACGCGCGACCATCGCGCGAGCATGCCCTCGGGGTAGTAGGTGCCGTGCCTGAGCTTGGGTATCTCGAGCTCCACGTCGCCCACGGCGGTCTTGAGCGACCTGGGGCGGTAGCCGTTGCGGCTGTTCTCCCTGCCGTCGCTGCGCTCGTTGCGGCTCGCGCCGCACATCTGCTGGGCCTCGGAGTCCATCAGCGCGTTCATCACGCTTCCCAGCACCCTGCACGCGAACTCGCGCGCGTCGCCGCACTCCTGCCAAAGCCTCGCCGCCTCGAGGGCCTCGTCGCGGCCGAGGCGCAGTACACTCTCTTCTTGGGGCATCGCCTTTCCTTCCATTCGTCACCTTCATTACTCCAACGACGAATTCTAGGCGGTGTCCCCTCCCTTTCAAGAAAGGGCGGAGGCGGGGCATGCCCCGCCTCTTACACCACATCTCTGCGCGCTACCCGCTGCGGCCTGTTTGGAGTCCAAAAGAGGCGCTAAGCGCTGTAACCCATCGCCTGCAGAACAAACATGACGACCGTCAGCACCGTAATCACACCGATAGTCGCCCAAGTGAGCACATTCCACACGCGGCCGTTGCGGTTAGTGCCCATAATGTGACGGTCAGCGGCAATAACCACCTGGAACACCAGAACCACGGGCAGCAGCACGCCATTGATGACCTGCGAGGTCATCATAATCTGGAACAGATCGACGCCGGGCATAAGCACCAGCACGGCAGAGATACCGATGATGGCCGTAATGATGCCGCGATAGACCGGGGCCTCGTCCCAGCTGCGGTCGGCACCGCGCTCCCAGCCAAATGCCTCGCAGATAGCGCTCGACGTAACGCCCGGCAGCACGCAGGCGGCCAAGAAGCTCGCCGCGACCAGGCCCGAGGCAAACAGTACCGTGGACCACTGACCCGCAATAGGCTCCAGCGCGCGGGCAGCATCGGCGGCATCGCTAATCTGAATACCCGCCGGGAACAACACCGTACCGGTCGTGATGATAATAAAGCCGGCAATGACATCGGCAGCAAGCGAGCCGCTCACGGTATCGATGCGCTGCAGCACGATATCGTCCTCGCCCGCGTTCTTATCGACCACGTTGTTCTGAGCCAAAAAGATCATCCACGGTGCGATGGTGGTACCGATCGTTGCGACCACGAGCGCCACGTAGCTGGGGTCGTTTTGAATATTGGGGACGACCAGGTCGACCGCGACCTCACCCCAGTTGGGGCCAGCCATAAATGCAGCGACGATGTAAGTCACAAACACGCAGCTCACCAGCAGCAGGATCTTCTCGATGCGCTGGAAGCTACCCGACATGGTAAGCATCCACACCAGCAGCGCCACCAACGGCACCGAGATACTCGCCGGCACGCCAAAGAGAGCAAGGCCGCTGGCGATACCCGCAAACTCCGAAATGGTCACAGCCGTGTTGGCGATCAACAGCGCCGCCATAGCAAGTACACTCTTGCGCACGCCAAAGCGCTCGCGAATGAGCGATGCCAGGCCCTTGCCCGTAACGCAGCCGCAGCGCGCCGCAGTCTCCTGCGTCACGATGAGCAGCACGGTCATGACGGGAAGCATCCACAGCATCTTGTAGCCATAGCTGGCACCGGCGCTGGAATACGTTGCAATGCCGCCGGCGTCATTGCCCGAAAGCGCCGCCAGCAGACCGGGGCCCATAGCGCCAAAGATGGCCGCGATGGTCAGCTTTTGCTTGGTGCCCGACTTTTGCTTGGTATTTTGCACGCGACCACCTAACCCATGACCGACATGGTGAGCAGCACCGCAGCGGCGCAGTACGCTACGCACGAGATCATGACGGCAATAACGTTCATGGCGGTGCCCGACGTGTTGAGGTCATGCTCGTCACGCCAGAACAGCACCATCAGGTAAATCACGGCGCTCATGTTGCCAATCAGACAGACGATGGCCGCGATGTTAAAGCACCCGGTAAAGAGTTGCTCCTCAAACATGGACGCATCGGGGAACGCAGCGGTGCGCACCAGCTGGGCGCACAGGTAGGTCACGAGTGACAGAATCAGGCCCATACCCGTGCTCTGGAAGAAGAACCCCAGATACGGCTTGGGTTCGTCGTCGTGACCGTCATACTCCAGGAAGTAGTTCTTGACGAACGACACCATGCGCGAGGCCGCCAGCAGCACGAGCGGCATGGCGCACATGGGGAACACCACCAGATGCGCGGAGCCGAGCGCCGTTCCCAGCACGGTCGCCATGATGCACGACGCGACGCCCCATACAACAACCCAGTACTGGCGATGTACGAACCAGCTGAGCACGTTCGTCGAGTCGTCCGATGCGCTATCGCCCGAGCCGACACCGGCGATCTGCAGGTCCTCCTGATGCTCCTCGGCTATAACGTCCATGGCGTCGTCGAAGGTCACGATACCCAGGATGTGGCGGTTCTCGTCACAGACGGGGATAGCTACCAGGTCATACTTGGTCATCTCATCCGTCACGTCTTCCTGGTCCTCGTCGGGCGACACATAGACCAGGTCGCGATAGGCCAGCTGACCCAGCGTAGCGTCGCGGTCGGCTACGATCAGCGTGCGCAGCGAAAGCACGCCGGTCAGCATGCCGCTCGGATCCTCGGTATAGACGTAGTAGACGCTCTCGAAGTCCTCGTCGAGCTCGCGAATCGCCTCGATGGCGTCACCGACCGTTGCCGTGGCGGGCAGGGAGACAAACTCCGAGGTCATGATGCGGCCGGCGGTGTTGTCCTCATACCCCAGCAGATTACGAATCGCCTTCTCCTCCTTGACGCCCATCAGGCGCAGGAGCTTCTCGGCCTTCTCGTAATCAAGCTCGTCGATCAGGTCGGCAGCGTCGTCCGGGTCCATCATGGCCAGCATCGACGATGCGTCGGTGTCGGACAGGCCCTCGAGCATCTCGGTCATAAGCTCGTCGTCATCGAACTCCGAGATGGCCTCGGCGGCCTGGGCAGTATCGAGCTGCGCAAACACCTGCGCACGCAAGCGCGGGTCGAGCTGCTCGATAATGTCGGCGATGTCGGCAGGGTGCAGCTCGCCGAGCGTCTTGTGCGACACCGAGAGTTGAATGTTCTTGGTCGAGCGGTCGAGCAGGTCCATGTAGGACCAAGCGATGATGTCCTCACTGAGCGGCTTGCCCAGGTGCTTCATAAAGCCTTCGACGATATGCTCGAGTGCGGGGCTGATCGCGCGCAGCAGACCGCGGGCACCGACCTCGGCACCCAGCAGGCGCAGCTGGTTTTCGCCCGACATGGAAAACTTGATGTCGTTGACGCGCACGACCTTCATGCCCTGCGTGTCGACGATCTGCTTATTGAGAACATCGCGCGCCAGCAGGAGCTCGGTCGGCTGCAGGTACGAGAAGCGAATATTGGTGGCAGACGTATTGAGATACACGCCCGTCTCGTCGATGCGGTCGACCCATTTGCGCCAGCTGATCATGAACGGCGTTTTGCCGGGACCGCGGAACGCGAGCGACGTCACGTGCGGAAAAACTTCGCCGGTTGCAATGCCAAAATCGTTGACCACGCCGAGCTTTTCGCCGTCGACGTCCAAGACTGGCAATTTGAGCATCTCACTCAGATAATTCAATGGTGCTCCCCATCATTATTCCTCCGGACGCGGCCGCGCGTGCGGCGTCCGGAGGCTTCTGGATATGTATACGCATGCGCGGGCGGCACGCCGCTCGACGCTTACACCCCGTGCATGCGCAAAAAGCACCTGCATGGGGTCATCGACTGTATGGTCGAGGTTTGGATTTCACCTGTAACCTTTCTCTTGACCCTCATTAACCGCAGTAACTATAGCATCAGCATCGCCCTGCGGCATCGAATTTATGCGCTGCACATTGCAGGCATACCAAACGCTGACGTATCCGTGACATAGCCATTGGGGACGTTCTTAAACGACTACCCAATGACTACTCTGTAGTGTCATCGTCCTCGGCAAGTTGGGGGAACACGGCGTCCTTGGGCATGGTGACCTTCGTCAGCAAGGTGAGCTTTTTGCTCAGCGACGTGTCCGTCTTGACCAGGTCGCTGAGCGTCACGATCTTGTAGCCGTCGGCGACAAGACCGTCGATAATCTGCGGCAGCGCCTCGAGCGTCTGCTCGGCGCATTCGTCTCTATCGGTGAGCAGCACGATATTGCCCGGCGTCACCGAATCGAGCACCGTTGAGACCTGCTCGTCGGCACCGTTGAGCAGCCAGTCGCCCGAGTCAGTATTCCACGAGACCACGGCGGAGACCAGGTCCATCGCATCAATCCAGTTTTGCTCGTCAAAGGCAGCGTAGGGAGCACGCAGCAGCATCGTCTTCACGCCGGTCGCCGACTTAATCGCATCGGTGCCTTTCGCGATCTGCTCGCGTACCGCCTCACGGTCCTGACCCTTGAGCGAATCGTCGCTGTAGCTGTTGGATCCGATCTCGCACCCGGCATCGACAATCGCCTTGGCCGTGGCAGGCGAGGCCTCGGCCGCATCGCCCGACAGGAAGAACGTCGCGGTGACGCCCTTTTCCTTGAGTACCTGCAAAATCTGCTTGGTCGCACCGCTCGGACCATCGTCAAACGTCAGCGCCACGTACTTTTCGTTGCCCTTGGGCGCCACGCTGGCGCACGCAACGACGCAATCGGTGGCGGGCACAACCTCGCCGCGGTCCTGCGTCTTGCCCGACTGCTCACCGACCCACACCTCGGAGCGGCCCTGAACGCCCCACGTCTGCACATACTCGATAGCGCCCGTGCCCTCGACCTTGAGTTTGGGCTCGATAACCGTAGCCTGAACCTCATGCTTCTCGTAGGTGTTACGGCCATCCTTGACCGTCACCTTCTCGCCACCCTCAAGTTCGCGGCTATCCCATTTGCCCTGTTTTATGCGCTTGCCGTCCACCTTAACCGACAGCTTTTCGCCGCCATGGCGCTTGAGCACGCTGTCATCGACGGCCAGCAGGTCGCCTGCGTCGTAGGTGTCAGTCAACTCCTGGTCGTCGATGAGATTCTGCAGCGTAGAGCCCACGCGCACCGCGGTCTTCTGGCCGTTGAGTTCCACGTCCACGCTGCGGTTGACGTAGCCCACGACGGCAGCGATAAACAACACGAGTGCGCAACCCACGGCGATGAGCGCATAGGGCAGGCGAGACGAACGACGGGGCGTACGGTTGTTGCCGATGCGCGCGCTGCGATCGCTAAAGCCGCGGCTATGGTTGAGGTACATCGCGCCGGGCTTACGGTGACGCTTGCGCTGACCGCTGGGCAGCTGCCCCAGATCGCGGCGCGCCGTCGGACGCGTACCCGAACGCCCGTTTAAGTTGGATCCGTTTTGGCGCATGTGCCCTCCCCCATAAACACAGCAAGCCGGAGCAACAGGTCTCCGGCTTGCCTCCCATCATTTGGTACGTCGCTATTTTGTAGCTTTTGACGAGCCTCCGCTCGCCTTTTGATATTCGTCCTTAAAGGCCTTGAACATACCGCGCGTCTTGCCGAGCTGCTTGCCCAGTGCGCGACTGCCCTTGTCCACGGCAACCGACCCCTTGTCGTCGAGCACCTTGGCGCCCTTTTTGACCTTGTCGCCCACCACGACGCTGGCCTCGGCGGCCTTGGCAGCCGCACCGCCCGAATACCCGAGCGACTTGACCTCGTCCGAGACGACCATCGCGCCGTTCTCGTAGCCGCGCAGCATCGTCGGCGGCACCTGCGTGTCACCAACCAAAACACTCGAAGCAGCACCGGCGGTCACATAGAATGCCTGCACGATGCCCGAGCGTGGCTTGAACTCAACGTCCGAGCAATAGCCCACGACGTCGCCCGATTCCGTGCGCACGTCCATACCGACCCAGATGATGCAATCGTCCAGGTTGATGTCGAGGCGCTTGGCGGCGGCGGCATCGTACGTGTCCTTGACGTCATCGACCGCAATGGCACCCTCGTAGACACCAATGGCGTCGAGCGCTACGAATCGATCGGGACGCTCGATCATGCCCGCGATATCGGACTGGCGGACCATAAAGCCGACCACGCGCGTACCGCCCGGGGTAAAGACCGGAAAGTGAATCTTTCCGAGCTTTTTAGGGCTGCGCGGCGTGCCGTCCTTTTTGGTGCGCTTGTCCTCGGTAGGCTTGCGATAGATCTTGGCGCCGACAAAATCCCCGGCGCGCATTATGCCTCGGTCGAGGGCTCCGCAGCCTCGGTATCAGCCTCGACGGCGTTCTCGACCACGACGTCGGCGGCAGGCGTCACGTTGCCGCCCGAAATGGCGTCGTTGAGCTGCTCGCGCAGCTGGTCCATGCGCTCGCGGGCCAGGTCGACCTTGGCGCGCAGGTCGTCGGTCTTGGCGTCGACCATCGGGCCAAAGTCATTCACCGCGGCACGGGCCTCCTCGGCGCTGTGCTCGTAGGTGTCGCGCATATTGTCCCAGGCGTCATTGGCGATATCGGCAGCCATGGCGCGGGTCTCGGCGCCCGAGCGCGGGGCCAGAGCAACGCCGACAATAGCGCCGGCAGCGGCACCAAAAAGTGCGCCGGAGACAAAGCTGAAAGTCTTACCCATGATCATTCCTCTCCTGCGGGCACGTCGGTGCCCACCGTTTGAATGCTGTCCATTATACCCGCAGCGCATCACTTGCCGCTCCGCTCATCTGCGTACGGCAAAGACGCAGGTACGTGATGGTGATAAACGCGTAGGCCTACTCCTGAGGCATAGCCGGCATGGCCACCGTGGCGCCCGGGTCCTCGCCGGCGCCGTCCACGAGCGGCAGGCCGCCCTCATGCGCAGGTCCTGCCGGAACCGTCGCCGCACCGCCAAAGACGGCAGCGGAGGCCTCGTGGTTCTCGGCAACCGCGCCCTCGGTATCAATCGCCACCTGGGGCTCGTCGTCAAAGTTGGGGACGCCCTGGGGCTCGGTGGGAACGGGCTCGGCGGTCGCATCGGCAACGGGCTCGGCGTCGACCGGCACATCGCCCTCGTCAGCACCCTCGTCCTCGGCAGCATCTTCGCCGTTCGCAGCAGCGACGGCCTCGTGAGGATTCTTGCCCTCGGCCTCGGCGCGCATGCCCAGCACCAGGTTGCGCAGGCCCGCGACCGTGCCTTCCACGTCGGGGGCAGGCTGGTCGGCGTGCAGGTACGCCCAGTCCATCATAAAGGTGGCCGACGACAGCGCGCCGATGGCCAGTGCGTCGTCGGGACACGAAAGCTCGACCTCAAAGACACGCTCGTCATGCTCGCTTACGCGCGTGCGGCCGCACGAGATGCTACCGGCAAGACCGGTCTCGTTCATGAGCTCGACCGTCACGTGCTCCAGCAGGTGGCAGAGCTCGGTCTGACCCATGCAGTCCTGGAACTCGCGGCCGGAATCGCCCAGGCACAGGTGCTTGGCAATCGCCGGTACCAGGTAGTACACGCGCGCCGTGGCCTCGATGTCCTCCGAGGTCATGAGCGGCATGCCGGGGTTCACCAGCACATGCGCGCAGATCTTGTCCTCGCTGACGGTGACCTTAAGGATGTTGAACAGGCCTGCCATAACTCTCCCCTACTCTTCCTTGCCCTACTCGTCGCCGTCGTGCGGATTCGCGGAACCCGCACCCGACGTCGTCGGCTCGTCTACCGAAGACTCGGAATCCTTCTTATCGGTTTCGGCCGGAGCGATCACGCGAATGAGCGAGATGCGCTGGCCACGCATCGACTGCACTTTAAACTTGTACCCCGCGACCTCAAACACCTCTCCGATGTCGGGCACCGAGTCACAAAGCTCCAAAATCCAGCCGGCGATGGTCTCATAATCATCGCTTTCCTCGAGCGGCCAACCAAGCTCAATCGCGTCATCGCACGAAAAACGCCCATCGACGAGCCACTCGCGGCGTGAGAGGCGCGTGAGATACTTGTTGTCGGGGTCGAACTCGTCCTCGATCTCGCCGACGATCTCCTCGACGATATCCTCGATGGTGATGATGCCGGCCGTACCGCCGTACTCGTCCACGACCACCACGATCTGGTCGTGAGAGGTCTGCATCTCGGACAGCAGCGGCAGGATGTCCTTGGTGTCGGGCACAAAGGTGGCGTCGCGCAAAAAACCGGCGATGGGCTGGTCGCCCTTGCCGTCAAGCGCAGGCTGAATCAGGTCCTTGATGTGCGCAATGCCGGCGACGTTGTCGGGATCCTCGTGATAGACGGGGATGCGGCTAAAGCCGGTCTGGCGCATGGTGGACAGCACGTCGGCGACCGTCTCGTCGTCCTCGCACATGGTGGTGTCCACGCGCGGCACCATGACCTCGCGGGCAACGGTGTCGCCCAGGTCAAAGATCTCGTGGATCATGCGCTTTTCCTCGTCGAGCAGGTCGTCCTGCTCCGAGACCATGTACTTGATCTCTTCCTCCGAGACGTTTTGGCGGTCGTCGGCGCTCTTGATGCGCAGGATGCGGGCCAGGCCATCGGAGCAAGCGCCGGTCAACCACACGAGCGGACGGGCAATCTTTTGGAACACGGAAAGCGGGCCCACGACCTGCTTGGACACGCCCTCGGCATTGGCCAGGCCGATGCGCTTGGGGACGAGCTCGCCGATCACGATGGACACGAAGGCGACCGCGACGGTGATGATGACCGGCGCCAGGCCGCGCGCGATAGCGGAGAGCGGCGCGATGCCAAAGCTCATGAGCCACGTGGCAAGCGGGTCGGACAGGCTCGTCGAGGCGACGGCGGACGAGGCGAAGCCCACGAGCGTGATGGCGACCTGGATGGTGGCGAGCAGCTGGTCGGAGTCGGCGGCCAGCTTAATGGCACGCTCGGCGCGCTTGTCGCCTTCCTCGGCCTCATGCTCCAGCACGGCGCGCTTGGCCGTGGTGAGCGCCATCTCGGACATAGAGAAGTAGCCGTTGATGAGGGTCAAAACGAGGGTAGTGATAAGGGAGATGGTTATGTCCATCGGGAGTTTCTCGAACCTCCAAGATTCGGGACGTCAGGTCGTAAGCGTAGGTGGCGGATAGGGCAATTGCGCCGGTCGCCCGTGTGAGCGGGGCCGTGGGCGCGGTCGCTAGATTACGAAGAGGATCACCGCCATGAACTGGAAGATGCTGCCGGCGAGCACCCACAAGTGGAAAACACTGTGCAGATAGCGCACGTTTTTCGCGATATAGAACGGCACGCCCACGGTATAGCACACGCCGCCGACGGCGAGCAGGGCAAGTGCCACGGGGTTGAGCAGCGACACGAGCTCGGGTAGCTTAAAGACGACGAGCCAGCCCATCAGCAGATAGACCAGGCCGCTTACCCAATGCGGCTGGCGCTCGCGCAAAAAGCACTCGAGGGCAATCCCGACGATGGCGATGGCCCATACGGCAAAGAACAGCACGGGACCACCGTCGTTTGCGAGCGTGATGAGGCAAAACGGCGTATAGCTGCCGGCTATGAGCAGGTAGATGCAGCTGTGGTCGATGATGCGAAACACGCGCTTGGCGCGCGCAGGCTGAATCGCGTGATAGAGCGTGGAGGCCAAGTATTCGAGGATGATACTGACGCCATAGACAATCGCCGCGGCCATGTGGGCCGGGCCTCCGCCGCGCAGTGCAGCGAATACGATCAGGAGCACCAGGCCCGCGATACCCAGCAGGCAGCCGACACCATGGGTGACGGAGTTCATGATCTCCTCGCCCACCGTGTAGTGTGGAACGGCCGCGGCCTTGGGTCGCGGTTTAGAACTGTCGCTCGAATCGGACATGCCGGTTACATCCTCCAACGTAAAGAGTTCTCAACACTATATCAAAGCGTCTGGGTGCGTGCGAAATTTGCACCATACGTGACCCTTTGTTTACCCATTCTTTGCCTGTTGACGCATCAACGGCGAACATCCATAATGCGCTTGTTTTAAATGTTGATGTATTAACATCTTTAAGGAGAACCGTAAATGCCTCAAAGCGCACACCCCCATCGAAAGTTCAAGATAGCCGGCATTGTTACGTTGGTAGTCGTTGTCGCGCTGCTGGGGTTTGCCGGCAACTTTCTGTTTGACTTCGCGCTGAATCCCCGCGCGCCATACACCATGAAGATGATGCAGGACGGCAAGGACGACAAAGAAGGTGAGCAGCCGGATGCCGAGGAAACCGAGGCGCGGGCGTGGTTTAAAGAGAACCGCGAGAGCAGCAGCCTCACCGCAGATGACGGAACCGAACTTGCCGCTTGGTATTTTGCCGCCCCAGAGAGCACGCACAATTACGCTGTCTGCCTACACGGATACACCGATGAGCCGATCGGTATGGCCCGATACGCCAAACGATTCCATGACCGCGGCATGAACGTACTCGCACCCGCCGCCCGCGCCCACGAGCGCTCCGGCGGCGACTATATCGGCATGGGCTGGCCCGAGCGCCTCGACATCGTCACGTGGATCGGGCGGATCGTTGCGGCCGATCCCAAGGCGCGTATCCTAGTCTTTGGCGAGTCGATGGGCGCAGCGACCGCCATGAATGTAGCGGGGGAATCTCTGCCCGCAAATGTAAAATGCATTATCGAGGACTGCGGCTATACAAGCGTTTGGGACGAGTTTTCCCTGCAGCTCAAGGATGTATTTGGCCTGCCCAGTTTTCCCTTGCTCGATGTGGCCAACCTGGTATGCAACGTGCGCGCGGGCTACGACTTTCATAAGGCGAGCAGCGTGGAACAGCTCAAGCGCGCGACGGTTCCCATGCTTTTTATCCACGGTGACCAAGACACCTTTGTACCGTACAGCATGCTCGACCAAAACTACGAGGCGTGCGCCAGCAAGGTCAAGCAAAAGCTCACTATCCACGACGCCACCCATGCCAAGAGCGCGCAAGTCGACCCCGAGCTCTACTGGAATACGGTCGACGAGTTCCTCGACAAGAATTTTTAAGCAAATAGTACGGTTTACTGGTCTATCTGGCCCCTAGCACTTCCAAAAAGCCGCCCGTGGGCGCTGTGCTCACGGGCGGTTTTTACTAACGTTGCGCTACAAAAGCGCTTGATATGTCCAATAGCTAGGCGCTATTTGACCTCGATGAGCTCGTACTCGCTCGTGCCCAGGCCGATCTTCTCGGCATGCGCGATGCACGCGCGCCAGTCGGTGTCGGGATGCGTGATGCAGAAGGGATCCTTGGCCTGCTCGCCCTCCAGATGCTCGTGATTATGCTCCATCTTGGCCGCGCTGTCGGTAAGCTCGGTGTTAGGCAGCGGCTCGGACGCCAGGACGGCGTCGGCGCAGGCCTGGTCGATGGCGACCGGGTCGAAGCTCGCGAACATGCCGATGTCGTTGACGATGGGCGTGTCATTCTCGGGATGGCAGTCGCAGTTGGGGCTGATGTCCATGGCGAGCGAGATGTGGAAGCTCGGGCGGCCGTCGACGATGGCCTTGGTGTACTCAGCGATCTTGTAGTTGAGTACGTCGGCCGCGGCATTATAGTCGGGCTTGATGCAGTCCTGGTTGCACGCCGCAATGCAGCGTCCGCAGCCCACGCAGAGATCGTGGTCGATGGCAGCCACATGAACCGTGCGAGTGCTGCCGTTGGCAAGCTCGCGCTCACGCGTACCGTCAAACGTGATGGCGCTGTGCGCGCATATCTTCTCGCAGGCACGGCAGCCAACGCAGTTGGTGGTATCGACGCTCGGCTTGCCAGCGGCGTGCTGCTCCATCTTGCCGGCACGGCTACCGCCGCCCATACCCAGGTTCTTCATGGCGCCGCCAAAGCCGGCCTGCTCATGGCCCTTAAAGTGGGTGAGGCTAATCACGATGTCGGCGTCCATGAGTGCCTGGCCGATCTTTGCCTCGCGCACGTACTCGCCGCCCTCGACCGGAACGAGCGCCTCGTCGGTGCCCTTGAGGCCGTCGGCGATGATGATCTGGCAACCCGTGGCATACGGGGTAAAGCCGTTCTGGTAGGCGGTGTCGATGTGCTCGAGCGCGTTTTTGCGGCTGCCCACATAGAGCGTGTTGCAGTCGGTGAGGAAGGGTTTGCCGCCCAGCTCCTTCACGACGTCTGCGACGGCGCGGGCGTAGTTTGGGCGCAGAAAGCTCAGGTTACCCAGCTCGCCAAAGTGAATCTTGATAGCGACGAACTTGTTCTCGAAGTCGATCTGCTCAATGCCGGCGCGGCGAATGAGGCGTTTGAGTTTGTCGAGCTGGCTCTCGCGAGCATGCGTGCGCAGGTTGGTGAAGTACACCTTTGCCGGTGCTGCGGGTGCGGTTGCGGTCATAGATCTATCCCCTCGGTCTATATGGCGTTACAGACATAGAGGATGGTACCCGTTGAAGTGGGGTTGAAGTCAAGCGCAACGCCGAGTCGCTAGGCACTCATTGGGGACAGACTTAAATGAGTGCTTGCCGCCCGGCCAGCGAGCCGGCGATCCGGCAAAGACTGTCCCCAATGGCTAGTCGTTTAAGAACGTCCCCGATGACTACTCTTGGACTTTGAGGGCCTCGGCCAGGCTGACGCGCTTGATAGAGCGCGTGTGTAGCAACGCCACGACCAGGTAGGTCGCAAAGCCAATGCCGACGCATGCCGCCATGGACCAGGTCGGCACGTAAATCTCGATATTGCCGTTATAGGCGAGCAGCATAGAGCGGAAGATGGCCGTGAGCGAGCCGATGATCACCGGCAGGCTCAGCACGAGCGACGCCGCCACGCACAGCGTGATCGAGCGGATGTACAGATGCGAGATCTCGCTATCTCGATAGCCAAAGACTTTCATATAGCTGATCGAACGGGCGCTGTGGTCGATCACGGCCTTGGTCAGCAGGTACATAAACAGCAGGAAGATAAACACCGCGAGCCCGACCATCATGCCGATCATTTTGCTCATCATGCCGATGAACTGGTCGCCCACGGCGCGCATGTCGTCGGGCGTGGTGTCGCCGGCAAAGTAGCGCGCGTCGAGGTCGAGCTTCTCGTCGCTCACATAGCCGTTAAAGTAGGCGGCATCGTTGTCGAACAGCTCGTTAAAGTCATCGATACTCATATAGATATTCATGTCCGACTTGGAGCCCCAGGCATAGTCCTTGCCCGCGTACTCAAGGGAATAATGCTCGCCCTCGTACTTATCGCTGAGTGTGACCTTCTGGCCCTCGCTCCAGCCAAACTTGTCGAGCAGGCCGCCGCCAAAGACAACGCGGCCGTCGCCGACGTCGAGGTCTTTCCAATAACGCGAATCGGGCGAGATGCCGTAGACAGAAATCGTCTCCTCGCCATTACCATCGCCGCGGTCGTATTGCAGTTGGTAAACGGCATATTTCTCGGCCTGCGCGATTGCGCCCGCGCCGTTGTCAATCGTGTTGACCGGGTGAATGTCGTCGTTGTCGGTGTCGATCTTAGAGGCCTTGTCAATCAGGTCGATAGCCTCGTCGCGGTTGCAGCCGAGGATATCGGCAAGGTCATCGAGGCGCGCATAAAGCGCATCCTTCTTGTCCTGGACCTTGGTAAGCGCATCCTGCGCCGCAGTCAGGCTCTCGGCAGACGGAGATGCGGTCGCGGCATCGGCTGCCGTCTGCGCCGCATCGGCCGCGTCGTCAAGCTCGTCATCGGCATCTTGGGCGGCGGAAAGCAGCGCGCCGTCAACCGACTGCAAGCGCTCGAGTGCTGACCACTGCTCGCGCTCCTCGGCAGTGCCCTCGAGCTCCAGCGGCGCCTTGAGCGTGTACTGGTGCTCGGCGACCAGGCTTGTCTCGAGGTTGTCCGCGTAGTGCGTCATCGTGGGCAGAATCGCCAGGCCAAAGAGCAGCAGCAGCGAGGCAAACGCAATGCCCACAAAGAGCGTGGCAAAGTTGCCCAGGTTGCACAGAAAGATACGCAGGCGGAAGCGGGAAACAAAACCCATGCGCTCCGGCAGTTGCATACCGCGCTTGGTGCCCGATTTGCCGCTCGCCTCGTGACGAAGGAACTGCAACGGCGTCTTGCCCATTTTGCGAAGCAGGCCCACCAGCGTGATGAGGATGAGCGCGGCGGCGGGAACCACGGCGCACTTCACAAAGATCTCCCAGCTCCAGTACACCTGGAAGGGCGGCAGGCTGTACGAACCGTAATAGAGGCTGCGCATGGGCTCGGTAAAGAACACAACGCCGAGCGCAGTGCCCAAAAGCGCCGCGACCACGCCCACGATGGCGGGAAGTGCCAGGTAGTGCAGCACGATCTCGCGACGGCGATAACCGCTGGCGAGCAGCGTGCCGATGATGGCGCTCTCCTCCTCGATGGTGGCGTCGGTAAGGACCACAAAGACGAACGCCATGATCACGATGATGATGTCGAGCAACGTCGTCCACATCATGGAGTCGCCGTCCACGTCGTCGCGCGCATAGCCAATGCCCTGATTGGAATCGGCATCGATCAGATCGTCCACGCGCGCATCGGCATCGGTCAGCGCCTCGACCATATCCTGCTCGGCATCGGTGCGGTCCGCGACGGAAAGGTCGCGATCGGTAAAGGTAAAGGAGTAGGTGTAGGCGGGTGCGCCGCCGGCATCTTCGAGCGCGGCAAAGCCGCCATCGGTGACCTCGGCCACGCCGTACGTGATGGTGTTCACCGTAAAGTCCGAATTGTCGAGGAACAGCGCCTGGCTATCGGGCTGGGTCATGATGCCGCAGATGGTGTAGGTGCGGCCCTCAAGCTCGACCTTATCGCCGATGGCGAGGTCGTTGTTGGTGGCGAAGACACGGTCGATTGCCACCTCATCGTCCGTCTTGGGCTGCCTGCCTTCGCAGTAGGACGCAATGTCAACCTTGGTGCGATGCGCGTAGGTGCGCAGGGTGCGCTTGGTGCCGTCGTCGCCGGCGGTCTTTTTGATGATGGCGTCGATGGAGAAATTCTTGTAGAGCGTGACGCCGCCGACGTCGCCGGCTGCATCCTCGGCGGCCTTGAGTTGATCGTCGGTAGCCTCGAAGGAGGTGGTCACGCGGCCGTCCTCAATCGCGTACGCATCGCGCATGTCATCGATAAGGCAGCCGATGGAATGCGCTGCGAGCAAAAATCCCGAGGTGAGAGCGATGCTTCCGCACATAAGCAAAAAGATGCCCAGGTACTTGCCGATATTGCGGCGCAGCTCGCGCGGGAGACGTTTTGCGAGAGGTGTCATGGCGCCGCCTACCAATCGAGCTCGGCGGCCGCGACGGGCGACTCGTTGAGCTCATCCTCGACGATGCGTCCGTCGCGCAGGCGCAGCACGCGGTTGGCCATGCGGGCGATGGCGGCGTTGTGCGTGACGATGATGATGGTGCAGCCGTACTCGTGATTGACATCCTCCATGAGCTGCAGGATTTCCTTGGACGTCTTGTAGTCAAGCGCGCCCGTGGGCTCGTCGCACAGCAGCAGGCCCGGGTTTTTGACGAGCGCACGGCCGATGGCGCAGCGCTGCTGTTGGCCGCCCGAAACCTGACGCGGGAACTTGTTGCGGTGCTCGCAGAGGCCCAGCGAACGCAGCAGGTCGTCGACATTGAGCGGGTTTTTGGACAGGTGCGCCGTGACCTCAATGTTTTCCTTGATGGTGAGGTCGGGCACCAGGTTGTAGAACTGAAAGACAAAGCCCAGCTCGCGGCGGCGGTACTCACCCAGGTCGGCGGGCTTGAGCACCGTGAGGTCGCAGCCGTCCACCATGATGGAGCCGGCGTCGGCATCCTCCAGGCCACCGATCAGGTTAAGAAACGTCGACTTGCCCGAGCCCGAGGGCCCCAGCATGACGCAGATCTCGCCGCGATTGATGGACGTGTCGATGCCGTCGAGCACCGTCAGGCGCGCATCACCGTCGCCGTAATGCTTTTTGAGATCCTTAACCTGGACATAGGCTTCCTGCGTTGCCATGGTATCCCCCGTTGTTAGCCTCGTACTACTTTATGAGCGTAATAGTAAACCATGGCGAACTATTTTGGAGCGTGGCCTGGATTTTATTTCAGACTAGTCATTGGGGACGTTCTTAAATGACTAGCTGTTGGGGACACTCTTTCGCCACCCGGCAGTTAGGGACGTTCCCTTTCTGCCGGCAGCTGGGGACAGTCCTTAGCAAGCCGGCGGTTCGGCAAAGACTGTCCCCAATGACTAGTCGTTTAAGTCTGTCCCCAATGAGTACCCAATGACTAGGTGGCTAGGCGTGGGATTTGGTGCGTGCGAGGGCTAGGCCTACGGCGGCGATGGCCGCGGCAAAGAGCACCGTGACGCCCAGGTCGCGGGCGATGTCGCCCAGCACGGTGGACGTCAGGTCCGCGGCGAGCGCCTTGCCGATCGCGTCGTTCACCCAATACGTCGGCACAAAATGCGCCGCGGTCTGCACGGCCGAGCCCATGAGCGACAGCGGCATCCAGGCGCCGCCCAAAAACGTCATGAGCATGCCGAGTAAGTTGCCCACGCCGTTGAGCAGCTCCTCGCGCGCGCCCAAGCTCGACAGCGTAAAGCCAACGGCCAGCGGCGTGCACGCCAGGGCAAACGTCACCGCCAGCGCCAGACACACACGACCCGCGCCGACCTCGGCAACCGCGCCGGCAAAGCCCACGACGCCCATCATGCTCGACACGAGCCAAATGCAGACGGTGAGCACGGCGGCGGCCGCAAACACGGCAAGCGAACGCTGACGCTCGGAGACCGGGCTGGCATCCATGCGGCGCACGCGCTCGGGCTCGTTCATGCCCGAGAACACCAGCCCCACCGACACGATGACCGACGAGATAATCGCATACGCGCCAAAGTTGAAATACGACTCGAGCGTGGCAGCAGCAGCCGAGTCGACCTTGACCTGCTCGATCTGGACCTCCGCGCGCTTTGCAGCGGCATGCTCGGCGGCCTTGGCAACATCGCCGTTAGAAGCAGCGGGCTCAAGCGCCGCCGCAGCGCCCGCGAGCGAGATCCAGCGCGAGGCCTCGGCAGACGAAAGCGCCGCCGCCATGGTGCCGGAACCGTAGGTCACGTCGAGCTTGGGCAGGGCCTCCCTCGCGCGGGCAGCCGCGACCAGGTCGTCCTCGAACCCCTCCGGGATAAAGAACACGCAGTCGGCGCTGCCCTTGGCGCTGTTGCTCTTGGAGAGCGCGTCCGCAAGGTCGTACGTGTCATCGCCGATGCCCGTGACCAGGTCAAACCGCGAACCTAGGTGCTTGGTAAGCGCGCGCGAAAGGTCACTGCCATCGCGGTCGACCACGATCACGTTGGCGTCGTAGGGCTTGTACTCGGTGAGCTGCGACGAGTTCCAGCTCACCGATGCCGCGATGAATACGCCCATGAGCGAGATGAACACCGTATAGATGAGCAGGTAGAACGGGTGCGCCAGCGCCATGCGAAGCGCGGTCTTAAAGGTGCTCATAGCGGCTCCTTCCAAAAATCAGCGTGGCGGCGGCAACGAACAGCAGCGCCATCAGGACGAGCGCGCCGGCGCGAACGGCGAAGGGCCCCAGGTCTTCAAAGAAATACAGGCGATTGAACATGTCGCAGATGAGCTTGACGGGGTTGAGCCAGCACTCGGCCGGGCAGGCGCGGGCGACGTCGTCGGCAAGCGCCATCGCCGGCTCGCCGTAGAGGCCGGCGAACAAAGCGCACGTGGTGGCAAAGCCCGTTAGGATGCCCGACTTGGACGCCTTGCCGCCCTTAACGGGAAGCGTGCCCACAAAGAGCCCCAGGCCCGTGACGGCAAGCGCGGAAGCGGCACCGCCCACCAAACACAGTCCCTCGCGCCCGCCAAAGTCGACGCCCACGACCAGGCGCACGTAGCCGATCGCGATCGTCATCGAGGCGAAGGAGACCAGCCACGAGCCGACCAAGATGCCGGCCAGCGACGCCGTCTTGGAAAGGCCGCCCACGCAGCGACGCGCGCCGAGGCCCGACAGATTGGGCTGCAGATCGACGACGCTCAAGGCGGCAAACTCGGCAGACATCATCGCGACCAGGCCAAAAAGCGCGTAATAGTAGATGACCGTGCCATCGGGTGTGGTGCGTGTCAGGCTTACACGGCGGGTGCCGCCCTCGAGCGACAGGGCGCGCGCAACCGCCTCGGGGTCGGCGAGTGCCGCCGGGTTGTCCTGGGCAATCTGGGACATGAGCTCGGCATTTTGTGTATACGAGCTTGCCACCGTCTCCAGGATGCTGCGATCGGTGAGCACCGATGATGCGCGCGAGCTGTCGTAGCTCGATAGCAGTGTGAGCTTGGGTACGCCTGCGTCGTCGACCGTATAGATGCCCGCAACCTCGCCGGCCTTAAGCGCACGGTTCGCATCGGCTGCGTCGTCGCACTCGTGGATCTCGAGCAGTTGGTCGTCGCCTTCCTTGGCAAGCGAGGTCGCCACGTCCTTAAAGGATGAAGCGCCCCAGGCTTCGTCAGCGACAACGGCCACCGGCACCGGGTCAATCTTGCCGTCGGAGCTGAGGTTCGCGAACATAAACATAAACATCGTGGAAAGCGCGATGGGAAAGAGAGCGCCCCAGACCCACGTACTCGGCCGGCGCAGCAGCGTCTTGACCGTGGTGATGATGGTGTTGAACATGGCTGCCCCCTAGTCGCGCAGCTCGCGGCCGGTGATCTCGAGGAACACGTCGTTGAGGGTCGGCGGCTCGCTCCACACGCGGCCGAGTGCCACGTCGGCGGCGCGCAGCGTGTCGAGGATGTCGACCAGATTGTGCGGGCTCGCCTCGCAGTTGCAGACGAGTTCGCCGCCGGAAAGCTCAACGCTGAGCACGTGCTCGTGAGCACGCAGGCGCTCGACCGTGGCGGCCTCGACGACGCCGACCTCGACAGTCACGCGCTCGCCCATCTGAATCATGCGCTTGAGCTCGTCGTTGGTGCCCTGCGCCAGCACGCGGCCGCCGTCCATGATCATGATGCGGCTGCAAATCTGCTCGACTTCCTCCATGTAATGGCTGGTATACACCACCGTGGCGCCCTCGTCGCGCAGGCGGCAGATGCCCTCCAGGATGGCGTTGCGACTCTGCGGGTCGACTGCCACCGTGGGCTCGTCAAAAAAGATGAGCTCGGGCTTGTGCGCAATGCCGCAGGCAATGTTGAGGCGACGCGCCAGGCCGCCCGAGAGCTTGCCGGGGCGGAACTTGGCAAAGTCGCCCAGCCCGACAAAGTTGATCGCCTCGTCCACCAGCGCACGGCGGCGCTTACGGTCGTTGACGTAGAGACTGCAGAAATAATCGATGTTCTCGCGCACGGTGAGCTCGTCGAACACCGCCACCTGCTGCGGCACCACACCGATGCGGCGCTTGAGGTCGTAGCGGGCGGGCGTCATGGGCTCGCCGAACAGCTCGATGGTGCCCTTGTCGTAGGCGAGCAGCTGCAGAATACAGTTGATGGACGTGGTCTTGCCCGAGCCGTTGGGGCCCAGCAGGCCAAAGATCTCGCCGGGGGCGATGCTCAGGTTAAAGTGGTCGAGCGCGATAAGATCGTCGTAGCGCTTGACGAGGTTTTCGACGTGGACGATGTCTGTCATGAGGTGGCCCTTCCGTTGATTGCGGCCCGGTACGATTGCATCATCGCAGGAGCCGCCGGCGCGCACCAGTGAGCTTTGTCACGAGTGCGGGGCTTGGCCGCGTGGCCCAACCGGCGCCCCCGATTTGCCGCGCGGGAGGAATGTCACGGTTGCGCAGGCGGTCCCTCCACCACGCGCGGCTTCGCGTACAATACCCGTATGAACAGGCTTTTCGACAAATCGATCGTGCTGGCGTGCTGTATTGCGGCCGCCATGGGTCTTGCTGTGGATGCCCGCTTGGTCGCGGCGTTTTGCCTTGGCGTTATTGCCACCTCGCTGGCCGAGGTCGCACAGGGAAACCGCGCCCGCCGTGTGAGCGAGGCCGCGAGCTACGCCTGCATCATCGCGGCTGTCTTCGTGCCGCCGTTTGTGCCGTTTGCGCCTCTCGCTCTCTATGACATCGCGCGACGCGTTCGCCGTGAACGAATCTGGCCCGCGCTGGCGATTGGCGCCGTGTTTGTCTGCGCGCTTGTCGCGGACCTTCGTGGTGGCGTGCTCACCACCCGAACGCTGCTGTTAACCGCCATCCTTTCGGTTGCCGCCACCTTGCTATCGCTACGCACCGCCCAGTTGGAGCGCGAGCAGCGGCGCATGCGCCGCACCCGCGACGAGCTGCAGGAACGAGCCCTCGCGCTCGAGGCGCGCAACCGCGATCTTGCCGATCGCCAGGACTACGAAGTCGAGCTCGCGACGCTCGCCGAACGCGCCCGCATCGCGCGCGAGATCCACGATAACGTCGGGCACCAGCTCACGCGCGCCTCACTGCAGGCCGAAGCCCTACGCGTGGTCCACGCCGACGAGCCTGGCGTCGCCGCCGATTTCGCCGACGTTAAACGCACGGTTGACGAGGCGCTCCAGCTTGTGCGCACCAGCGTCCACGCGCTCAACGACAACGCCGTCGACCTTTCCGTGCAGCTCGAACGCATTGTCGAAGGCACACGCTCGGACGGCGGCCCGCAGATTGAGCTTGAAGTTATGGCCGAACATGCGCCCGCAAACGTCGCCAACTGCTTTGCAGCGGTCCTGCGCGAAGCGCTCTCCAATACCATGCGCCACGCTTGCGCCCAGACCGTCACCGTACGGTGCATGGAGCATCCGTCGTTTTACCAGCTCATTGTTACCGACGATGGCGTGGGTGAGGTCCAAGCAAGCGGCCGCGGCACCGCGGAGGGCATGGGGCTCGCCTCCATGCGCGAGCGCATCGAGGCGCTTGGCGGCACCTTCACCGCCGGCCCGCGTGCCGGCGCCGGCGGCTGGCGTGTGTTTGCCACCGTTCCCAAACAGCAAGGAGATGAGGGCCGATGAGGCTCATCGTTGTCGACGACGACCGCTTGGTGGTCGATTCGCTCAAGATTATCTTGGGCGCCCAGCCGCAGATCGAAGTGGTGGGCACCGGTGCCAACGGCAACGATGCGGTGGCGCTCTACGCCGAGCACGCACCCGATATTGCGCTGCTCGACATCCAGATGCCGGGACGCGACGGCCTTTCGGCCGCGCGCGAGATCCTTGAGCACGACCCTGCGGCGCGCGTGGTGTTTCTGACGACGTTCTCGGATGACGAGTACATTGTGTCGGCGCTCAAGCTGGGCGCCCGCGGCTACCTGATCAAGACCGATGTCGCTGCCATTCCGCCGGCGTTGGCGCAGGTCATGGACGGCAAACGCGTGCTCGAGGGCAAGGCGATCGAAGATATCAACTTTGATGGGGCGGACGTCGAGGCCGGCGCGACCCGCCGGCCCGCCGCCTTTGCCGGTCTGACCGACCGCGAGTTCGAAGTCGCCGAGCTCATCGCCCGCGGCCTCGATAACAAGGAGATTGCCGCCACCGCCTATATGGGCGAAGGCACCGTACGCAACCACATCAGCTCGATCCTTGCCAAAATGGGCCTACGCAACCGCACGCAGATCGCCATCGCCTACCTGCGAGGGTAATTACCCAACGGCCAACCGCTCCGACAGAGCAAAATAGCTGTTATCGATTTAATGCCATTTCAAAACTATGCCGGTTTACGGGGCTAAGCTCAGGGCCCCCTATCCATACCCGCGTTTTCCGTAAAATGACGGCTTGTCTACCTGCGGTTTTATTTTCACGGATATCGGCATGGTTGGGAGCGCGTGACTTAGCCCCGTAAACCGGCATAGTTTTGTCCGAGCGGCTCTGCACGAGCGCCTCCGCAAGCCTCGCGGGACCAAAATGATCCGTTTTCCTCCGTCCCCAAGGAATCACCCGGAACCGCTCGCCACGAAACCTGCCCATCTACTACGTTTGACTCGATACCCTTGACCATAACCCCCGATTTTTCCAGAAAACCGCAGGCGTTCTACCTGCGGTTTTCTTTTCGCAATTTTTTTGCCGTGGTTGAGGGCCACCGCCCAAACGTAGTAGATAGGCCCATTTCATGGCGAACGGGCCACACGGATGTCCTCGCGAGGCCAAAATGATCCGTTTCCCTCTGTCCACGGGAGATCAAGTGATGTTACGAATATGGTGTCATTTCAAAACTATGCCGGTTTACTACGATAAAAACGAGATTCCCGACCACGCGTGATTTTTTCGCAAAACTACAAGCCGTCTACCTGCGGTTTTGATTTTGCCAAATGCGGTGTGGTTGGAGGTGGGCGATTTATCGTAGTAATCCGGCATAGTTTTGTTCGCGACGGCACAACCGCGCGTTTAAGCGCGGGGCCGGTGGGGCAAAATTGCCCCACCGGCCCCTATTCCAGTTCTATCCCAGCGTTACTCCGGCTTGGTTTCTACTGTGGGAGTCTTGTCCGCTGCGACTGGGGTGCGGGCGGTGTCCATAGTCAGGCAGTGCTTGGGGCAGCTTTCGATGCACTCGCCGCACACCACGCAGGCAAACGGGTCGATCGACCACGTTCCGCCCTTGCGATCGACCGCGAGCGCGCCCGCCGGGCAACGCCGCGCGCACATGCCGCAGCAGATGCACACGTCCATGTCATTGACGATATGCCCGCGCAAGCGCTCGGGCGCCGTCAGCTCCTCCTGCGGGTAGCGCACCGTTACCGGCTGCTTGACCATAGAACCCAAGGCCGTCTTGGCAAATGTCAGTAAACTCATGCCGCGCCTACCTTTCCGTGCAGCTAATGCAGGGGTCGATGGTCAGGATAATCATGGGCACGTTGGCAAGGAGCACGCCCTGCAGCGCATGTGTCAGACCCGCCAGGTTCTGCGACGTCGGCGTGCGCACGCGGAAGCGGTCCAGGTTCTTGGTGCCGTTGCCGCGCACATAGTAATACGCCTCGCCGCGCGGCTGCTCAATCACAACCTCGCCGCGTGCGCCGTCGGCCGGCGTAAGCTTGGTGCGCCCGCCGATCCCGTCGTGCGGAATCTTGCCCACAAGCTCCTTAATGATGTCCATGGCCTGCGTGACCTCGGCACAGCGCACCTGGCAGCGGGCATAGCAATCGCCATCGGTGGCGACAACCGGCTCAAACGCAGCCAGGTCCGCATAGGCACCGTCGCTAAACATGCGCACGTCGTAGTCCACGCCCGAGGCGCGCCCAAACGGGCCGACCATCGACAGATCCAGCGCGTCCTTCTTGCTGATCACGCCCACGCCATGCAGGCGCTCGCCACAGCTGACGTCGTCCGAAAAACGTATGCACCAGGGCCTCGTAGTCGGGACGCATGGCATCGAGCGTCTGGACAATGCCAGCCAGCTCGGAGTCCTCAATGTCGTGCTTTAGGCCGCCGATCTCGTTGATCGACAGAATCACGCGGCCGCCGCAGGTGCTCTCAAAGATCTTGAGAATCTGCTCGCGCAGGGTCCACGAACGATAGAACAGTGCCTCGAAGCCAAAGGCATCGGCGAGCAGGCCCAGCCACAGCAGGTGCGAGTGGATGCGCGAAAGCTCGTGCAAAATAGTGCGGATATACTGCACGCGGCCGGGCACCTCGATGTCGAGCATGCGCTCGCAGGCGCTGGCATAGCCGTAGCTGTGGCCCACGGCGCAAATGCCGCAGATGCGCTCGGCGATGTAGCCAAACTGGTGCATGTCGCGCTTTTCGGTGAGCTTCTCGAGTCCGCGGTGCACAAAGCCGATCTGCGGAATTGCCTCGATGACGCGGTCGTCCTCGATCACCAGGTCCAGATGAAGCGGCTCGGGCAGCACCGGGTGCTGCGGGCCAAACGGAATTACGGAGCGATGAGCCATGGACCTTACGCCTCCTTTTTCTGCTTGTCGCGGGCGGCCTTGGCGGCAAGCGCCGCACGGACCTTGGCCGCTTTCTCGGGATCCATGGCGGCGAGCTTTGCCTCCATCTCGGCGGCCTTGAGCGCGGCCTTCGCAGCGGCATCGTCATGCTGGGCATCGGAGCCGGCAGCAGCAGCGGGCTGAGCAGCGGCAGTGCCCGCAGCATCGCCGGCACCCGCGGCACCCTCCCCCGCAGCAGCCGCAGCCGCGGCGGCCTTCTCGGCCGCGGCCTTGCGCGCCTTGGCCTCGGCGGCCGCGCGGACTTTCATGGCCTTCTCGCGCGCAGCCTTCACCTCGGGCGTGATGACGCTCATGGGTTCGGCAGTCGAGACCTGGTAGAAAAAGCCCTTAAAGTCGATCTGCATGTCGGTGATGGCAAGACCAAACAGGTCGTGGGCCTCATTTTCAAACGGGAACACCGCGGGGTAATACGAGCTGATGGACGGAATCTCCTGGTACTGGTCGATGCCCTCGACCACCAGGTTCTCGATCGCATAGCTGCCGTCCTGCGCAATATGCTCCTGAGCAGCACGGACGTTGATAAACGTATAGACCAAGCGATACGAGCCGTCGTCGACGTTGCGCTCGGCATGCATTTGCACAAAGCGCGCGCCGACGCCCTTGAGCGCCTGGACATGCGACAGGAGCTTGTCGATCCCGACGGTGGTATAGATAGCCTTTTGCATTACTCGGCCTCCTTTGCAGCGGCGGGCGTCTCAGCAGGTGCGTCGCCAGCGGCGGGCGCAGCAGGCTTCCCGGCAGGCGCGTCACCGGCACCGTCAGTCCCGGCCCCCGCAGCCACAAACCCGTCCTCGCCCAGCTCAACGCCACCGTCCCAGGTAGCGGCACCGCCCACGGTGAGCGGATCGCCACCGGCGCGCAACACGGTCTCCTTCTGGTCCAGGATGCCGCACGCCTCCACGATGGCATCGATCACCGTCTCGGGGCGAATGGCGCACCCGGGCGCGTACACGTCCACGGGAATCGCGCGGTCCACGCCGCCGATCACGTTGTAGGCATCGCGGAATACGCCGCCCGAGCATGCGCAGATACCGCAGGCCACCACGCACTTGGGCTCGAGCATCTGGTTGTAAATCTGACGCACGACGGGCAGGTTCTGGGCATTGACCGACCCCGTCACCAAAAAGATATCCGCATGCTTGGGGTTGCCGGTGTTGACCACGCCAAAGCGCTCCGCATCGAACAGCGGCGTGAGCGAGGCCAGCACCTCGATATCGCATCCGTTGCAGCTCGAGCCGTCGTAATGAATAACCCACGGCGAGCGCGACATTTTATGATCCATGGATGCCGCCTCCTAAATAAACACGTCGACGAGGATGGGCATAAGGTTGAGCAGGCCAAACACCAGCGCCACGCCCCAGCCGAGCTTAAAGCAGCTGCGCCAGGTGCTGCGTGCGAAGGTGTTGTCGATCAGCACCTCGACAAAATACGTCGCGGCCATCACGACCAGGGCAACCAGCCAGCTCAAGGGGTTATCCCAAACAAAGAACATGCCGACCCACATCAAAAACAGCACGGTCTCGCACCAGTGCATAAGGGTCATCTTGGCCAGCGTGCCGCCGCTCATCTCGGTGGCGACGCCCTGGACAATCTCCTGATGCGCGTGATGCGAGTACGAAAGGTCAAACGGCGACTTGCGCAGTTTGATGGTAAGCACCGCGAGCAGTGCGAGGAAAATGGGCGCGCTGTACACGATGATGGGGGCCGACTGCCCCGTCACAGCGATGGAATCGAAGCTATCGGTGGCGAGATACAGGCCCACGCTCATCAGCAGAACGGCGGGCTCGTAGCTCATGACCTGCAGCAACTCGCGGTCGGCACCGACCTGGGCAAACGGGCTTTGCGTCGAGGCGGACGCCAGCACCACAAAGATCGCGGCGAGCGTAACCATAAAAGCGCACAGCAGCGTGTTGGAGCCCGACACAAAGATGCCGCCGCCCACGACGGTAAAGATGAGCGCGCACGCCATATAGGTATCGTCCATGGTGTTTACGCTGGCAGGGGCCTTGCGCAGCAGCTTGGCAACGTCGTAGAAGGGCTGCAGCAGGCGCGGGCCCACGCGGCCCTGCATGCGAGCCGAAAGTTTGCGGTCGATGCCGTCGATCAAGCCGCCCGCAAGCGGCGCCAGCAAGGCAAACGCCACGGTGCCAATAAAGATGCCCACGACGCCCGAACCTTCGAAATACTTGCCGCGCAGCACCGAGGGCGCGCTCATGGCAAGCCGCTCGGGCCCAATCCATGCGCAACACAGCAGCGCAAACAAGATAATGCTGCAGCATACGACGCTACCCGCGGGGCCAATACGCTTCTCGCCAAGGGCGTCCTCCGAGTACCAATTGCGCTTTTCGGCCTTCACCTCGTGTCCCATCGAGCCGCGGAAATGGCGATATTTGTCGGTTCCCACGCCCGAAAGGTACACGTTGACGTGCGGTTTGTTGCTCACGCGGAATGACGTCAGCAGCACCACGGCGATAAAAGCCACGATAACCACCATCAGATACATGGCGTCCTTGCCAATAACGTACGGCACGCGGCCAAACACCATGGCCAAGTAAGGCGACACCAGACCGCTCGAGATAACCGGAAACGCCACGCAGCACAGAATCAGCAGCGCGGCGATGGTGTTGAGGGCCATCCATTCGGTCTTATGGACATTGACCTCAACGTTTTGAGCCGTGGGGTCGACGCCCGAAAGCTTGGCAAGCCACTTGCCCCAGAGTAAAACGTCGCGGCCGAGCCAAAGGCAAGCACCATGATCATGAGCACGTTGCCGGTCTGCGCAAACGCCACCAGGGCGCCCCACTTGGACACGAGCATGCCAAACGGTGCCACAAACATGCCCATGATGCCCAGCATCATCAGACGCGTCAGGTGCGGCATGCGGCTGAACATGCCGTCCATGTCCTCGATATTGCGGCTGCCGATATGATGCTCGGCCGTGCCCACGCACAGGAACAGCAGCGACTTGGCCACCGTGTGGAACAAGATCAGGAAGATGGCCGCCCATACGGCCTCGGGCGCGCCGACACCCAAGCAGGCACTGATGAGGCCCAAGTTGGAAATGGTGGAGTACGCGAGCACGCGTTTGGCGTTGCTCTGCGAGATGGCCATGAGGGCAGCGAGCAAAAAGCGTGATGGCACCCACACTCGTGACCATAAAGCCGGTCACGGGGTAGATGGCATAGAGTGGGCTCAGCTTGACCATCAGGAACACGCCGGCTTTGACCATGGTTGACGAGTGCAGCAGGGCGCTCGTGGGCGTGGGGGCAACCATGGCACCCAACAGCCACGTGTGGAACGGCATCTGTGCGGCCTTGGTGAGCGCGGCGAGCGACAACAGAATGACCGGCATCACCAGCAGCGCAGATTGCGCGGTTCCGGCGCCGGAAAGCTCGATCATGCCCGAGATGGTCAGCGGCATGCTGTTAACGTGCAGGTACATGAGTCCGGCCAAAAACGCGATACCGCCCAGCATGTTGAGGATGATCTGGGTGAAGGCGTTCTTGATGGCCTCGGGCGTGCGCGTGTAGCCAATCATAAGGAACGAGCACACGGTGGTGATTTCCCAGCCGCAGAACAGCCACTCAAGGTCGTCGCTCGTCACGATGACGAACATGGCTGAGAGGAACAGGAACATAAGCGCCAGGAACTGCGGGCGACGGTCGGGCGCGGTCTGCCCGCGCAGCGCAGCCTCGTGCTCGTCGTGGGCCTGGAAGTCCTTCATGTAGCCCAGGGCATACACGCAGATAAGGCTGCCGACGATGCCGACGGCGAGGACCATGATCACGCTCATGTAGTCCAGGTAGAGCGGGGTTGCGGTGACGGCTTCGGTCGCGGGCAGCGTCATGGCTGCAAAGGCGAGCGAGCCCACCAACTGGACTACGCTGAGCACCGTGGTGAGCGCGTTCCTATATTTGTACGCGTTGTACAGGATGACGGCGCACAGGATGACGTCGATAACGGAACTGATGATCGAGAGCACATGCGAGGTGCCGGGGGCAACCTCAAAGCTCTGCGGACCCGTGCCAAAAAATCATGACGGCGACTACAACTGTCACCGCCATAATAATGCCGGAGCCTATGAGCCCCACCGCATCGCGGGTGCGGTCACCGCGCGCGAGCAGCATGCCCAGCGCCGGTACCAGCGGAAACAGGGTAAGGAAATACAGTAGCGTCATACCATCACTCCCCCATGCAAAAACGCTGCAATTGTTTAACGTTATAGCTCAATTGAGGAGTAGCGGCGGCAGGTTTTCGGTCAATTGGGGAGTTTTAGGCGTACGGGGTAAGGGCACGTCCGCTTTGGAGTAGAGAGACGACGCTCCCCTATCGCAGCGACAGGCGCGCGGGCCACTGCGCGCGGTTTATTGGCCACTTTGGAGGATGTCCCGACAGGCTCGCGCTGGTCCAAAAAGTTGGCGCGGCAAGAAAAATGCGCCCCTGTGGGCGCACCATCCCGTTTGCTATTCCGCCCTTTTAACGCGCGGCTTGCGACCGCGCGGCTTATCGACCAGTGCGGCCTCACCGCTCTCGCGGTACTGACGGCACCAAGCCTTGACCGAAGACTCGCTGGGAATCTTGTGCTTGATCATGGCCTCGCGAACCGTCAAGCCGTTTTCCAGACGGTCCTTAACCACAGCGAGCTTTACGTCGTACGAGTAGGTGTGATGATGCGAACCGGCATTGAGAACGGCGTCGGCACCGCCCACGGCATACGCGCGGGCCCACTGACGAGCCGTGGCCTGGGGAATGCCAAGCTCCGCGGCGAGGGCGCGATGCCCGACCCCCTCTTGGAGGATCTCGACGGCGCGCTGCCTAACCTCAGGCGCATGCGTGCGAGTCCTAGTTGCTTCCGACATACCTGCCACTTCTTAGCCTTAACCGTTAATCTGCTTTCTTACGTGCAAGTTAGATAGTAGCATTTTACTGTTTGCTCAAAGCAGTTAATTAAAGTAGACGCGGCGTTATCTGGGCATTTGGCACCAAATTACGACATTTCTTTATCGATTATTTACGCTGGTAGCTGACTCGCAGCTAATCGTCATTCGCTTGTCAACAAAATTGGCATCTCTTTATGTCCTTTGGTATAGAGGATATAGTTATTAACCCCTCCCCCAATATTTTTGAGTGATCTGCAAGGCAGTAGACGTCCTCACTCCTCATGATTACCGCGCATTGCCATCCACCGGAGCAAAACAAAAAGGGCGGGACCTGCTGCGCTTGCAGGCCCCGCACCGGTTGACACCCGACGGGACACAGCCGGGCGAGACGGATCCGTGCTACCGCCCCGCCTAGCCGCGATGTTCAACTACAGCTCGTTGGCCGCGTGATACGCCGTGCGGATGGCGCTCGCAATGTCGGCGGTGCGCTCACCCGAGCAGTCGCCCACGCAGGTCACGGGCACCGTCACGCCATCCAGGTCAAACGCGTTGGCCTTGGAGCCCACGGCCATCACCACGTAATCGCAGGCGATCTTCACCGGCTCCTCGGCACCGTCCTCGGTGGTGCGAACAGCCTCCACGCCCTCGTCGGTAATGGCGGTCAGGCGGGTCTTAACATGCTGCTCTACGTTGTGCACGGCAAAGTCGCTCATAATCAGCGGCAGAATGGTCTCGGACTCGCCCGCGGCAATCTTGTCGAGCATCTCGACAATCGCCACCTCGCAGCCGTGCTGCAGCAGATACTCGGCAGTCTCGGTGCCCACCAGGCCACCGCCAATGACGGCGACGCGGCCGTTGAGCTCCACCTTGCCGGCCAGCACGTCCCAGCTCGAAACGACCTTGTCCGAGTCGGCACCCGGAACGGGGATGACCACGTCGTGCGCGCCCACGGCCACAATCGCGGCGTCGGCGGCGTTGAGGTCCTCAGCGGTAGCGGCATGGTTGAGCTCAACCTTCACGCCCAGGCCGGGCAGAATCTTCTCGTAGTACTCGACCGAGCGCATGATCTCGTCCTTGCGCGGAGGCGCAGCCGCCAGCACAATCTGGCCACCCAGATGGTCGCTCGCCTCGTAGACAGTCACGTCGTAGCCGCGCTTGGCCGCCACGCGCGCGGCCTCCAGGCCGGCAATACCGCCGCCCACCACGGCAATCTTCTTGTCGCCCTCGCCCGGTTTGATGGCGATGGTCGCCTCGTCGCCGTTCTCGGCATTGAGCACGCACGAGATGTACTGGCGGTTTTGGATCGCATCGACGCAACCCTTGTTGCAGTTGAGGCACTCGCGGATGGGCTCACCCGTGGCGGCCTTGAGCGCAATGTCGGGGTCGCACATGAGCGAGCGGCCGTACGCGACGATGTCGGCCGAACCGTCTTCCAGGATCTTCTCGCCGGCCTCGACCGAGACCACGCGGCCGACGGTTGCCACCGGCACGGAGACCAGGGCCTTGACGCGCTCGGCCACGGGCAGCGTCCAGTTGTAGGGCATGGCGCCCATGGGCGGAATGGTGTCGCCCATGTTGCCGGTGTGGTTTGCCTGCGCCACCTGGATCATGTCGATGCCGGCGCCCTCGAGCAGCTTGGCGAACTCGCAGGCCTCGTCGGGCAGCAGGCCGCCCTTGCCGCGCGGCGTGCCGTCGGGGTTCTCCATGATCACGGGGAGCTTGTACTCCACCATCAGCTGCGGTGCGGCTTCCTTAATGGCGGCGACGACCTCCAGCGCATAACGGACGCGGTTCTCGAACGAGCCGCCGTACTCGTCGGTGCGCTGGTTGAGGATGGCCGAGCACAGCGAACCCACCAGACGGTCGCCGTGGACCTCGATGGCGTCGATGCCAGCCTGCTGCGCGCGGGCGGCCGAGGCGGCGATGGCCTCCTTGATCTGGGTGAGCTGCTCCACGGTGGCCTCGTTCACAAAGTGCTGCATGTCGTGGTGCAGCTTGGCGTAGGCCTGCTTGCGGATCTCGTTGGACTCGGCCATCTTGGCGGCAAAGGTCTCCTCGTCGCCGGCGGCCTTGGCCTCCTGCGCGGCCTTGGCGGCGGCCATGGAGCCCATGACCATGCGGCCGACACCGGGCACGTCGTACTCGGGGTGGAACAGCTGCAGCGCGACCTTGGCGCCGTGCTTGTGGACGGCGTCGGCCAGCGCCTTAAACGTGGGGATCTGGGCGTCGGTCGCCAGCTTTGGGCGTGGGGCTCGCGGTCATGACGGGAGCGACGTCGCCGATGACGATGTAGCTCACGCCGCCACGGGCCAGGCGCTCGTAAAAGGCCAGGCTGCGCTCGCCGATGGAACCGTCGCGCTCTTCGTAGCCGGTGGTAAGCGGCGGGAACATAATGCGGTTTTTGAGCTCAATGGGGGCCAACCGTAATGGGCTGGAGCAGCTTGGATGCAGGTGCGGTCATGGACATTCCTCTCTTGTAGGCGCGGCGGCGATGTTGCCGCGTAGTTGTCTAGAGGATATGGCATGGGAGCACGGCGACGCAACGGAAATCGGCGGATAGCAGGCGAGGGCTGGTGGATGGGGCAGGGTTGGGTTGGGGGTTTGTCTCGATCTGTAACAGTTACTCGGCAAATACCGTTCCTCGTGTTACAGATCAAGACATTCCCCTCGGCCCATCCTCAACAATCTAAATCTGTAACAGTTAGACCCACTTTTGACCTCTACCTGTTACAGATCAAGACAAACCAACCCGGTCTGCCAGAACATCTAAATCTGTAACAGTTACTCGGCAAAAACCGTCCCTTGTGTTACAGATTTAGACAAACGGAGGCCGGCTGCTGGTTTGTCTCGATCTGTAACATCTAGCCGCCCAAATCGGGCCTACCTGTTACAGATCGAGATTTTGCTTCAGAAGCCGAGAGCAGAAGCCCGAGCGGAAAAGCGGGCAGGCCGACGGCATCGCCCCGCCGTCATACCGAGGACCGCGCCACGGCAGTCCGGGCGTGGGCCAACCCCGCAATTCCGGACATTTCACCCCTTTTCCGACTCCTCCTCCTTTCATCCAGGATGCCCGGACGGCAAGAGTCGGAACGTCTCCTCAATATCCAAACTTCACGCAAGCCCAATGCGAATAGAGACGGACCTGGCAAATCAAGACACGGCTAGCCGCTCGCACCCAAAGCCGTTTGCCTAAAAATGTATACCGCTGGCCGAAATGGAAAGATGGCAACAGCGAAAAAGACTAGCCGAGCTCGTTTTAAGCACCGTTTGTTCCGTCCCGCATGTTTTGCGAACACCCCAACTATCATGAAATCCGTAAACAGAGGTGGACATCAACATCCAACGCCGGCAAGCATGTGAGCGCCTCCTCTGTCCAAGGGGCAAGCCCCCGAGATTAGTTAGGAGAGGGGAAGAGATGGATAAAGTCAAAACGGCCTTCCAGAACTTTGGCCGCGTTATCGTCGACCCTATTTTGTACCTTTCGGTAACGGGCATCATTTTGGCCATCGCCACGGTATGCTCGCTCGGCAGCGGAGTTGTCGCGGATCTGGGCACGCTGCTCTCCGCGGCAACCAACTCCGCGGTGATCGGCAACCTGCCGGTGATTTTCGCAGTCGGCCTAACGGCAGGCTTCGCAAAGAAGCGAAAAATCCAACGCGGCAGTGTTTGGCCTTATTAGTTACCTCATGTTCCTGTATGTCAACAACGCCTACCTGACGCTCACCGATCAGCTGGCAAAAGCCGGCGCGATGGGTCTGTATGGCACTGGCCAGGCAACGGTACTGGGTCTTCAAGTTACCGATGTCAACGTCTTCGGTGGCGTACTCATCGGATGCTTCTGCGGTTGGCTCTATAACAAACTGATCGACGTAAAGGTATCGGAGTATATCCGATTTACGGCGGACCCCGCCTGGCCCTTCTGGCGATGGTTCCGCTGAGCATTGTCTTCGGCATCGGAGCGACTATCGTGTGGCCCCCTATCGCCAACGCCATCAGCAACGCTTCTTCATTCATCGCAGCCTCGGGTGGTCTGGGCGTTTTCATTTACGGCTTCCTGAACCGCGTCCTCGTACCTCTCGGCATGCACCACTTTATGTGGATGCCGTTTGACTACTCCGCGATTGGCGGCACGGCGGTCATCGCCGGCCAGAGCGTTTCTGGCGCAGCAAACATCTTCTATGCCGAGCTTCCTCTTATCGCCGACGGGTCCCTCACCACAGTCGATCCCTCTGTCCGCTTTGCCATGTTCGGCTTTGGCAAGGAATTCGTAACCCTTGGCACCGTGCTCGCAATGATTGCAACCTCCCGTCCTGAGAATCGAAAAGCCGTTGCAGCCATGCTGGTGCCTATTTACATCACAGCCATGCTCTCCGGCATCACCGAGCCGCTTGACTTCATGATCCTGTTCGCGTCTCCGATTCTCTGGGTTGCCTACAGCCTGTTCTACGGACTGGGCGAGATGCTCCTGTTTGTCCTGGGAGTCCGCTTGCTTAACATGTACGGTGGCATCGAGCTGCTCACGCTCGGCCTGCCTTTGCCAATGGGCGTCACCAAGTTCCCGATTTACATCGTCTTGGGCATCGTGTTTGCCGCCGTTTCGTTCATCGTTCTGGCGATGGTAATCAAGAAACTCAACCTCATGACGCCCGGCCGTTCCGCAGAGTGGTCTGCAGAGGTCTCCGGAGACAACAATGCTCTCGAGTCCTCCGGAACGCCGGAAGTCGACGCAAAACAGCAGGAGATGGTGCAGAACATCATCAACGGCCTTGGCGGCAAGGACAACATCAACACCATGGGCTGCTGCATGACTCGTCTCCGTGTCGAGGTCAAAGACCCCAGCAAGGTCAACGAAGAGACCATCAAGAAGGCTATCGACAAGGGCTTGTTTAAGAACGGTACCAATGTCCAGATTGTTGTGGGAACCAACGTGCACTCCGTCTACGACCTGCTGCGTCCCATCCTTAATCTGGAAGATTAACGATCGCCTAATCGACAGGCGATAAGCGAGGAGACCTCATGCTAACCAAGACGTTTCATTCAATCCAAGACATGTTCGAACGTTTGCTCAACATGTATAAAGAAAAGTCGACAAAGGGTCTTCTCGCTCTCATGGCTGCATTCGTATGTGGTTTTATCTGGCCGCTCCTTGGTCTGCTCGCAGCGGTTTGGACCCGGCATTCAGGAAGGCACACGGACGCAGGCAGCATTGCAGGCATGGCAGCGGTTATCAACATCGCTACTTACTTCATACAGATAGTGGTCAAGATTATCTGCGGCTCAATTTGATTTGAAAGGCATGAACAACATGAACGGATACAAGATTGTCATCTGCGGCGGCGGCAGCACCTATACCGCTGGCATCGTCAAAGACCTGATCGACCAAAAGGATGAATTAGGAATACGCGAGCTTTGGCTCTATGACATCGACGAGGAGCGCCAAGACACAGTCGCCGTGGTGGTTAAAGCGGTTATCGATGACCTTGCTCCCGAGATCCCCTTGCATGTAACCGTCGACCCCAAAGAGGCGTTTACAGATGCGAACTTTGTTATGGCGCAGATGCGTGTGGGTGGGCTCAAGATGCGTATCCAGGATGAGCAAATCAGCCTGCGCCATGGCGTAGTCGGTCAAGAGACCTGCGGAGCAGGTGGCATGGCATATGGCATGAGAACCATCTTCCCCATGTGCGAGCTTGTCGATTTCTGCGAGGAGTATGCCTGCAAGGACTACTGGATCGTCAACTACTCCAACCCCGCTGCCATCGTAGCCAAGGCAATGCACAAGCTGCGTCCTAACGCTCGCATTCTTGACATCTGCGATATGCCAGTGGAGATTGAAGCCCGCATGGCAGAGATTTTAGGGTGCGAACTCGACGACATTGAGGTCGACTACTTTGGCCTCAATCACTTTGGGTGGTTTACCAACGTACGTTGCAAGGGCGTCGATGTTACGGATAAGCTCAAAGAGCACGTGCGTAAATACGGTTATATTTCCGAAGCAAGCCTCAATGACGCCTTGGTGAAGGACCCAGATTGGGCCCACACCTTCAAGAATGCGGCAACGATTTCTACGCTATTCCAGGATTACCTCCCCAACACCTATTACCAGTATTACCTGTTGCCCGATGCCTGCGTGGAGTACATGGACATCAATAACACGCGTGGCATGCAGGTTGTAAACGGCCGCGAAAAGCGCATCTTCGATGCATCTGCGGCGCTTAAGCGTGGTGAAAAGGTAGATCTCACGCAGTTCTATGTAGGCGTCCACGGCAGGTTCATTGTCGATGTCGTCAAGTCTCTGGCAAAAGACCTGCGCCATCGCCAGCTGGTGATTGTACCCAACAATGGTGCAATCGAGAACCTCTCGGACGACGCGACAGTCGAGGTTCCGGCGTACATCACCGATCGAGGAGCCGAACCGATTCGCGTCGGGAAGATTCCCCGCTTCTATAAGGGCCTTATCGAACAGCAGGATGCCTGTGAAGGCCTTGTGGTCGAAGCCGTTATCGAAGGTTCCTACCAGAAGGCACTCGAAGCCTTCACCCTCAATCGCACGATTCCCTCAGCACGCGTGGCTAAGGAAGTCTTGGACGACATGATCGAGGCGAACAAGGGCTATTGGCCTGAGCTGAAGTAAAGGAACCGCCCAAATACCAAAAGCGCAAAAGATGGCCCCAAGGCAAAATTGCCTTGGGGCCATCTTTTATATGCCTAGATCTCAGCAAAACTCGTGAAGATGAACGAATCGGCCTCGCGTTTTACACGATAGTTCTCTTGATAGTCCTGATTGAATATAAGCGAATAAATAACCTGAAGCGTATACGTGAGCGAAATCAAAGAAGAGTAATTGGCCACCTTTCCAATCACGCGTTCTGATTTTGGAATGGGCAAGACAGTATCGCATTGCTTGGCGAGCACCGAATCAGAAAACGCCGTAATTAAACACGGCTTGACTCCGCGTTCGGAAAGAGTGGCGGCGTATTTGGAATAGTCATAGTGAATGCCGCTGTAGCTTAGGAATAAAAACAGGTCGCCGGGCTTGCCGTTTTTAACATGCAGCGTCTGCAGGCCTCCGTCGTCTGCCATGGTGACATGACGATCGAGCTTAAGAAGATTGTTGCGAAAGATGCATCCCGCCAGGTAGCTTTCCCCTTTAGCAAAGATGTAAATTCGTGGGGCGCTAAGAACCGCCTTAGCGATTATGCTTAATTTGGCGCTATCGAGCTCGATTTCCGTTTGATCTATGATGCCCTTCAAGAGATTCGCAAGGTTACCCTCGATGGCCTCAATTGAGTCGGTGCTGTCAAAAGGACGGTTGCGATCAACGGTGGCAGCCAGAAGATAATCCCCGCTTATCTCCTGGATGAGTTGCATGATCAACTCTAGATAGCCGCTTAGGCCCAGTTTCTTGCAAAAGCGGATGATAGTCGCGTTCGAAGTGTAAGTCTCCTGTGCGAGCTTTGCCATAGTGAGGGTCTTAAGGTCGCCGGTATGATTGAGCAGATAGGTAGCAATAGCTCGGTCGGTTTCATTAAAAGACGCGCTGTTACGCAGGCTATCAAGAATCATGGTCGCTCCGATCGCTTTAGTTTGCCGCTTAATTATGTCATTATCAAAACGACGGGCAGCCCTTCATGCACTGACTTACGCCCTGCGATCTCTCTTCTGATATTCCGCATATAACGGCAACATTAATTGCGAGGAGCGTGTCGCTCAGTTCCTAGAGAACAAATGCGAAGAGGTTCGATTACCTGAGTTCACCGCCTGCCTTGAGGCAAAGAGACGGCCCCGGCCAAGCTCAATGCAGATTTGTGGCAGCATAGTGCTTGTCTGTCGGCATCCTACAACCTGTAATCCCTACTCCCCAGTTTCTGTGCTAGCTGGTTCAGGCAGGCGCCCTGTCTAAAATAAGCTGTTTAAAATTGATTTCGACCAAAATTCGACCAAGATTGAAAGACAAAAAAGAAAACAGCCCAAAGGAACAATGCCTCTGAGCTGCTAAAAGTCTTGGTCGCGGGGGCAGGATTTGAACCTACGACCTCCGGGTTATGAGCCCGGCGAGCTACCAGACTGCTCCACCCCGCAATGTCTGGGCGCCTCATGTGCGCAAGAAAGAATATTACGTGGGAGTTCGGTAAACGGCAAGGAAAATCTCGTAGAGCATAATTCCTTCATATTTAAAACCCCTCAGCCC